>Ga0208635_100010_pt1 | contig 299527 bp, 286 predicted proteins | sample LakWasMe93_HOW11_2_FD_183915 | JGI IMG/M metagenome (GOLD analysis project Ga0208635, IMG submission 183915) | Freshwater sediment methanotrophic microbial communities from Lake Washington under simulated oxygen tension - Sediment Metagenome... | ecosystem: Environmental > Aquatic > Freshwater...
AATTTGACTTTCTCTTCATTCAGGCAGGAGACAACGATGTCCGCACCTGTCATGGATTTGGCGTGGGTGTCTGTCGCGGAGTGGGCTGAAGCGTCCATAAAACCTTGATTTTTCGGCTAATAAATGTTGAACCCTATACATTAGCTTGCTTTACTAATTTGGTCAAGATTGTCGATCAATCGAGCGCGGCTAACTCTCCGTCGTGTTGGGTGTTTGCCACAGCGTGTGCGCAGCACTGGCGGTGCCGTGTTGGGGTGGATTGCAAACAATGGTTGACATCATAAATGAGAAACATTATCATTTGCATAACGATTAAATGAAAGTCATTGCAATGCAAGTTGATTATGCCGCGCCAGCCAGCAATTTATTTGATCCTGATTTGCCAACAGCGAGCGCGGTGTTGGTCTCACTCAGTTGTGTGGCTACCCGTTATGCGGTAAATCCATCTGAGGATCTGGCTTTATTAGGCTGCAGTCTGGCGCAAACGCTGACAGCGCCTGAGTATGCGGAGAGCGGCTTGATTGAGTCCGCGGCCAAGCAGTTGTTGCAGGATTGGCAAGCATTGCTGCAGGCGCATCAGGAGTTTGCGCTACAGCAGGCAGTGACGGATTTTGTGCCGCAGTCGACCACGCTGCAGTAATTGAGTTGGCGGCAACAGATTAAAAAAGTAGTGATAAAGATAAACCAAGAAAGGCGATAGATTCATGGCAAGAACCACAGGACCCAGATTAAAGATTATGCGTGCATTGGGCGTTGAACTGCCCGGATTGTCACGTAAGTCGATTGAAAATCGTCCTAACCCACCAGGTCAGCATGGGCAGCAGGCGTCACGCCGCCGCCGTTCTGACTTTGCAGTCAAGCTGGTAGAAAAGCAGAAGATTCGTTTTAACTACGGCGTGAGCGAAAAGCAAATGCGCCGCCTGATACTCGAAGCGCGTAAAGGCAGCGAGCCGACCGGTGAAAAGTTGATGTCTTTGCTGGAGCGTCGTTTGGATAACGTGGTGTTCAGAGCTGGTTTTGCGCCTACAGGCATTGCCGCGCGTCAACTGGTGAGCCATGGCCATGTGCTGCTTAACGGCAAATCGGCCAATATTGCCTCTATTCGTTTGCAAGTGGGTGATGTGGTCGCGGTGAAAGAAAAAAGCCGCAAGATTCCGATGGTGGTGGATGCGATCGCAACCCCAACTCTGACTGTGCCAGAGTGGTTGGCAGTAGAAAAGACTTCTGCTTCGGTAAAAGTTGGTCACTTGCCTTCTATTGAGGATGTGCCATTTCCGGTTGATGTGCAACAAGTGGTTGAGTATTACTCTAACCGCGTTTAATTTTCGCTGGCCAGGCACTGATCAGGTTTGGCTAGTCAAAAGTATTTGAGCAGTGCTCCTAACCCCAACATGTCATTGCTCAAATTCGGCGTGATGTTTATGCGCCAACCTATCCCTGGTAAGGGTGTTCCTTGAAATCCTATGCCGCGATGCTTTTGCATATAAGTCGGCCTTTTTTTTAGACTGGATGTAAAGCATGACGAATCGCTTGCCATCATCATTAGGTGAGGCGCAAAATGCGGCCAGTGTTTCATTGAGACGCGTGCCGACGATTGAGGCGACGCAATTGCTGGGTGATGCCGGCGTATTGGCGATTGTGCATGGTGGCGACACTTATCAGTTGACCCGTACCAAGCAAAATAAATTACTGTTGACCAAATGTCATGCAATCACGGCAGCATTGGTGCAACAAGATTAATCGAGGTTTTTGCGTGAAATGTGTGTGTAATGCTGGCAACCTAGGGTTGCCTTTTGTGGTTTTACCGAAGGAGTCTGCACATGGTGCAACGTGAGTCTTTGCAAGGGTTGTCATTAAAGCCCGCGCGCGCGTCAGCGCCCCAATTGCCTGAGTTGAGCTTGCATCGTCGTCAGCTGGGTGAGTTGGCGGGTATTTTTCGCTGGTCTGTGCTGGCCACTGAAGATTGGTTGCAGCGTGATAAGCGCCAGGATTGGCATGGATTGGGCATGTTGCTGGTGGTTGCCTTGCATGCGGCAGTGATTGCCTGGCTGGTGCTGCATGAAGAACCGCTTGTGATCGAGCCCAAGCCTGAGCCGATGACGGTTTCGTTAATCACTTTGCCGGCCAAGAAAGAAGAAGCGCCAGCCCCAGAAGTGGTGCCTATTATCAAGCAGCAGCCTGTAGTCAAGCCTGTGATTAAACCTAAAGAAACACCGGTGAAACCGATAGAGCGTCCGGCGCCGGTGGTCGAGCGTATTGTAGAAACCACGCCAGATCAGCCGAGGTTTGAAGCCAGTACGCAGCCATCCGCGCCGCCATTAGAGGTGCCTGCTGCTGCCGCACCAAGCAAGCCCGCGCCAGTGGCTTCGGCGCCACCCAAGCAAGAGGTGGTTGAAGAGAAAGAAGAGCCACCCAAGTTTGGTGTAGCTTACCTGAATAATCCACGGCCTGAATATCCGAGACTCTCGCACCGTGCCGGTGAAGAGGGAAAGGTGCTGATGAAGGTGCTGGTGTCTGTTGAAGGGCTGCCAGAATCCGTAGACGTGGTCAAAAGTAGTGGCTTTGAGCGGTTGGACAAAGCTGCAGTGACGGCAGTGAAGCAATGGCGTTTTGAGCCTGCGCGCAAGGGTGGCAAAGCATTAAGTGCTTATGTCAATGTCCCTTTGTCATTTTCGCTCACGCAAAATTAAGTAAGTGTCGATAGTTAGCAAGTTATCAGTGAAGGGAAATTTTTAATGCAATCAACAAGTGGTTTGGCTTTTATCACCGAAGGCGGTGTGGTGTCGGTTTTGGTGGCGCTGATTTTACTGACGATGTCAGTGTTGAGCTGGTATTTTATTCTGGTTAAAACCTGGCAAGTCTTTAAGCGCAAGCGTGATGTGTCTACTTATGTGCGTCAATTCTGGCGTAAGGCAACCTTGCAAGAAGCCTTGCAAGAGCCACAGTTGCAATCGCCTGCGTTTCGCTTGGCGGTGACGGCAGCCGAGTCTACCCAGCATCATCAGCAATATGCCAGCCAGTCATTGGGCGCGGCCTGTAGCCAGGATGAGTTTATTGCGCGCCAGTTGCGCCGCACTTTGTCGCAAGAGCAGGCTGCATTAGAGAGCGGTTTGTCTGTGCTGGCATCTGTCGGTAGCGTGGCGCCATTTGTGGGCCTGTTTGGTACGGTGTGGGGCATTTATCACGCACTGAGCGCCATTAGCCAATCTGGTGTTGCCACCATTGATAAAGTGGCCGGCCCGGTGGGTGAGGCGTTGATTATGACGGCGATTGGCCTGGCGGTAGCGATTCCTGCCGTGCTGGCTTATAACGCCTTTATCAAAGCTAACCGCGGCATCATGGCCGAGCTGGAAAGCTTTGCACAAGACTTGCATACATTGTTGACCACCGGTGCACCATTAGTCATTAAAAATACCGGCAAACCAGCCAATGTGACAGAGTTGCATGCCAAAGTGGCCAATAAAGGTGGCAATGTATGATGGGGCAAAATCCATTCAGTGCGGGTGAGCACACTCAGCCTATGAGTGAAATCAATACCACGCCGTTGGTGGATGTGATGCTGGTGCTATTGGTGATTTTCATTATCACGGCGCCATTGCTGACGCACGCGGTTAAAATTGATTTGCCGCAGGCAACCTCACAACCGCTGGAAGAAAAACCGGAAGTGATTGACCTGGCGGTCGACGTGGATGGCAAGCTCTTCTGGAATGATAGCGAAATTCAAGTGGCTGATTTGTCTGCGCGCATGGCAGATGAGGCCGCCAAGCAACAGCAGCCTGAATTACAGATTCGTGCTGACAAAAACACGCGTTATCAGGTGCTGGCCGAGGTACTGGCAAAAGCGCAGACCGCGGGCATGAAAAAAGTGGGTTTTGTTAGCCAGCCGCAACCGTAAATTACATCACTAGAGCTTTTCTATGACGCAGTCCTCTATCCGTACCTGGGCATGGGTGCATAAGTGGTCCAGCCTGGTCTGCACGGTGTTTATGCTATTGCTGTGCCTGACTGGCCTGCCGCTGATTTTTCACCATGAAATTGGTGATTGGCTAGGCGACCATATCGCGACGCCGCAGATCGCGCATCAAGGCCCGATGGCCAGCATGGATGCGATGCTGGCCGCCGCTAAAGCAAAGCAGCCCGGCATGGTGCCTTTGTATATGTATCGCGAAGAGGACGAGCCGCTGCAATGGGTCATCAGCATGGCAAAAACCACCACAGCCGAGAGCGGGTTCAAGCAGGTGGTGCTGGATGCGCGCACCGCGCAGGTGCTGGGTGAGCCGCCGGTAGAAGAAGGCTTTATGTATGTCATGTTCAAGCTGCATGTGGATTTATTTGCTGGTTTGCCGGGCATGCTGTTTCTGGGCTTGATGGGTTTTTTGTTATTGGTGGCCATTGTTTCTGGCGTCGTGTTGTATGCGCCGTTTATGCGAAAATTGGCATTTGGCGAGATTCGCCGCCAGCGCGGCCAGAAACTCAAGCGCCTGGATGTGCATAATTTTCTGGGCATTGTCATTCTCAGTTGGGCTTTGGTGGTGGCTGCCACTGGCGTTATTAATGCCTGGTCAGATTTGCTGATTAAATATTGGCAGTTTGACCAGATGTCGCAAATGATTGCGCCTTATAAAAACTTGCCACCGCCGACGCAATTGGCGTCACTACAAGCATCATTGCAAGTGGCGCAAAAAACCGAACCAGACATGCAATTGGGCTTTATTGCTTTTCCGGGTGCCGACTATGCCAGCCCGCACCATTACGGTATTTTTATGCGCGGTGATTCGCCGCTGACCAAGCGCCTGTTTAAGCCAGTGCTGGTGGATGCGCGGACGGCGACCTTGACCGATAGCCGCGATTTACCGTGGTATCTGGTGGCGTTACTGGTTTCGCAGCCGCTGCATTTTGGCGATTATGGCGGCATGACCTTAAAGTGGCTGTGGGCCGTGCTTGATGTGATTACCATTGTTGTCTTGTGGACCGGTTTGATGCTGTGGTGGAAAAAACGGCACCAGTATGTGCCCGATATCCGTTCAAGAATTACGCTCAGTGAGGCCTATTAAACGCAGCATGACGATGGGTACGCCCATGTGAGGTGAATAATGGTGACACATCTATTTATGCCTAATAAACAACTCTCCCAGATTTTTTTATGGCCGTTGATCATCGCCGTGTTGTCAATGGCTGGCTTGATTTTCGCGCTGGTTTTTGACGATGCACGCGAGTATCTGGCCAATGCAGCCATCGCCATCCCGGTGTTGGTCGCGGTATTCTTCTATTGGATACAGCCGCTGTTTTCGCGTCGTAAGTGACTAGGCTAGGCGATAAACGCCTGGCTTGATGACGCAGTTTTCTTTTTTTACACCACTGTTTTTTTGCGCACAACACCAGGCAGATCAAATCTTTTTATGTAAATAAGAATGATTATCATATAGAATATCATTAATTGCTGTGACGAATAGTCATGGTTTCAGCAGGCGCTGTGTTAACAAAAAACAATACGCAGTGGATTGCATCATGAACTTAGGAGAAGTGCCGTGAACGAGAACGAGAAGTTGCAATCAGTAGGCGAAGAAGCCATTGCTTTTAAAGGGTTGTTTAAATCTGTGCAGTTGGCAACGACTAATGCACAGGGCATCCCCGAGGCCAGTTATGCCGCTTTTGTAGAGCGCGATAACAAGTTTTATATCTACGTGAGTGAGTTGGCGACGCATTGTGGCAACTTGCGTGAAACCGGTCGTTGTTCCGCCATGTTTATCGAGAGCGAAAAAGACGCTGGCCATCTGTTTGCCAGAAAACGCCTGGTGTTCAAATGTGACGCGCAAGAAGTGGCCAGAACGGAGGCCAAGTTTGATGAAGTGATGGCTTTGTTTTATGAAAAATTCGGCAAGTTCATGGATGCGATTGGCAAGCTGACAGACTTTCATATGGTGGAATTAACGCCGTCACATGGCAGTTATGTGGCTGGCTTTGCGAAAGCTTATCATCTCAACGGCCAGGATTTATTGCAAATCACACACCGCAATGATCAAGGTCATGCCGCCCCAGATCAGGCCAGCCAACAAAAACTGGACGAACTGGCTTAAGCCTGATGGATGCAGACATGGGTCACACGATTGAGTTTATCCGTCAGCAGTTTTTGATTGAGCGCCAGTCTGGTAAGGCGCGCCATCGCGATATTGCAGAAAAACTGCAGATTTCAGAAGGTGCGTTAATCGCTGCGCACGTGGCGGCAAATGAGGGCGCCTTGATGCACGCGACGCGCCTGCAGCCAGTGTGGCCAGTGCTGATCAAGGCGCTGGAACCATTGGGTGAAGTGATGGCGCTGACGCGAAATCTGTCGTGTGTACATGAAAAAACCGGCGTCTATACCAATGTGAGTGATACCAATCACGTTGGGTTGGTGCTGGGTACTGACATCGATTTGCGCGCGTTTTATGGCCAGTGGGCACATGGTTTTGCTGTGTCAGAGGCTGGCGAAAACAGCACTCAACAGAGTTTGCAGTTTTTTGATGCCACTGGCACTGCTATTCATAAGGTGTTTATCAAGCCGCAAAGCAATGTTGCCGCCTATGAGGCTTTTGTAGCGCAGTTTGCGGCTGCTGATCAGCAGCCTGGATTAGAACCACTGCCAGCCGCGCCGCAAGTCGCCGAACAGCCTGATCACAGTATTGATGTGGCGGGCTTTCAGGCGGCTTGGGCTGCATTGCAAGACACGCACGACTTTTTTGCTCTGCTGAAAAAGTTTGGGGTGTCACGCCTGCAGAGCATGCGCTTGGGCGAAGCGCAGTTTGTCCAGCAGGTTAACCCCGCCAGCGCCCGTCAATTGCTGGAAACAGCGGCTAGCGACCATGTCGCCATCATGGTGTTTGTGGGTAATCTAGGCATGATTCAGATTCACTCTGGCCCTGTGACAAAGATTGCGGTGATGGGCCCGTGGCTCAATGTGTTAGACCCAGGCTTTAACCTGCATTTGCGTGAAGACCATATTGCCAGCGCCTGGGTGGTGCGTAAGCCGACGGTGGATGGCCTGGTGACTTCACTGGAACTGTTCGACCAGCATGGCGAGGTGATTGCGATGTTTTTTGGTGAGCGCAAACCCGGCAAACCAGAGCTGGCTACATGGCGGGCATTGGTTGAAGGCCTGCTTAATAATCATGAATTATGTCTGAGTTAAATATGTCACGTGTCAATATATTGCTGAGTGATTTACAAACAAAACCCGCCCGTCGTCAATTCTTGCTGCAGGCGAGTGCGCTCGCTGCCAGCGTTTGTTTACCGCAGCTGGCCTGGGCGGCTGATAAAAAATCTGCACGCCGTATTGTCAGTATTGGTGGTGCACTGACTGAGATTGTTTATGCCTTGGGCGCCAGCCATGAGCTGGCAGGTGTGGATACCACCTCGCTGTATCCTGAAGCGGCCACCAAACTGCCGAGTGTGGGCTATGCACGCACGTTGTCGAGCGAGGGCATTTTGGCCTTGGGCCCTAATCATGTCATTGCGACTGAAGATGCGGGGCCGCCTGCTGTGCTGCGTCAAATCAATGCGGCGGGCGTGCCCGTCACTATTTTGGCCGCCAATGATAAATTTGAAGGTGTGCTGGATCGGGTCGCTCGATTAGGTGCCTTGATCGAGCGCCCAACGCAGGCGGCGCAACTGGTTGAAAAAATGAAAGCAGACTGGCAGCGTGCGCGTGAGCCTATTCTGGCCCGCAAATCACCTGCGCCACGTGTACTTTTTATTCTCTCGCATAGCCCAGGCCAGGTGATGGTTGGCGGCAAGGGCAGTAGTGCCGAGGCCATGCTGCATTATGTGGGTGCACAGAATGCCGTGCAGGGGTTTGATGGCTTTAAGCCATTAACACCAGAAGCTGTGATTGCTGCCCAGCCGGATGTGGTGTTGTTTACTGACCAGGGTTTAAATATCGTGGGTGGGATTGATGGTGTGTTAAGGCTGCCGGGTGTGGCGCAAACGCCAGCAGGGCAAAAACGCCGCGTGGCCTCGCTGGAGGCGATGTTTATGCTGGGCTTTGGCCCGCGCATGCCGCAAGCAGTGACCGCACTGGATAACGCATTATTGAAGGTGATGAGTACATGAATGCGACTGCAGGTGCGATCTCCTTGACTTCGCGTTTTACCACCGGCCTGCTCAACAGGCCGGTCTGGTTTTTATCGTTAGTGCTGCTGTTGTGTTTTTGGGTGGCGGCATGGGCGGGCGCAGTGCCTGTGACCACAAATGACTGGCTGCTGTTATGGCGCCATGACGAGCCGCTGACCAGTGGCGCCTATGTGTTGTGGAACCTGCGCTTGCCGCGTATGTTGTTCGCAGCCTTGGTGGGCGCCGTGCTTGGCTTGTCTGGCGCGCTGACACAAGGCCTGTTTCGTAACCCGCTGGCTGACCCAGGCCTGCTAGGGGTTACCAGTGGCGCAGCTTGTGCAGCGGCCTTGACCATTGTGGTGCTGGCAGGTAGTGGCATTGATATTCCGGTTGCCTGGCGTTTTTGGGTGCTGCCAGTGGCTGCGTTTGCGGGGGCGGTTAGTGTGTGTTTGTTGCTCGATACCGTTGCGCGCTGGTTAACAGCGGACTCAATCGCCGGGTTGCTGCTCACTGGGATCGCACTCAATGCCCTGGCTGCTGCCATTATCGGCTTGTGTACTTACCTGGCCACAGACGAACAACTACGCAGCCTGACTTTTTGGACGCTAGGCTCTCTGGCCGGCGGCAGTTGGCCGTTAGTGGCGACACTATCATTATTGCTAGTGGCTGCTATCTGGTATGTGCGGCGGCTGGTGAGTGCCATGAATGCGTTAGCGCTAGGTGAAGCTGCAGCCGCGCATGTAGGTATCAATGTCCGGCATCTGCGCCGCCGCGTGATCATTCTGGTCGCGCTGTTGTGCGGGTTTTCGGTAGCCTGGTGTGGGGTCATTGGCTTTATCGGCCTGGTGGCGCCGCATATTGTGCGGCTGGTGGTCGGGCCTGATCAGCGCCGTCTCGCGCCGTTGGCCATGCTGGTCGGCGCTATTATTTTACTGGTGGCGGATACCACCGCCAGAATTGTGGCTATTCCGGCAGAAATCCCGGTGGGTATCTTTACCGCTTTGCTGGGCGCCCCTTTCTTTCTTGTCCTGCTTACCAGTGTCAGAAAAGGTAGCTAAGGATGACCGACGCATTAAAAAATATCAGTCTATTGTCACTCGATCGTGTCACGGTGAATCTTGGTCAACGTACGTTCGGCCCCTTTTCACTTGCCATTCAACCCGGTGAGCGTGTCGCGGTATTAGGCCCTAGCGGGGCTGGTAAATCGACACTGCTTAAGCTGCTGGCCCGTGAGTTAACGCCGGTGAGTGGTCACGCAGACTTTTGCCAGAGCCCACTTAAAGACTGGTCATTGTCGGATTTAAGCCGCCGTCGCGCCATTTTGCCGCAGTCGCATGAGGTCGCGTTTGGGTTACCCGTTGATTTAGTCATCGGGCTGGGGCGCGTGGCACGCATGCACGACCCATCGCTTGCCTCTATTGTGCAGCAAGCGGCTGAGCAGGCGTGCGCGGCACATCTGCTGGGCCGCCGTTTTGACACATTATCTGGTGGTGAAAAAGCGCGTGTGCAAATGGCGCGCGTGTTTGCACAGCTATGGGACGTTGAACAAGGCTTGCTGCTGGTAGATGAACCCTTGGCCGCGCTGGATCCAGGCTTGCAGTTTAGCCTGATGGAAGCGATTTATACCTTTGCCGCCAATCGCGGTCATGCCATCCTGGCGATTTTGCACGACATCAATCAGGCCCTGCAGGGCTTTGAGCGATTAATCTTTATCAAGCATGGCGCCATGGTGGGCGACTACCGTACGCCACATGTCACCCTGCCGTTACTCGAGGCGCTGTACAACGTGAGCCTTGCGGCTGCTGTTACAGATGATGGCGAGATGATTGTCGCCCCTAGTCTCAAACGTAAGGTAGTGGCTTAACGTTAGCACCGTTTTACACGGGCGCGCAAGTCTGTATTATCTTATTCTATTGATGTATTGAATGAGAATTGTTATCATTAATGGCTTTGTGCAAGCCAACGAGTCATTACTCCTGTAGCCAGCAATTAACTCACAGGGGAGTCTCGTGCGCAGTCCAAAATTAAAATATTCATTTCGTCGTCGTAGCTTAGCAGCAGCGCTGTTGCTTGCTATTCCTTATCTGGGCCATGCTGAAGACTCAGCGCGCAAAGAGGAGGTTGAGTCTCTGCCTGAGGTGAAAGTCACTTCCCAGGTAGAAAAAGATCAGCCTTCAGAAAAAACAAAGTCCTATACCGTTAAATCTACCGCAACGGCTACCCGTTTAAATACCAGTATCCGCGAAACGCCACAATCTATCTCCGTGGTCACACGCGAGCAACTGGATGATTTTCGTGTCCTGACTGTCAATGACGCGCTGTCTTACGCAACCGGTATTAAAGTGGAACAGTTTGAAACGGACCGCACCGAATATACCTCGCGTGGTTTTAATATCACTAATTTTCAGGTAGATGGTCTTAGCACACCGATTAGCTTTAGTGGGACAAATTACGGAGATTTGGATATCGCCCTGTATGACCGTATTGAAGTGCTACGTGGCGCCAATGGATTGTTAACAGGGCCGGGTAATCCTTCTGCCACCATCAATTTTATTCGTAAGCGCACGACAAAGGACTTTCAAGCCAAAGCTAATGCATCCCTTGGTTCCTGGGATAACAGGCGCATGGATGCTGATATTTCAGGCGCATTGAATGGTGACGGCAGTGTACGTGCACGCCTGGTCGCAGCACATCAAGAAAAAAACTCTTACCTTGACCGTTACAGTAGTAAGCGAGATGTTGTGTACGGCATCATCGAGGCTGATCTCACCGATAACACCAGTTTCGCTGTTGGCCATACCTATCAAAGAAACGACGCCAGCGGCAATATGTTTGGTGGTTTGACTTTACTGTATTCTGATGGCAGCAAGCGGCCTTATAAAGTGTCTGATTCGACCGCGCCGAGTTGGAGTTACCGGAATGTAGATACCAATATCAGTTTTGCTGAGTTAACGCATTACTTTAATAATGAGTGGAAAGTTAAAGGGCAGCTCACACAAAAAGCAGTGACCTCTGCCGGACCTCATGATTATGTTGATGGTAGTGAAGACCGGACCACAGGTCTGGGCTTAAAAACCAACCCTTTCTTTTATACCTTTAAGACACAGGATTATGTGGCGGATATTTATGCCAATGGGCCATTTGAGTTGTGGGGGCGTAAGCATGAACTGGTCGTCGGCGCCACTTTAAGCCGCAGTAATATGAGAGAGTTTTCTCGCAGTGTGGCGGGCGTGCCACTCGACAGCTTTGACGCTGCCGGGGATGTTCCTTATCCTTTGTTTGGGGCTGAAAGTAAAAGCTCTGATTACTCAACCAGAACCACTAATCTTTACACGGCTGCCAAGTTAAATCCAATAGATGGACTCAAGGTCACGATGGGTGGTAGCTTGTTAAGTTATAAATTGGATGGCGAGGCTTATACCGTGGCCCAAAAGGCCAATGAAGATAATAAGTTTACTCCTTACGTCGGTGCAATATACGATTTGAACGATGCGAACTCGTTGTATGCCAGTTATGCGGGCATTTACAGGCCACAAATTGAGCGGGGTACCAACGGTAAAGTGCTTGCGCCATTGCAAGGTAAAAATCATGAAGTGGGCATTAAAAGTGAGTGGTTTAACAAGGCGCTTAATAGTTCGTTTGCATTATTTAAAACTGAGCAGGAAAATCAACCTGTAGTTAGCTCTCTGTCGACGCCCACCAACACAGTGTACGAAGCCATAGAGGCGACGAGCAAAGGTTATGAATTTGATATGTCAGGTGAAGTGAATGACCAATTGAGTATGAGCGCCGGTTATACCCGCTTAACGAGTATTAAAGGGCAAAGCGGCGCAAGTGCCAACACCTTCACGCCCAAGCATATGGCGCATTTGAGCTTTGTATATAAAGTGCCATTTGTCCAGAATTTAAAAGTCGGTGCAAGCGTCAATTGGCAGAGTGACATTTATGTGGATATTGGTAATGTGCGCTACGAGCAAGATAGTTACGCTGTTTTAAATTTGATGGCTAATTATAAAATTGACAAGCAGTGGGATGTGGCTGTTAACTTGTATAACGTGACGGATGAAAAGTACTTGTCGAGCTTTAGATACTCGGCATATGGACAAGCCTTTTATGCAGCTCCGTTTAATGGTATGGCTACGCTCACCTGGAAATATTAGTGTTGCGTCCATGAATCCACCTTCTGGCACTCTGGGTGGCTGGATTTGAAGTTAATAACAACGCCCTGCCAATCGGCAGGGCGTTGCTTTTTTAGTGACTACTCTATTGAGATCAATCAGTCTATAGCTCGCTTTTAATTGATTTTGATAGTGAGAATTGTTATCATTTGTATCTTGTTCGGTTGCGCGTCAGCACATTTTCCAATCGCCCGCAGTTGTTCGTAGTATTGCTCTGATATGGCGAGCGTCAGAACGCTGAATTTTCTATTGATAACCAAGCACATTCTAGGTGCTTGGTTTTTAACTTTTTGAGGGTATCTTGACATGAACGCGTATAAAAAAATCTTGATTGCAGTGATGTATGCAATGGTTTTTATGGATGCTTCTGCTGAAGAGTCTGAAGTAGACACGCTGGAAGAAGTAAAGGTAAAAGCGTCGGCAGATGCGAATGCTAAAGGGCTGATGAAGCCGTATGCTGGCGGTCAGGTTGCCAAAGGCGGCCGTGTCGGTGTGATGGGTAATCAGGATGCTATGGATACGCCGTTTTCAATCAATGCCTACACCAATGAGCTCATTCAAAACCAGCAAGCTAAAAGCGTGGGTGACGTGCTCTTAAACGACCCCTCTGTGCGCGTTGCGCGCGGGTTTGGTAACTTTCAGGAGTCGTACTTTATTCGCGGTTTTCAGCTGTATTCAGACAGTGTTGCCTATAACGGTTTGTATGGCTTGTTGCCCAGGCAATATATTGCAGCAGAACTGTTTGAACGTGTAGAAGTGTTACGTGGTGCCTCTGCCTTCTTAAATGGTTCTAGCCCGAATGGCGACGGTATTGGTGGCTCTATTTCATTGTTGCCAAAACGTGCACCCAATGAGCCATTAAGTGTGGTGAATGCCGGGTGGAGCTCTGGTAACCAGCAATTAATTTCGGCTGATGTGGCTAGGCGCTTTGGGCCGGATGATCGTGCAGGTATCCGCCTGAATGTGTCTAAACGTGATGGCGGTACAGCGGTTAATAAAGAGGATGCTGATGTGGATCTGGTTTCTCTGGCACTGGATTGGCGTGGTGAGAAATTACGCTTGTCTGGGGATATTGGCTATCAAGATAACCACTTGAAGCAAACGCGTACCAATGTCAGTCTGGATGCTGCGACGGGCGTGCCGCGCGCACCAAAAAGTGATACAAACTGGGCGCAGCCATGGTCATATTCTAATGAACGAGATACATTCGGCACATTGCGTGGTGAGTATGATTTGACTGAGAAAGTAACGGCTTATTTTGCTGGCGGCTTTCGCGAGTCACATGAGGCTAACTCTTTGGCAAACTTAACTGTCAGTAACTCCGCCACGGGTGCTGGCAGTTTGTATCGATTTGATAACACCAGAGAAGATTCTGTGCGCACGGGTGAAGTGGGTTTGAAAGGCAAATTTGAGACTGGCTCGGTGAACCACGATGTGGTTTTGAATGCGAACTTATACCATTTTGAAAAGAAAGCAGCGTATACATTTGACTTTAGTGGGACCTCATTAAATACCAATTTATATGCGCCGGTTTATTCTTCACTACCGGCCTTTACCGCAACCGCTGGCTCAGGCGGTGTGTTAAATAATCCAAAAACCACAGGTAGAACGATATTGAGAAGTCTGGCACTGGGCGATACCTTGTCTATGCTGAACAATCAATTATTGCTGACGCTAGGTGTGAGGCATCAGGAAATCGTGGCTACAACTTATACCTACGATGGTGTGTTTGACGATGCTTACGATAAAAGCAAGTTGAGCCCAGTGGTGGGTGCTGTGGTAAAACCCTGGGATGGCGTCTCTTTGTATGCCAATTACATTGAAGGTTTGTCGCAAGGTGCTACTGCCCCGCAATCAACGGTTTCTCAACCAATTACTAACCCAGGCCAGACGCTTGCTCCCTATGTATCAAAACAAAAAGAAGTGGGTGCTAAATTCGACTTTGGTAAAATTCGTGTGACTACTGCCTACTTTACGACTGAGAAGCCTCGCGGTTTTATCAATGCGGCGGATGTGTTTACCTCACAGGGGAAAGAGGAGCACCAGGGCGTTGAGTTGATGACTTATGGTCAAATTTTACCAAGCCTTCGTGTATTAGGCGGGATTACTTGGTTGGATGCTAAGCAGAAAAACACAGGTGATGCTGCTTCAGAAGGCAAGCAAACCATTGGCGTGCCGGATCGACAAGCTAACTTGGGGTTGGAGTGGGATGCATTGATGGTGCCAGGCTTAACGTTGGATGCACGCGTGATTACTACCGGTAATGTATATGTGGATAGTAATAATACGCAACGTGTGCCAGGTTGGACCCGGTTAGATATTGGCGCGCGCTATGCGACTGAAATTAAAGGTCATTTATTCACTGTGCGTAGTCGTATTGATAACGTCACAGATCGCGATTACTGGGCTTCAGCAGGTGGTTATGCTGGTACTACCTCTAATTCTGGATATCTGGTGTTAGGCGCGCCGCGTACCGTGACAATTAGCGCACAACTCGATTTCTAGTTTTTTTGAGGTAATCTGATTTGCGTTCTTCCTTGCTGTTGATTCACCGCTGGCTCGGCCTGGCAAGTGCTGTGTTCCTCTTGCTCACCGGGTTGACCGGTGCGGTGATTTCCTGGGATCACGAGTTAGACGAATTGTTGAATCCTGCATGGATGCATAGTGACTCGCAAGGTTTGCATCAATCGACATTGGTGCTTGCAAAGCGGGTGGCCGCGCGCTACCCGCAAGTGCAAGTCAGCTCGATTCCACTGACGGTTGAGCCCGGGCATACATTAGCGATCGGTGTCAGGCCTCTAGCGAACCCACCCAGCGGCCTTGAGCCGGTTACCTTTAACCAGGTGTTTCTTGACCCGGTGACGGGTGAAGAGTTGGGTAAACGAGAATGGGGCGCGGTGTGGCCTGTGAATCGTACCAACGCTGTCTCGTTCCTCTATAAATTACATTACAGTTTGCACCTGCCCGAAATATGGGGCATAGACCGCTGGGGCATCTGGTTGTTAGGTGGTGTGGCAATCATATGGCTGATTGATAGTTTTGTCGGTTTTTACCTCACCTTGCCAAAATCTGCCAATCGACCCAAAACCAAACTACATAAAGCACCGCGTCATACGCAACAAGCAACATTTGGGCAGCGCTGGTGGCCTGCCTGGAAAATGCGCTGGAACAGCAGCACGCATAAACGGTATTTTGATATGCATAGAGCATTTGGTTTGTGGACATGGCTATTGCTGATTATTCTGGCGTTTTCAGCCTTAGCGCTTAATTTGCGACGTGAAGTCTTTATGCCGGTCATGAAATCTGCCTTTACATTAACACCCGCCCCATTCGATGTGCGTGCCCCGCTACCAAGGGTGCAACAACTGCCGCCCAAGGTAGGCTTTGAGCAAGTGCTGGCTTTGGCAGTTAGCGATGCTGCGGCAAAGGGATGGCAAGAGCCCGCCGGGCGTATTTCATATAGCGCAGCCTTCCAGCTATTTAATGTGGACTTTTTTAACCCGGAAGATGACCATGGGATTGCCGGGGCAGGCCACAAGCGTTTGTATTACGATAGTACCGATGCGCGCGCACTTGGTGCCCGCATTCCTTGGCAGGGCGGTGTTGGTGATGTGATTGTGCAGGCGCAGTTTCCGCTACATTCTGGCCGCATTCTGGGCTTGCCCGGCCGCATCCTTATTTCAGTCATGGGGTTGGTGGTTGCAATGCTGTCAGTCACAGGAGTGTATCTGTGGTGGAAGAAGCGTAAAGCGAGAAAAGTGTCTTCTAGCATTGTGCAAGGGCAAGTGCTTGCGCCTGGGCGCATACGCCCGACCACACGCTGACTATGCATGGAGGCTGGCGCTGTTAGCTGGCCTCAATAGCATTAGTTTTTTCTCTGTGTGGTATGCAATAATTTAGTCTTTATCACCGCCACTGTTTTATTTCAAAAACAGATGTCAGTCTCACCAAATGGGCGGCCAGTTAAGGAAAAGCTAACATGCGTATTTTGGTCATTGAAGATAACAAGGATATTCTGGCGAATATTCTTGATTACTTTTCAAAAGAGCATAAGGTCGATTGCGCACAGGATGGCCTGTCCGGGCTCCATTTAGCCGTCACGCAAGAGTTTGACCTCATTATCCTGGATGTGATGTTGCCAGGCATTGATGGCTTGCAACTGGCCAGCCGGTTAAGAAATGATGGCAATGTCTTCACGCCTATCATCATGCTGACCGCCCGTGATACCTTAGCCGATCGATTAAAAGGCTTTGAGTCCGGCTCTGACGATTATCTGGTCAAACCTTTTTCACTGGCTGAGTTAGAGGCGCGCGCACTGGCGATTTACAGGCGCAGCAAAGGGATTAATAACAATATACTCATGGTGCATGACCTTAGCTTTGACATGAAGGGGTTGGTCGTGCGGCGTGCGGGCGTCATCTTGAAAATCCCCCCTTTGGGGCTGAAGCTTCTGGAGACTTTGATGCAGCACAGTCCGAATACGGTCAAGCGCAGTGACCTCGAGGAACAGTTCTGGGGCGACGCCGCCACCCGCGGTGATAACTTGCGCGCGCTCATACACCAGTTACGTACTGAAATTGATAAGCCATTTGATGTCCCGTTGGTGCATACCATTCACGGCATTGGTTATCGCATCGGGCTTGAAAATGAATAAAGTTTCGATCAGATGGCGGATCATGATCGCCTTTACCCTGATTACACTGTTTGTGGCAGGCGCCTTTACATTGGGCATTTATACCATTGTGCATGCCATGGAGGATGAGCTGCTCTCGCAGGAGATGCATGAAAAACTCGAATTGATCGTTGCGAGCCCTGTGCGCCCTAATGCGACCTTGAAGCATCTTGGTTTGCATTTATTCACCTCGACCACGCCTGCCGATCCTAAAATTTCTCAATATCTGGTCAATCTTAAGCCTGGCTTTACAGAGGTAGAAGCCTCGCCATCCAGCTACTACATTTATCGACAAACGATTCGTGGGCAGGATTACATTCTGGTGCAAGACCAGAGCATGTACGAAGATGGCTTCGAACGAAACTTGTTTATCGCGCTAAAATCAGGGTTTCTGCTCACCATATTGGTGGGGGTGTTGGTCGGCTGGTTATTAGCCCGGCAAATTATCTCGCCGATTATCAAGCTTTCAGAAGTGTTCTCCCGGCGCAAATTAGGCGCGCTGGACGAGGTTGCCATTGCCAATCACTTCCCCAATGATGAAATTGGCGATCTCGCCCAGGCATTTGAGGAGGCCTATGCCAAGATCAAAGACGCGCTGTGGCGCGAAAGGCTGTTCACCAGTGATGTCAGTCATGAGTTTCGTAGCGGATTAATGGTTATTTCTTCTAGCTGCGAAGTGTTAATGCAGGCCAGGGCCAAGGATGATCCTGATTGCGAAAGAATTCAACGCATTGCACGGGCGAGTATGGAGCTGCAACAATTGATCGAGTCATTACTCATTGTTGCCCGCGCAGAGTATACGGCCATTAACCCGACAAAAACACAAACACTGCAGCAGATTGCGCAAGATGCTTTTAATCGCTGGCAGCCTGCGTTTCTGGAGAAGAAGATTGTATTTAATCTGATCAGTAAAGACACACTTGAGCCACGGTTATTCAATGCCGATTTACTCTTAACCGCATTATCCAACTTGCTTAAAAATGCGCTTAATTACACCCACAGTGGCAAAGTTGAATTGATCATTTGCAGTGCGTCTGTGTCGGTTGTGGATACCGGTGTCGGCATTGATGTTGATCAGCAGAGTCAGGTGCTCAAGCCATTTATTCGTGGTAACCAGCTCCCTTTAGATGGCTTAGGCTTGGGGCTGTCTTTAATTCAGCGCATCTGTGAAAATCAGGGCTGGCAACTGAGTCTATTCTCCGAGCCCGGGCGCGGCTCAACATTTACCATTAATTTGTAACGTATTCACAAAAAAATCACAAAATACCCACGGAATCCCAACGCTCATTTATTTATTATGTCTGGTTATGAGAAGTATTCTCATTCACAATAATTAGCAAGACCAGAAGAGAGATATGATGAAGAGACATAATACGCTACGCATGCGGCCGATTGCCGTCATGGTTAGCTTGCTTAGCCTGGGTGGGCAAATGGCATATGCTGAAGGCAATGACCAAAGCCAAACACTGCCAGAAGTGAACGTTAAATCAAAGCGTGTTCAAGATGCACCAAACAAAGGCTATCAAGCGACTAAAACCCGTGTAGGTAAAACCTACCAGGACCCGCAAGATGTGCCACAAGCCGTGACCACATTGACCAGAGAGCTGATGCACGATCAGCAAGTGGGTTCATTGCGTGAAGCACTGCGTAACGTGGTTGGTTTGTCTGTGAACGCGGCCGAAGGTGGCCGTGCCGGTGATAACTTCAACCTGCGTGGTTTTTATACTTTTGGTGATATTTACCTGGATAACATGCGTGATACCGCGCAATACAACCGCGAAACCTTTAACCTGGAGCAGGTGGATGTATTGCGAGGGTCTGCTGCGATGCTGTTTGGCCGCGGTCAGGCGGGAGGTGTGATTAACCAAGTGACTAAAATGGCCGAATTGCGCGATAAAAATACGATTACAGGTAGTGCTGGTGGATACGACTACCACCAGTTTACCGGTGATTTTAATAAGCAGCTAACGGAGACTTCTGCGATTCGAGTCAATGTGATGGATCGTTATGAAGAGACTTACCGTAAAAACCCGACGACAGGTGATAGGCCTGAAACTGATCGCAAAGGGATTGCGATTAGCTTTGGTGCAGGGATTGGGACAGAGAATGAGTTCTTTCTGAATCATGTTTACACACAAACACGTGACGTACCAGATTTTGGTATTCGATTTTTTAATAAGCGGCCACAAAGCAATACCTCAAATGGTGCGAGTGATAAGACATTCTGGGGTGCGAACAACAACTTCGATGATAGCGATACACGCATTACTACAGGTATTTTCACACATAAATTTACTGATGATACTCAGCTGAGAACGCAACTGCGCCATGCGAGCTATCAGCGTGCTTATTGGGCTAAATTGCCACCAGGGAACACAGCAACTCCAGCACTTCCAACTCAAAATAGTAGTGTTGGACAAAATCAGGCACGTTATCTGGATTACGAGACCATCAACTTGCAGTCTGACTTCAGTACCAAGTTTGAGTTAGCCGGTATGAAGCATAGTCTTTTGACTGGTATGGAGTATTTGAACGAGAACTCGTATCGTGCAAACCTGTTAGATTTGGATAGTTCTTCAGGCTTTAACTTTAAGAGGCATGATTATAATAGAAGCAATCCAACCAAGTTTGATGCAGATAACTATGCTGTCTATGTACAAGATAGTGTTGAGTTTATACCGCAGTGGACAGCACTTGTAGGTGTTCGTCGCGATGAAATGAAAGCAAATTATTCTGCTGCAACTTCACCTAAGTTGGATTTTGGCGAGAACAGTTATCGAACTGGCTTGTCATGGCAGCCGAATGCAGATCGTCATTATTATCTAACCTTTAGTGACTCTTTCAGCCCAACGGCTGATCTATATCAATTTACAACCGTGAGACAACCTGCTGAACGGGCTAGAACTTTGGAGTTAGGTTCCAAATGGTTATTTATGGATGGTGATTTGGCCGTTAGAACAGCTTTGTTTACGACAACTAAGGATTGGGAGCGTAATACGGACTTGTCAACGTCTGTCAATAACCCAATATTGACTAAGCGTCGTCGCACTAATGGCGTCGAATTTGAAGTGACTGGTAAAGTGACTGAACGTTGGGATGTTTTTGCAGGTGTCGCTTTCTTAGATGCCAGAATTATTAATCCAGCTGTAAACGTCTGTGCGCAAACTGGAGGTGGTTGTACCACTGTGGGGCAAGTTAACGTCGCAGATCCTCGTTTGGCTGGTGAGCGCGCGCGAAATACGCCGATTGGCACATTCAACTTATGGACAACCTACGAGCTTACCGATGCTTGGAAAATTGGCGGAGGCGTAGAAGCTAAAGGTGAGCGTTATGCTTACGTGCCAACCGCTGTTAATGCTAATGCGAACTTTACGAATGGTCACTTTAATCCCAATGCTGCTCCAGGCTATGCACGTGTGGATCTGATGGCAACTTACGAACAGCCAAAATGGGCGGTTCGACTCAACGTCAAGAACCTCCTTGATAAAGTGTATTATGATGCGGTATATGACAATGGTGGTTTAGTTGTGCCGGGTAACCGTCGCCAAGCCATTATTACGACCGAGTATAAATTCTAGGAGTTGATTTGCTGTTAAGTTTGCCGGATGTATTGCTGAAAGAGGAGTTAACGACGATCCGGGGCCTGCTTCAACAGGCGCAATGGGTAGATGGTCGCAATACCGCCGGCACACAGGCAGCACAAGTCAAAAATAACCAGCAACTGGCCGAACAGGACCCGTTGCTGGCACACATTCGCAGGATCGTGATGCAGGCATTGCATCGCGATCCTTTATTTTTTTCTGCGGCTTTGCCAGACAAGATTCTGCCGCCGTTTGTGAATCGCTATATAGGCGAAACCAACCATTACGGCTTTCATGTCGATAGTGCCATGCGTAGCATGCCGGACGGTAGTGCGCGGGTGCGGGCAGATGTGTCTGCCACCTTGTTTTTGAATGACCCCGACGAGTATGAGGGCGGTGAGCTGGTGGTGCAGGACGTCTTCGGCGACCAGCGCATTAAGCTCAAAGCAGGCTCTATTGTGATTTACCCTTCGAGTTCGGTGCATGCCGTGACGCCAGTCACACGCGGTGAACGATTAGCCAGTTTTATGTTTATCCAGAGCATGGTGCGTGATGCTGCACACAGGCGTATGCTATTTGATATGGATATGGCCTTGGTCAGGCTGCGCCAGCAGCATGGTGAAACCGCAGAGGTAGTGCAGCTCACTGGTATTTATCATAATCTGTTGCGCCAATGGGCGCTTTGATCTCTCATGCAGCCCCTACCGTTGTTACCTTATTTTGCGCAGCAGGCGCAAACCAAATTGCCTGCCAATATCTGGCATTATCTGCAATCTGATGCCGGACCTGGCACGCAACTGCAATCTAATGAAGCGGCTTGGCAAGCAAAAAAACTGATTCCGCGCCCGCTAAATGCGTTGCACAACCCGAACACCATATGCGAGTTGTTTGGCGAGCAATGGGCACATCCTATTATGCTGGCGCCGGTGGCGTATCAGAGATTGTTTCATGCAGATGGAGAAATAGGAACAGCTATCGCCTGTAATGCCCAGCAAGGGCAGATGATGGTGAGCAGCCTCGCCAGCCAGCCGGTCGACGAGATCGTGAAACAGGCGCAACAGCCATTGTGGTTTCAGCTTTACTGGCAAGGTGACCGCGCACGTACGGCCGTGCTGCTACAAAAAGCGTTGGCAGCAGGTGTGAGTACCATTGTGTTTACGGTGGATGCACCGGTGAAGCAGGCCCTGATTGATTTGCCCAAGGGTATTTCGGCTGTGAATTTAGCCCAGCCACTGGCCATGCACGCATTACAGGCCGGGCAGAGCCAGGTATTTGATGGCTGGATGACGCAGGCACCCACCTGGGACGATGTGGCGTGGTTACGACAGCAGTTGAATATCCCGTTGCTGATTAAAGGCTTGATGCATGCGGATGATGCCAGGCGTGTTGTGGCATTGGGTTGCGACGGCATTGTCGTTTCTAACCATGGCGGGCGTGTGCTGGATGGCACGCCGGCCGTGGCTGCGGTGTTGCCTGAGATGGTGGCCGCTGTGGCTGGGCAATGCAAAATTTTGGTTGATAGCGGCATTCGCTCGGGGCAGGATGTATTTAAGGCGCTGGCCATGGGGGCGGATGCCGTGTGTATTGGTCGCCCTTATGTGTGGGGGCTGGCAGCGGAAGGTGCGATGGGGGTGGCCAAGGTCATCCGCACGCTACGCGATGAACTGGAAATGACCATGGCACTCACGGGCGTCTCAACTCTTGCAGAGATTCGCCAGGTCAAATTGTATGTGTAACAGAAAGGAAGCAACAATGAAAAGAATTGGTTTTTCAATCTTATTGGCTGTGGGACTGTTGGGTTCTCATGTTGCGGTGGCTGCCGCCGATTGCAAGTCTTACCCTAAAGAAGAATGGGCCTCGGAAGAGACGCTCAAAGAGGCCATGGAGGCGGAAGGCTATACCATTAAAAAGTTTAAAGTAGACGGTAATTGTTACGAGATTTATGGCCGTAGCAAAGAGGGTAAAAAGGTCGAGATTTACTTTGATATGAAAACGCTGGCGATTGTGAAAGCCATTGGTTTAAAAGACTAATTGCGCCTGATGCAAACACGTGCTGACATGCTGTGGCCATGGTGGCTGCGGCTCAGTCATTGGCTGGTCGCGGCGGGTGTTATCGCGCTGTGGCTCATGAGTTATGTCTGGTATGAAACCGACTGGCTGCATCGTATGGTTGGCTATGTCGTGCTGGCGATTGTTGGTGTGCGTATTTTGTGTGGCTGCCTGACGCAGATCAGCAGTGCACGTTTTTATCTGCCTGGCTGGCAAGCGATGAGCAGGCATATGGCTGAGATGTGGCAGGGCAGCATCGCTCCGCATCGGGGCCATAATCCGCTCGGGCAGTGGTCGGTTTACCTGATCTGGCTGTTCATTGCAGCACTGGCCTTGACTGGCTGGCTGGGACGCACCGATGCCTTATGGGGCGAAGATTGGCCGGTAGAACTGCATGCAGCACTTAGCCTGGCCTTGCTCGGCTTGGTTGGCCTGCATGTGCTGGCGGTGATGGTGGTCTCGCGCTTGTCTGGCCAGCATTTGTTATCACAAATGATACATGGGCGAGTTGCGCCTCTTAAAAGAAAATCCAATTAAAGCGAGCGCATGCATGCTATGCATGTGTCGTTCATGGTCAAATTCTGTATGACTTTTGCCCTGTGCAAAAGTATCAAAATGTATCACTCTCTTTAGTCGCGGCCATTGTTCATTTAAGATGGCGCATCTGCCCACCTAAGTGATGTTTATGATGCTGGTTTTGCTGTGCTATTTTGTTGACTAAGTGTGTAATTGCATGCGTAGATTGTATTGGTTAATCATGCTGTTACCCTTCTCCTGCGTGCAGGCGCAGGAGTCATTGTTTTATCACGATGGTGATCCGCTAGACACGCAAGTACAAACCTTGCCAAAAATCCCGGGTGAGTATTGGGGCACGGGCGCTGGTTGCGCAGAGGTGAACTGGCAGCAGGCGTTAACACTGGCGGATGTGGCAGAAATCAGTTTATGCCATAACCCGCAAACCAGCGAAGTTTGGGCCAGTGCGCGCGTGCAGGCGGCACAATTAGGCGTGGCTAAATCGGCCTATTTGCCCACGGTGACCGATACCGTGTCTAACGCGATGGGCGTGCTGAACCCAGAGTCTGCGACACGTAGCAACCCTAATCTGACCATCTCTAACAGCCTGGTGGCGAGTTACCTGTTATATGATTTTGGCAATCGCAAGGCCAATGTAGAGAGTGCGCGCCAGTTGTTGCTGGCAGCCGGTGCAACTCAAAGCAGCACGGTGCAAACGGTGTTGCTCAATACCATTGTTGCTTATTACCAGGTGCAAGCCAATATGGCGGCGCTCACCGCTGCCCAACAGGCTGAGCGCGCGGCAGAAGAAAGTTTTAAAGCGGCCAATGCGCGCTATCAGGCAGGTGTGGCAACCCCTGCTGACAAATTGCAGGCGCAAACCGCATTTGCCCAGCTGACGCTGCAACGCATTACGATTGAGGGCGCGCTCAGGGTTGCCTACGGTAGCTTGGTTAACTTGATGGGCTGGCCAGCTAACCGCAGTGTGACTTTAGCCAGCAGCGCCAACGATGTGCCGCCTGGTATTTTAGACGATGTGGCGACGCTGATTGAACAGGCCGGGCAGCGCAGGCCAGACTTACTGGCCAGTGAAGCGCAAGTGCGGGCGGCTGAGGCCAGTATTGCCGCCAGTAAAGCGGCCAGCAAACCAACCATTAGTGTCGGCCTTGCCAATAACCTGCAAGATGGTTCGCAATATGCGGCCAATAGTGCCACCACCCTGGGCGTCACTGTTTCTATCCCCTTGTTTGCAGGCTATGCGCCTACCTACCGCATTCGTGCGGCTGAGGCAACGGCTGACTTGCGGCTTGCCCAGCGTGACCGCTTGCGTTTGCAGATTTCGCTCGATGTGTGGAGCGCCTATCAAAATTTGCGCACGGCATTGCAATCCGTCACCGCCAGCAAAACTCTGCTCGAAAGCGCAGAGCAGTCTTATCGGGTCGCTTTTGGCCGCTATACGGCAGGCGTGGGCAATATTATTGATACGCTCAATGCACAAAGCGCGCTGGCCAGCGCCCGCCAGCAAAACATCCAGGCTGGTCTTAATGCAAATATCACGCGGGCGACCTTGGCGCAGGCGATTGGCGTGCTTGACCATGCCATGATTCAATCGTTACCCGGTGCGAACGCACCTATGAATTAAGGCCTCGGCGCAAAAGCACCGGGTCAATAAACGGACACACATTTATGAAGCGCATCAAAAAAATACTGGTGTTGTTGCTGTTGGTCGCGATCGCAGCGGCAGGCTATTGGTATTACCAACAGAGCCATCAACCCAAACCAGAAGACCTGTATCGGCTGGACGAAGTGACGCAGGGGCATGTTGAGCAAACGGTGTCTGCCAACGGCACACTCAATCCGGTCAGCCTGATCAGTGTGGGTACGCAAGTGTCAGGCATTGTGCGAAAAATGTATGTCGACTTTAATGACGTGGTTAAGCAAGACCAGGTGCTGCTAGAGCTCGATAGCCGGCTGTTTAATGCGCAAATTGCGCAGTCACAAGGCAGTGTCAGAAATAACGAAGCGGCGGTGGAGCTCGCCATTGCCAATGAAAAACGCATGCGCCAACTTTATGCCCAAGAGTATGTCTCAAAGCAGGAGCTGGATACTGCGGTGCAAGTGCTGAAGTCGGCCAGGGCGCAACTCGAAACCGCGCGTGGCCTGCTGGCGCGTGATGTGACCAATCTCAATCTGAGTATTATCCGTTCGCCGGTGTCTGGCGTGGTGGTGAATCGGGTGGTGGATGTTGGCCAGACCGTGGCAGCCAGCTTTCAGACGCCAACGCTCATCCAGATTGCGCAAGACCTGGCTAAGATGCAGATTGATACCAGTTTTGCCGAAGCGGATATCGGCAAAATTAAAGAGGGGCAAAAGGTCAATTTTAATGTCGATGCCTTCCCTGACCGCAGTTTTGAGGGCGTGGTGAAACAGCTGCGCCTGAACTCGACCAACACCTCGAATGTGGTCACTTATAACGTGGTGGTGTCGGTTGATAACCAGGACTTAACCTTGCTGCCAGGCATGACCGCCTATGTGAATATTATTGTCGACCGTGCGCGCCATGCCTTGCTGGTGCCCAATGCGGCCCTGCGCTACAAACCAAAACTCAATGCCGCTGCGACCCCTGAACGTTCATCGCCAGAGGCTGGCGGTGCAGGGCGACGCGGCGGGCGCAAGCATGGCGCTAAAGGCGAGGCACAAGGCGCGGCTGCCAATGGTGCCATAGGTAAAATTTATGTATTAAGAGCAGGGCAGCCTGTGATGGTGCGTGTGCATACTGGCATCACCGATGGCCGCTCGACAGCAGTGTCTGGGGAGGGCTTGGTGGCCGGTGATAAAGTCATTGTCAGTGAGTTGCAAGCCGATAACGCTGCCAATAAAGGACCAGGCAATAATAATGGCCCACGCGGCCCCAGAATGTTTTAGGTCGGGCAGCGAGCGATGCAAAAGCCAGTCATTGAGGTGAGTCATTTGTACAAGGCCTACCAGACCGCCGCAGGCGACTTTCCGGTATTAAAGGAGGTCAATTTGCAGGTGTTGCCTGGCGATTATGTCGCCATCATGGGGCCTTCCGGCTCGGGTAAGTCGACCTTTATGAATATATTGGGTTGCCTGGATATGCCCAGCGCAGGCCGTTATGTGCTGGATGGCCATGCGGTGGCGACCATGACGGCAGACCAGGTGGCCAAAGTGCGTAACCAGACCATAGGCTTTGTGTTTCAGGGTTTTAACTTGCTGGCGCGCGCCAGCTTGCTGGATAACGTGGCGTTACCGCTGGTGTATGCCGGAGTGAGCAAAGCCGAGCGTCATGCCCGGGCCCAGGTGTTGCTCGAGAAGGTGGGCTTGAGCAAGCATATGCACTCCCATCCCAACCAGATCTCTGGCGGGCAGCAACAGCGGGTGGCAATTGCACGTGCTTTAGTAAATCAGCCACGGTTGATTTTGGCCGATGAACCCACCGGCAACCTGGACAGCACCACCAGTGAAGAAATCATGGCCATTTTTGATGGCCTCAATCAGGAAGGCATCACCATTGTGCTGGTGACCCATGAAACCGATATTGCCGAGCACGCCAAGCGGCAGGTGCGTTTTTTGGATGGGCGTATTGTGCAGGACACTGGCGCTGATATAGCAAAAGCATCAGGAGTTGACCATGTTTAGCGCCATGCTAGGAGAGGCTTGGCATGCCATGGGCGCTAACCGCTTGCGCACCTTTTTGACCATGCTGGGCATGGTGATAGGCGTCAGTGCGGTCGTGTTGATGATGGCCATCGGCCAAGGCGCAGAAGCTTCGGTCAAGCGTTCTATCAGCGCCATGGGCAGCCATCTGTTTGTGGTGCTTTCCGGCCCACCGCGTATGGGCGGCGCGCGTACGGCGACCGGTAATGCGCCTTCGCTCAATGTGCGCGATGCCAGTGCTATCAGCGAGCTATACGGGGTGGTGGGTGTCGCACCGGTGACCATGGGCAAAGGGCAGGTGGTCTATGCCAGCAATAACTGGAATACTGACGTGATTGGCACCACCGCAGATTACATGGATATACGTGGCTGGGGTTTGTCTGCAGGCTACCCTTTTTCAGCCTCGGATACACGCTCTGCCACGCGCGTTGCCTTACTTGGCAAAACGGTGGTGCAAAACCTGTTTGGTGAAGAGGATATCGACCCGATTGGTAAAACCATCCGCATTAACCAGCGCCCTTTTGTGGTACTGGGCGTGCTTGATAGCAAAGGGCAAACGCTGGATGGGCGTGATCAGGATGACACCATTGTGGTGCCGCTCACCACCGCCCAGCGCAAACTGTTTGGTAACCAGCTACCGGGCACCGTGCGGCAAATCATGGTGCAAGCTGAATCAGATAACGCCATGAGCATGGTAGAAGAGGCGCTCAATAGTTTGCTTAACCAGCGGCATAATATTCGTGAGGGCGCCGACAGTGACTTTTCGGTGCGCAACCTGACCGCGATTGCCAACTCGGCAGCAGAAACTGCGCGCACGATGTCGCTGCTGTTAGGGGCGATTGCTTCAGTCTCATTGCTGGTGGGCGGCATTGGCATCATGAATATCATGCTGGTGTCGGTGACCGAGCGTACGCGCGAAATCGGTATCCGCATGGCGATCGGTGCGCGCGAGCAGGATATTTTGATGCAGTTTTTGCTCGAAGCCATCATGATCTCTATCGTCGGCTGCCTGATCGGCATTGTGATCGGTGTTGGCGGCGCGGTGCTGGTCAGCATGTTTACGCAAGCAGAAGTGATTATTTCAAGCGCTTCTGTCTTGATTGCATTTAGTGTTGCTGCCAGTATTGGCGTCTTTTTTGGCTTTTATCCTGCCAGAAAAGCAGCACGTTTAAATCCGATTGAAGCGCTGCGTTATCAATAAGCGTGGGCTAAAGCGAGTCGTTGGCTGCTAGTCTATTTCAATTGGCGGTGCCACCTTGAGCACCTCTTCTACCGTGGTCAGACCAGCGGCCACTTTTTCTGCGCCATTCAACATAAGCGGCTGCATTCCGGCTTGCGTTGTTGCCTGTTTCAGCTGTAGTAAATCTGTTTCTGGTGTAATCAGTTTGCGCAAGGCAGGCGTTAAGGTCAGCATTTCATAAATGCCGGTGCGGCCACGATAACCCGTTTGGCGGCACTCCTGGCAGCCCACCGCTTTCATCACTTTGGCTGGCTTTTTAGCCTTAAAGGGGCGTGTCACACTGGCCCATTCCTGGTCAGAAATTTCGGTTTCGGTTTTGCAATGCGGGCACAAAGTACGCACCAGGCGTTGCGCCATAATGCCGAGCAGGCTGGAGTGGATCAGGTAGGCAGGCACGCCCAAATCTAGTAATCGTGTCACGGCGGATGGCGCGTCATTGGTATGCAAGGTAGACAGTACCAAATGACCCGTTAATGCGGCCTGAATGGCCATGTCTGCGGTTTCCTGGTCGCGAATCTCCCCCACCATAATAATGTCCGGGTCTTGCCGCATCAGCGTGCGTATGCCTTCGGCAAAACCGAGACCGATATTTTGCGTCACCTGCATCTGGTTAAACGCAGGTTCTATCATCTCGATTGGGTCCTCCACCGTGCACACATTCACCTCATCTGTCGCCAGTTGTTTAAGTGTGGTGTACAAGGTGGTGGTTTTGCCAGAGCCGGTCGGCCCGGTGACCAAAATAATGCCATTCGGCTGATGCGTCCATTGCGCCCATTGTTCGCTCTGACGCTTTGAGAATCCCAATAACTGGAAGTCCTGCACCAGGATGTCCGGTTTAAAAATCCGCATCACCAGTTTTTCGCCAAAGGCGGTGGGCATGGTCGATAAGCGTAATTCGATTTCCTTGCCGTCGGTGCCTACGGTTTTGACGCGGCCATCTTGCGGCCGGCGTTTTTCTACCATGTCCATGCGGCCCAGCAGCTTAATGCGGCTGGTAATCGCGTTCATGATATTGCTAGGCAATTGGTAGACCTGGTGCAACACCCCGTCAATACGAAAACGCATCAGCCCCATATTGCGGCGTGGTTCGAGGTGAATATCGCTGGCGCGTTGTTCAAACGCATATTTAAACAGCCAGTCGACAATATTGACCACATGCTGTTCATTGGCATCGAGCTGTCGGTCTTTGCCCAGCTCAATCAATTGTTCAAAGTTTTGTACGCCAACAATCTGCCCGGCTTTGGCGGCATTGGCCGATTGAATCGCCGCAGACAGCTGATACACCTCAGGTAAATAGCGCTGTAAATCTAGCGGATTCACCATCACCACCTGAATCTTTAACTTCAGCAAACGCTCCAGGTCATGCAGCCATGCCTGGTGAAACGGATCCGCTGTAGCAATCGTCACAATGCCATCTTTCACCGTAATCGGCATAATACGCAAGCGCTCGGCATAGGCTTGCGACACAATTTGTGCCACCGCGCTAAAGTCTAGTTTTAATGGATCAATCTGGTAGTAAGGGACGTCAGCCTTCTCCGCCACGTAGCGGCTCAGGGTGTCTACCGATAGTAATTGTGACGGCTGCCGCTGGTCGGGCCACTTTTGTTCGGCCACGATCACAATCGGGTGGATGTTAGAGCTATCGCGCTTGCGATCCTGATGCAGTTTTTCTGCCCATGCTTTTTCGATACGCCCATCGGAAACCAGCATGCGCAGCAAATCGCCAAGACGCAGGCTTTCTATGGTTTTAGGTAGTGAAAATGGGATTGGACTATTCATGTCATGTTTGGGCTGGAGTACCAGCGTATGGTGCAAGAATCATGCCATGAGAATGTGGCAGGAATGGTCACTTTTTGTTGTAATTTAAGTGCCTATACGGCGGTGATATTTTCGTTATTCCGGCGTTGGCCGGAATCCATTCGAGGTGAGATCGCAATAAAAGCTTGTTCTTTGCGGTCGTTGTAGGGTGGGCATTGATGCCCACGGGTTTGTGGTTGTTTGTGATATTGCTTTTCGCTTTTTCAGCGAGTTACTTTTCTTTGCTTGCCCAAAGAATAAGTAACCAAAAGAAATGCACCCCAGCTTCCGCTTGATTCCTGTGCTACTCGGCTTGCCGGGCGGTCATCGAAACTCGCCCTAGCGGCTTGCACACTACGCAAGCCACCGCGGAACTCGGACAGCCGATGACCGAAAACTCCCGTCAATCCTGCGTTGCTCGGCGCGGCAGATGGGGGCCCCGAACACCATGCGACTGCAATCGTTCGTGAGTTCAATAATGAAGAATCTGTTTTTCTAAGAGTCCAAATTTCCACGCTGCTACTTAAATGAGATAAGTCCCATTCCATCCCGCTGAGTAGCGGAAGCGAAGTGGGGGTAGTCGGCCATCGGCTGTCTGAGCTCCGCAACAAGCCACGTTTTGTGTGGCTTGTCAGGGCGAGTTTCGATGGACGCCCACTTTGTTGAGCAACGCAAGGGAGCCGAAGACCGTGATGGCTGGGTGCCCTCTTTTTGGTTACTTTTTTGGGGCAAGCAAAAAAAGTAACTCGCCAACAAGGCGAAAAAATGATCTAACGATCAGCGAATGTAAGGCTACTCGCTAAATAACCTACAATTTCATCTCAATCCGCATACTCAAATCCACCGCCTGAATATGCTTAGTCAGCGCGCCAATCGAAATCCTATCCACGCCAGTTTCTGCAATCGCCCGTACCGTTGTTAAATCCACATTACCTGAGGCTTCGAGCAAGGCGCGTTTCTGGTTAATCGCCACAGCTTCGCGCAGGTCCGCTAGCGCAAAGTTATCCAGCAAAATACTGGTCGCGCCAGCGGTTAGCGCTTGTTGTAGTTCATCCAGGTTTTCCACTTCAATCTGGATATTATTGGTCTGCTTTAAGGCAAACGCCGCCGCGAGTACCGCGGCGATAGAGCCTGCCGCGGCGATATGGTTTTCTTTGATCAAAATGCCGTCGTATAACGCTAACCTCTGGTTGGTGCCACCACCGGTGAGCACGGCGTATTTTTGCGCTAAGCGAAGCCCTGGCAGCGTTTTGCGGGTGTCTAGAATCTGCGCCGATAAGCCAGCAATCGCATCGACATAGCGGCGCGTATGCGTTGCTACCGCAGAGAGCGTTTGTAGAAAGTTGAGCGCCGGGCGCTCTGCGCTTAGCATGGCGCGCGCATCGCCTTCAATCTTGACCAGCGGTTGGTCAGGCTGCACGCGGTCACCATCGTTGACCAGCCATGTTAACTGTATCGTCGGGTCTAGCTGGGTAAAGCATTGCGCTAACCAGGCGCAGCCGCAAATAACCGCTTGTTCGCGGCTAATGATGGTGGCAGTGGCTTGTGTGCCTGCCGGAATCAGCGCCGCCGTCAGGTCGCCATTGCCGATGTCTTCTGTGAGCGCAGAGGTGACCTGTTCAGTAATGATGGCTGGCGTCAAATAGTCGGGTAAGTGTTGGTAAAGCGAGAATGTGCGCATTTGGTTGCCAGCTAGGTTAAAAAATATACATGTGACCATTCTAAGCCCATGCCAAAAGCTATTATAATGAAAGCGCCCCTCAAGAGAAACGACAAGACAAGCGATAAGATCAGCAGTTTTTAGTCATTGGCTGTTCGTCATGGGGTATTTTTTCGGGTAAAAGTCTCAATCTTCTGGCTCACATCACACTATGCAGCTTTTATATACGGTAAACAGTCCCTACGCGCGCAAGGTGCGTATTGTGGCCATTGAAAAACATGTTGATCTAACGTTAACCGAGGTGGTGTTGTCAGCCCCGGATTGCCCGGTGAGCCAGCATAACCCTTTAGGAAAAGTGCCTGTGCTGGTGCTCGACGATGGTGACGCCCTGTATGACTCGCGCGTGATTGTTGAGTATCTTGATCACCGTACGCCGGTCGCACACCTGATTCCGCAAGATCACTCAGCCAAAATTAAAGTACGTCGCTGGGAGGCGTTGGCGGATGGTATCTGTGATGCTGCCGTGGCCGTGATGCTGGAGCAACGCAAGCCAGACGCGCAGCAGTCTGCCGCCTGGATTGAAAAACAGTTTGCCAAAGTGACCGCCGGGTTGACCGCGCTGGATGATGACTTACTTAAAAAGAAGTGGTGTGTGAACGAGACCTTCAGCCTGGCCGATATTGCGTTGGGCACGGCGCTGGGTTACCTGGACTTACGCTTTAAAAATGTCCAATGGGAGGGTAAATACTGGCAAGAGAAGTTCCCTAACCTGGCCAAACACTACGGCGTGCTGGTCAAGCGCCCCAGTTTCAAACAAACCATGCCGCAGCCCTAACTTGCTGTCAATGCAGAAGCCCGCGCATCGGTGCGGGTATTCTGCTTAATCTTTTCTCTGTGTACTGTCTTTGTGCCCGGCAATCGCCGCAGGGTATCTCTCCATTCGCCCAAGTCATTGTTCTGTTTTTGTTTTTTCGCTGAAATGGCTATTTCAGTCATTAACTATTCTTTACGCATACGTTTTGCCTATTTTTTATTGATAAAGCAAATGATAATTGTTATCATTTAGAAATAAACAAAACAATGATGAATAAATTCTATGCAAGCAATGAATGCCCCCGTCAAAAAGAGATTGCTCGAACTCCTCGATGAGCTGATTGCGCACGATGGTTTTGGCAGCATCAAGGTGGATATTCGCTTGTTAAAGCGCGGGCAAAAAGAAGTCATTATCGATTGTGGTAAGCAATACCGATTTGTGGTCGACTTTGAAGCGGCGTCCGCCATAGAAAAATAAATTTATTCTCTCAATTTCAGTTTTTAACCATGCGTTTGACAGCATGGAGATTGAAATACTCAACGGTGTGGGTCCGTGAGACTTATTTTAGAGGTAGAGCGTCATGGCCTTCGAGAGGAAGGGGTAAAAGCGCTCGTTGAGGAGAATTAAATTATGAAAGTTTCAGCGTTAATTATCGCTTTGGGCATGGCATTCAGCGGTTCTGCTTTTGCGACGACAGAAAAATGGGACTCAGCAACCCCTTGGGGTAGCGCTACTACTGCGCAGTATGCAGAGTGGAATGTATTTTCTTATGTAGACCCTTTCGTTAAGCAAGATAATACACCTGATGTTGCATTGACTGGCGCCACTGCCACACTCACCGAAACATCTGGTACAAGCTTTATTACTGGTAGTCAGAATATCTACAGTTTCTCTACTCCAACAGCGTTCACTGCAACGTTAACTGGTGCTACTAGCGGTATTTTTGATGTTTATCTGCGCGTGGCTGCATTTGGTGTAATGCCTTCATTAGCAGCAACTCTAAACGGTGTTTCTGCGACGGCAGTCACTCAGCTTTTAGGTTCAACTAACAGTTCATTCGGTACGGTAGATGAAGGTGAATACTATTGGAAATGGAGCAATGTAACCGCTTCTTCCTTGTATACCTTTAAATTCAACGCTTCTAGCTCCAGTATGAGTTTGGATCAGTTGGCATTGGCAACGGTTGCAGTACCAACAACCGTCACACCAGTGCCAGAGCCAGAAGCCTTCAGCATGTTGGCATTGGGCTTGGGTCTGATGGCATTTGCTGCACGCCGCTCCGCAACAAAAGCCTAATCTAGGTTAGTGCGATGACGACAAAGGGGCTGATAAGCCCCTTTGTTTTTATATACCGCTTATGAATGAAGTAGTGAACGCTTAATGATGACACGTCTCAACGATTACTGGCGATTGATAATAAAAAACACTCAAGCTGTTTGCCTATGCGGTCTGGTTTGTGTTGTGTTGTTATTCTCGTTGCAGCCTCTCGTATTTGCAGCAGAGGATACTGTTGAAAGTAGAGAGCCTGAGAAAGTTGAAGATGCTTCAGAGCAGCTCGAACAACAAACAGTCACGCCCAAGCAGGATAAAAAAGTCGACTTGGACAATGTTGATACCTTGCCTGAAGTCTCTGTCAAAGAAATTAGGGCAAAAGAGGATTCTGGGATCAATCCAACGCAATCGATTACAACCATTACCTCAGAACAATTACAGCGCTCACAATTTAGTAATGTTTTTGAGGCCGTGCGATCCGTGCCTGGCGTTTCTACTTCTGGCGGACCGCGTGCCAGCGGGATGACTTTCAGTATTCGTGGCTTTGCGGATAACGAGGATGTGGTAGTTAAAGTAGATGGCGCGCCGAAGGCTTTTGAGAAGTACCGAATGGGAGGGACTTTTATTGAGCCAGAACTGCTTAGAAGTATTGAGGTACAGCGTGGACCTCAAATATCCAGCGGCTCTGGAGCTTTGGGCGGTACCATCATTGCACAGACAAAAAATGCGGCTGACTTTTTGAGGCCAGGGCAAACCGTTGGTGCAAAAGCCAAGTTCGGCTATGGCAATAATAATGATGAATACTCGCGCTCATATATGCTTTATGCCCGTCCTCATGAGCGTTTAGATATTCTCTATAATTACTCTAACCGCCAATCCAATAATATCACTCTGGCAGACAAAACCAAGCTCGACAACTCTGCAATTGAGTCAGTCTCACACTTGCTTAAAGTCTCAATATTTCCTACAGATGATCTTGAAGTGATTACATCTCTGGTGAAGTTTACTGATACAGGCATGCAGCCTTATGATGCCACTGGTGGCCAGCCAGGATTTTTTGGATATGTGCGTCGTGCGACTGACGATTTCAGCTGGACTGAAACTTTAAATTACACTCCGGACAATCCATGGCTTAATCTGAAGGCAGTGTTTGCTGGAGGGTATACAAACTTACATGACCTTTTGAAACCCGGTTGGTCCAATATTAACCCCAGTAATAGTTTCTGTAATGGCATCATTTTTACACCTAACCCAAGTAATAAAACAATCTGTCCAGGTGACCTGAATGATTACTACAATTATAAAACCAGGACTATAGACTTGAGTAATACCGCTATTATTGCCAAAACTGATCATGTGGAGCTGAGCGTTCTGGCTGGCTGGCAATACAATAGTCGCGAGCGCGAGGTGTCAAGGTTCTATGAGAACAGTAATTCATCTGTCCAGGTGAATAGTTATCCCGGAGGGCAAAATTTAACTGCCCCATCAGGTAACCGATCCTATAAGGCATTTTATGTGCAGCCCAGTATCCAGTTGGGACAGCTCAATATTAAACCCGGTTACCGGCGAGATGATTATGAGGTGGAGGTCACTGGAGCACTCACGAAAAAGAGGCTTGCCCAATTTGGCCAGTCAGACAAGATAGAGTTTACTGCGGAGACGTTTAGCCTTGGTCTCGCTTATGACCTGTTCCAGCGTAATAGTCCTGAGAAATTGACGGTTTATAGTAATTATGCGCAAGGTTTCAGGCCACCCTTGTTAGATGAATATTTTACTGCTGGTGGTTTTGGTAGCCGATGCCTGTTCCCACAAACACCGTCAACCATTTGTGGTGATTTATATAATTTACAGAACTCTGAATCTACTGAGGCAGGAATCAGTTATCAGAACCCAAAGCTCTGGGGAACGAATGTTTTTCTGAGTAGCAAGCTTAATTTCTATCATATCTACACGGCAAATTTATTCACTTCTATGCGCTATGATACTGCCCAGGGAAAATATACGCAGGATGGTTGGGAGCGGCGTAATGGCATAGAGTTTGAGAGCTTCCTGCAATACCAAGGGTGGTTTATGCGAGGGTCATACTCAAAAATCTCGGGTGAGCTGAACAATGGGTTAACTGCTGTGCCTTTGTATACTGTGCCTGGCAATGCCCTGAATATCAATATTGGTAAAGAAATTACGAGCAGTGTTGATGCCAATCTGACTTTTCGCAAGATATCAGATCGTGATGTCATTTTGTCAGGCGACGGAAGCGCTACTTCACCTTATACCTATGGTATACAAAACGGCTATGTATTATGGAATGCGGGTGTTAACTGGCGAGTGTCGCCGAATGTGACTTTGCGGCTGATCGGTGAGAATTTGACTAACAATCAATATCGATTTGACAATGCAATGGGCGGGGCGGGTATTCTTGGTCCTGGTCGTAATGTAAAGTTTTTTGCTGAACTAATGTATTAGTGCTGTGACAGAACTAGAGCTACGTGGAAAAGGCCCCAGAAAAATTCTGTGGCCTTTTTACTGATGGCTAACCTCAACTAAATTGCCCGCGACGAGATGATAAGCCGATCAAAGCCATCGCTGCGAGTAACAGCGTGTAGGTTTCAGGCTCTGGCACAGCTGTCACATTGACCTGCCAGCCAATGTCTTTGAATGCTGCATAATCTAATAAAGTGGGTAGTTCGCGTGTGCCCGGCGTTGTGCTTGGATCCATCAGTGTTTCCTGTGCAATGCCATTGTCAGTACTCATGACGCCTTTTGCCCAGTGGCTGTCATATTGGTCAAGAGGGACGGCATCGCCATATGCTGCCACAGAAGCTGCACCTGTGAAATAACCATTACTGATTTGAGCTAACCAGGAGTCAGCTTCACCGAAGCCAAGAATATGGCCAATTTCATGTGTCGCTGTGGTCAGGAAGTCTGGGTGACCTGCGGTCAAACCGCTGGTGTCGTTCCCAAAGTACCAGTTATTGGCAGCATTGAACCAGATCATGCCGCCCCAAACCCCATAATCTGTCGCTGTTGGTCCAGTTGTATTTTCTTGTCCACGTGCAGTGACTGCATTCATAAATGTATCAGAGCCACTGGCTGTCAGATTGAAGCCAGTGTTGGCAAAACCAAGAACACCTGGCGCCGAGTTTGAGCCGCCAACATAAATACGCAAGGCGTCCGCAGCAATGTCGACATTGCTCAGCGTGATTAATGGTCCTCCCAGGCTTGGATGCGTGATTTGTACCGACCAGCTATCGCCTGCTTGTGGTGTGATGGCTGTCAGGGAGTCTGTGAAGCCACTATAGAAAGACGCTGCTTGCTCTAGGACAGCCCTGCGTTCAGTAATAGGGTTGCCTGTCGTCAGGTCGGTAAAAAAACCTCTTGTGTCATAAGTGTAGTCAAACTCTATCGTCAAGGCGTGCGCAGGTAGAGTGAGCAGTAGGCCGGCTGCCATGAGCACTTTGTGTAATAGTTTCATGTCTGCTTTCTTTCTCGGCCAAGTATTAACAGTGACAGTCCGGCCATCAGTAATGCCCATGTGTTCGGCTCAGGCACTGCTGATAGTGGTGTGACTGAGCCGACACCTGCGCCATATACATTTTGGAGTGCCGTGATCATCATGCTATCTAACGGGAGAATGGGGCCTGTATATGCAGCATTGGCTGTTGTGGCGTCAGTGGATGCATCTGTATTAATGTAATGGCCCATGCCTAAAGAGTGTCCAAGTTCATGTTGGGCAACGGAATAAAAAATTGTTTGTGTCCAGCCGAGGCTAAAGCGTTGACCATTAAAGACAACATCACCAGCCAGCCCACTAGTTTCTATATTTTGTGGGAAATAGGCGTAGGCATTTGCATCGCTGATGTAAGGGACGACACCGATACGGATATCTGCTAAGCCTGTGGGGTTGTACTCCCCCGTCTCCGGCAATGGGCCGCCAGCATCTGCAACTTCAATAAAGTGAATGGGTAAGACTGCGGCATAATCAGCAAAAGCCTGCTCGAACGCGCTGCGCATAATATCTACTGAAAGCGGTTGTCCATTCGTACTGATCACGCCACCGTCGAACAAGTTGCTAAAGCTATAGGTCAGGGTGATTTCTGAGCCTATGCCATTGGGTTGATCCCAACTCGCATACATCGGATAGTAACCGCCCCACGCGGGACCTGAGAGCATACATGCTAGTAGCGATGCATTTCGTATATGTTTCAACCAGGGGCTCATCGTTGCCCTCCGTTTCGTTTAGCGGCAAATATGCATGCCAATGAAATCAGTACGCCGTGAATGCGTGCCATGTGAACCTCTCCTCATTATTTTATAAATCCTTGTGGAATCTATATGCTAGTTGATAATGAGAATGATTGTCAATTTCATCTTAAAGTTGCAGTAAGTATTTAACCTATGTGACAAGAGTCAGCAATGAGATTGAGTGAAGCGCTTATTAGATTGTGTGAGCAGGCCGTAAGTGAGCGAACACTTTTGCATGCGATGAGGCTTGGTCAGCGAGGTAGGTATGGTTGGTTGGCCGCACAAATGTGTTGCGAGCAGGAGTCCTCTACTTGATCAGATAACTCCTGTACACCCGCAGCGATTACAGCGGTGGCATATCGTCATCAGCCAGCAGTTGCAGGTTGTTTTTATGACGCAATGACTGGCGCTCGTTCAGGCGTTTTTGGGCCGGGCTTGGGAAGTCGGTAAAGCTGATCAGACTGCGATCAATCAAAATACTGATTAAATCTTCCAGCACGCGTGCCAGTTGAATATCGCTTTCACGGAAAGTGTGATGTTTTTTGAGTTCATCATCCAAAAATGTCAGGTATTCAGTATCGGCATTATCAATTGCTACCCAGTCCGCGGCCACTTGCGTATCTGGGCTTGCCGCAATAATTGCACCTTCTTGATTTTTTAATACGTAGGCCATCAGGTGTCATTCCTCGTCACTTGGCGTTCATTTTGATTATATTATGCAAGCAGAAGCAATAACTATGCCTTGCGCGTGGGTTAAATGGCGCCAGTAATAATACCGCCACCCAGGCAGACATTGCTTTCATAGACCACCACGCTTTGGCCAGGTGTGATTGCCCACTGATGTTGCCCAAAGCGTATGGTGGCTTCTTCGGCATTCACGGCATCGACTTCACACGGCGCATCTGGCTGGCGATAACGGGTTTTTGCGGCATAGACCCAGTTGGTTTGTGGCTCTTCACCACTAATCCAGTGTAATTGGCCTGCGGTTAAACCGTCGCTTTGCAACAGCGGGTGGTCGTGCCCTTGCACCACAATCAGCTCGTTGTTGGCCATATGCTTGGCGGCGACAAACCATGGCTCGCCATTACTCTCGCGGCTACCGCCAATTTTAAGCCCCTGGCGCTGACCAATGGTGTAATACATCAAGCCTTCGTGTTCACCCACCACTCTGCCTTCTGGTGTGCGCATGATACCCGGGTGACGTGGCAAATAGCGCTGCAAAAACTCCTGAAACGGACGCTCGCCAATAAAGCAAATGCCAGTGGAATCCTTTTTTTCGGCATTGGCCAGGCCATGTTCACGCGCGATTTCACGCACTTCGCGCTTTAAGTGTTTGCCCAGCGGAAACAGCGTTTTTGACAGTTGTGCCTGGTTCAGACGTGACAAAAAGTAGCTTTGGTCTTTGCTGCCATCATCGGCTTTGAGCAACTGAAAGTTGCCGGGTTGAATCGGATTTTCACGCACTTGTGCATAATGGCCTGTCGCAATCAGGTCAGCACCCATGCTCATGGCGTGGTCCAAAAATGCCTTGAACTTGATCTCGGCGTTACACAGAATATCCGGGTTGGGCGTACGGCCCGCTTGGTATTCCTGCAAAAAGTTAGCGAACACTCGCTCTTTATACTCGGCGCTAAAATTCACGGTTTCAATGTCGATTCCGATTCTATCAGCAGCAGAAACTGCATCAATCAAGTCCTGGCGTGAAGAACAATATTCATCATTATCATCGTCCTCCCAGTTTTTCATAAACAAACCGGTGACCTGATAACCTTGTTGCTTTAACAGCAAGGCAGTGACGGAGGAATCAACACCGCCGGACAACCCGACGATGACATGTGGCTTACTCATAGTGCTTGGCCCAAATGCTTCAAAATGTCTAAAGAATAACGCTTGCCTGCCAGGTAATCCTGCACGCACAACAATACTTGCGGGCTACGCATCAACTCACCCTCGGCGGCAATTTCTGCTTCGGTTTTCCATACCGTGCGAATAATGCCATCATCCAAGGCCTGCTCCGGGTAGTGCTTGCCCAGTTTGCCGGTAAAAGCAAAGCGCAAATAGGTGATGCCGTTAAGCGGATGCTGCCAGTGATAAATGCCGACCAGCGCCTCAGGCGTAAAATCGTAGGCGGTTTCTTCCAGCGTTTCGCGAATCGCCGCTGCAATAATCGTCTCGTTTTCTTCCAGATGCCCGGCAGGCTGGTTAAAGCGGTTGCCGCGGTCTGTGGTTTCTTCAACCAGTAAAAACTTGCCGTCTTGCTCGATGATGGCAGCCACGGTGACGTTAGGCTTCCACTGCTGGGCGGATTTCGATGGATTTGAAACGGTGGAATTCAAGATGTGCAGGCTTCGTTAAAAGCGCTATTTTACCGCTAAGTGATTGATTGAGGGAGGCTTAATTTGCCTGCGTGCAAGTGTTTTGTCATGTAGCGCCGGCAAGTTGTGGAAATAAACCAACCAGACCATGCGCAATAAACTCCACCGACATAGCGGCCAGAATAATGCCCATCAGGCGTGTCACGATGTTGATGCCTATGGTGCCCAGGTAATGCGTAATGCCGTCAGCAAGCTTTAACAAGCCCCAAATAAACAATGCAATCAGCGCAATGGGTAGCATCAGGCTGACATGCCCCCAAAAACCGGGGTGTTGTTGTGCGGTGAGTATCATGCTCGAAATCGCGCCTGGCCCGGCCAGTAGCGGGATGCTGAGCGGCACGATGGCAATGACTTCTCGCTCTGCCAAGTCTTGTGCTTCTTCAGCGGTTTGGCGCGTGGCACCTTGTTTGCCATGCATCATGGAGATGGAAATCAGCAGCAGCAAGATGCCGCCACCCACTTGGAACGACGGGATAGTGATGCCAAAAAAGTCCAGAATCAGGTCGCCAATAAAGGCTGAGACGCCTAAGACGATCATGACCGTGATGGCCACCGTGCGTGCCGTTTTGGCGCGTTCTGCTTTGCTCCAGCCGCTGGTGGCGCTGATGAAAATAGGCAGGCAACCGATGGGGTTGACGATGGCAATCAGGGCGATCGCCACTTTGAGCAGGTAAGCGTATTCAGTCATGGTGAAGTCCGTAGCAACAGACTTCAGCTTGCCTGAAAAAAACGGCCTTGGCAAATGACCAAGGCCGCAATGATTAAGACCGGCGACGTTTGCTTAAGCCAGCGATGCCAAGCAGACCTGCGCCGAACAACCATGCCATTTCAGGCTCGGGCACGGTGCTGGCCGCAGGCACTGGCACGCCGATGATGCTGCCAGCGACGCTAATCGCTGCGTTGTTGGATCCGCCCGCAGTTTGAATTCTGCTAGCATTGAGTGTGCCGCCTGCGTTTGTGAGCAGCGCACCACCGAAATCAATGGAGTAGCTGATATATTTGCCGCCTGCGAAGGTGGCTTGAAGGTTAAAGACACTGTAATTGGGGCTGACGGAAACAACGTTCCAAAAGTTAGAATTTGAAGTGCTTGTCGCAGTCCCCAGAAATCCTGTGAAGTTCAGGTTGACGTTCGAGCTCACACCCGTATCTGCATCATAATCAATCGTCCCTGTGAGCGTGTCGACAAATGAGGACCCTCTAGTTGCGCCTCGTTCTGTAATTTTTAAGTTGTCAAATGTCCAGGTGACTAGCTGTGCTTGGGCTGCGGTGGCTGAGCATAGCAGGCTGAGGGCAATAAAGCATTGATGGATGATTTTCACGAGAGGTTCCCTGTTTGTTGTTGTGATAATTATTGCTGGGAATTATATTTGGCAGCTAGCTAACAGGCTATTACCCATGTGGGCTAATTTAGCGATGGGAGAGGGAGCTCCCCCTCTCAAAAAATGCGTTAAAGCTGCGGGCGTTTATCAAAAAACCTAATCGGCTGCGGCGGGGCAATCTGCAAGATGTGTTTGCGTACCTTGCCCATCACGTGCATTTCACACGGTTTGCAGTCAAATTTGAGCGTATAGCGGTCATTGCCGCTAATCAGCGTCATTGGCTCAGCGGTCACCGTGCCTTGCACACCAATCACGCCTTTGGCTTCTTTGGGGCACAAGCCGTGGCTAAAGCGCAGGCAATGTTTGGTGATCATCACCGGTACTTCGTCCAGCTCTTCGTTGGCCTCATAGGCGCTGGCGATCAGTTTGACGCCGTGCTTGTGGTAAAAGTCGCGTGCTTTCTGGTTGTAAACATTCGCCAGGTAACTTAAAGAGTCTTGCGGATACATGGCGGGTGGTTCGGCAGCGGCACGCAATGGTGGGCGCTCGTAGGCCAGTGTTCTGATCTCAATCAGTTGCGCGACCGCATCACGACGCAATTGATTGACCACTGAGGCAGGTAAAAACCAGCATTGCGTGAGCTCCAGGCTGATTTCTTTGGCCACAAAATCAGTATTGCCCAGCTTGGCCAGATTTTCCCGCAGGGAGGCTTCGGCTTTTTGTGTATCGTTGGCGGGTTGTTTTTCAGCCGCTATTTGCGCGGTGGCAATAAACCCTTGCTCATCGGTGAGTGTGAGCGCGAAGCCATCGCTGGTTTCATAGAGCACGACATCAACCGCCATTTTGCGCGTAGCGGAGTCTTTCTCCAACAAGCGCATAAATGCGTGGTCACGGTTGCGATACAGTTGCGTGTTGTTGCGAATGTCGGCGGGCATTTCGTTCGGAAACAGGCGCTGGGTATAGGCATCCAGTTTTTGTACGGTGTTGACACGCATGCCAACCAACTCTTTGTGCACATCAAAAAAGCACACGCCATCGCCGTTGTGCAATTCAACTTCGGTCGCAATATCGATAAAATCTTTACCCACTTTGCGCACTTTGCCTAATTCCTCACCAGAAAATTTTGGTGTATCAAAGGCGCCAATATCCGCCTGGCGGCCATTGGCAAAATAGTCAGTGGCGCTACGGTTAAAGGTTTTTTCGGGTTGCGGCGTAAACGTGTAGCTGGCATGCCCGGCAGAAGATTTAGCGTATTGCGGCATGTCTTCCAGAATTTCATCCAGCAACTGGCGGTAATGCGCGGTGGCATTTTTCACATACGGCAGGTCTTTGTAACGGCCTTCAATTTTAAAGCTGCTGACCCCTGCTGCAATCAGGGCGCGTAAATTGGCGCTCTGGTCGTTGTCTTTCATCGACAAATAATGTTTGTCTTTGCCGATAATGCGGCCTTTTTGATCCTCTAGCGTATAAGGCAAACGGCATTCTTGCGAGCACTCACCGCGGTTGGCGCTACGGCCAGTATGCGCATGGCTGATAAAGCATTGGCCGCTAAATGCCACACACAAGGCGCCATGAATAAAATATTCCAGATTGGCAGTTGTCGCGTCGGCGATTTTTTTGACGGTGGCAATATCCAGCTCGCGTGCCAGCACAATTTGGCTAAAGCCGACCTGGTCTAAAAACTGCGCTTTTTCAACGGTGCGGATATCGGTTTGTGTACTGGCGTGTAGCTGGATAGGCGGTAAATCCAGCTCCAGCAAGCCCATGTCTTGCACAATCAGCGCGTCGACGCCGCTGTCATACAATTGATGCACTAACTGGCGAACACCTTCAAGCTCGTTATCGTGAAAAATGGTATTCAGCGCCACAAACACTTCAGCATGGAATGTATGCGCATGTTGCACCAAGCGTGCAATATCCTGCACCGTATTGGGCGCTTTGGCACGTGCACCAAACGCCGGGCCGCCAATGTACACGGCGTCGGCACCGTGATTGATGGCTTCAATGCCAAAGTCAGCATTTTTGGCCGGGGCGAGCAGTTCTAGGTGTTTGCGGGTTTTTTGCATGTAGAGTGTTTGTTTCAGTGTAACGACTTGATTTAAGGCGCTATTTTAAACCAAGCATGCTGTTTGCGCTTGGTTTAAAATAGCGCCATGAGTGGAAATCAGGATTTATTGCAACGTAGTTTGCGCAGCGTGTGGCATCCGTGCACACAAATGAAACATCATGAACGCTATCCGCTGGTGCCTATCGCGCGTGGCGAAGGCGCATGGTTGTTCGATAGCGATGGCAAAGGCTATCTGGATGCCGTGAGCAGTTGGTGGGTCAATTTGTTTGGGCATAACCAGACCACCATTAAAGAGGCCATTAAAGCGCAGCTAGACCAACTGGAGCATGTGATGCTGGCCGGATTTACACATGCGCCTGTGGTTGAATTGTCAGAGAAACTGTCTGCATTAACCGGCCTGGGGCATGCCTTTTATGGCTCAGATGGCGCCAGTGCCACTGAGATCGCGCTTAAGATGAGTTTTCATTACTGGCGCAATATTGGGCAACCGCAAAAAACCAAATTTATCAGCTTGCAAAACAGTTATCACGGTGAAACACTGGGCGCGCTCAGTGTCACCGATGTGGCGATTTTTAAAGACACTTATGCGCCGCTGATTCTGCAATCGGCGCAAATGCCTAGCCCGGATAGCCGTTTGGCTGAAATCGGTGAGTCAGAAGAAGCTTACGCGTTACGTTGTGCCGAAGCGCTAGAGCGCTATGTGGCTGAACATCATGCACAGCTGGCTGCGTTTATTATCGAACCCTTGGTGCAAGGTGCTGCAGGCATGGCGATGTATCACCCAGTCTATCTACGTCGTGCGCGTGAGGTGTGTAGCCGCTACCAGGTGCATTTAATTGCGGACGAAATTGCCGTGGGTTTTGGCCGTACCGGCACCTTGTTCGCTTGTGAGCAGGCTGGCGGTAAGGTCAGTGATATTGCCGATTTTATTTGTTTATCCAAAGGCATTACGGGCGGTTATTTGCCGTTGTCGGTGGTGTTGACGACAGATGTGGTTTATCAGGCGTTTTACCATGACCAGACGGTTAAAGGTTTTTTGCATAGCCATAGTTATACCGGCAACCCCTTGGCATGTGCTGCCGCACTGGCAACCTTAAACCTGTTTGAAGCGCGTGATGTACTCAGCGATAACCGCCATACGGCACAGCAATTATGGGCGGCGGTTGCGCAATATGATTTACCGCTGAGCCAGCAACGTCAGCGGGGCATGATTACCGCATTTGAGGTGGATAGCCACAACGCGCAATTTGCCCGTGACTGCTATGCCGCAGCCTTGAAGCATGGTTTGCTGTTGCGGCCGATAGGCAACACCGTGTACTGGATGCCGCCCTATTGTTTGACGGCGCCCGATATTGCCCACTTGGTAAAAGCAACGCGCGCGGCTATTGTGGAGAGCCTGTAATGCGCTGGTTGCTTGCATTAGGCAGTTGCTGGCTGACGCTGGCGCAAGCCGCGCTGCCGTTTAATGTGCAAGAGGCGTTAAACAAAGCAAAATTGCCTGCCGAGAGCGTGGCCATCGTGGTGCAGCCTGTGGATGGCGGCACGCCCATCATTAGCCATAATGCCGCCAAAGCCATGAACCCAGCGAGTGTGATGAAGCTGGTCACGACTTATGCCGCGCTTGAGGCACTCACCCCCGCTTATCGCTGGAAAACAGAAGTCTATCGCAACGGCCCCTTGAGTCAGGGCGTGCTCGATGGCGATTTAATCATCAAGGGCTACGGGGACCCGGCGCTCAATGTGGCCGAGTTCTGGCGCTTGTTGCAGCAGGTGCAGCAGCAAGGTATTCGCCAAATCAAGGGTAATCTGATACTGGATTTGTCCGTGTATGCGCCTGAGGTCAGCCAGCGGCCAGTGCTGGATGACGAGCCCTGGCGCGCTTATAACGCGAATCCGAGCGCATTACTGCTGAATGGTCGCAATACCAGCTTTCGTTTTACCGTGGCGAGTTCCGCCAGACAGCCTGCGGTGCAAATTACGCAAGAGTTCGAGTTGCCGCAAATCCGCGTGATTAACACCATGCAAGTGCGCAAAGGCGCTTGTAACGATTGGCGTAGTGATTTGCACTATAGCGTGACGCCACAAACCGATGGGGTGACAGTTGCTTTTAGCGGCACGTTGCCCGCGCAATGTGATGAGCGCTACCTGGAGCTGAGTGTGCTCGGCGACACGCAATACGTGTTTTTTAGTTTTAAAAAGTTGTGGGCACAATTGGGCGGGCAGTTTAACGGCCAGCTGTTACAGGCGCCTGTGATTGACACTGCTACGCTGGTGACAACCTGGTTATCGCCCTCGCTGGATAGCGTGGTGCGCGATATTAATAAGTGGAGCAATAATGTGATGGCGCGGCAGTTGCTGCTCACTATTGCGCTGGAGGCCGGATTTACCCCGGCAGACGAAGCGGGGGCTGCGCTTGCACTCAAGCAGGTCCTGCGTCAGCGTGGATTGCAATGGCCTGAGCTGGTGTTGGAGAATGGCTCTGGTTTGTCGCGTAATGAACGGGTCAGTGCGGAACATTTGGCACAGTTGCTCGTCACAGCTTACCAACGCCCGGTGATGCCTGTATTGATGGCATCCCTGCCGATTTTGGGCACGGATGGCACCACCAAAAAACGCTTGGCAGAAGGCAGCAGTAAAGGCATGGCTTATCTCAAGACTGGCTCGCTGGAAGGTGTGAGCAGCATTGCAGGCTATGTACAGGATGTGACTGGTAAGCGTTATGTGTTGGTGGTGATCGCTAATCACGCACGCGCTTCTGCCGTGCGTGCAGTGCAAGATACCTTACTTAAGCAATTGATTGAGGGCCGCTAGCCTGTGGCTGAGAATTTGTGCTTAAAAGCGCGTAAAATAATGGTCGTTTTCTGGGAGTAAACAAGTGAAATCTGCAATCAAACTAATCGGCCTCAGCGCCTTGCTGCTGGCCATGACAGGTTGCCAAGCGCAATCCAATTCGTCCAATAATAAGGAAAGTACGCAAATGACTGCCAATGTGACTGAGTTACAAAAAATGGATACGGTGGTCGGCACTGGCCGCGAAGCCGAAGTCGGCTTTAATGTGACGGTGCACTACACCGGTTGGTTGTATGACGCCAGCAAAGAGGACCACAAAGGCAAAAAGTTTGACAGCAGCCTGGACCGCAATTCGCCCTTTAATTTCTTTTTGGGCGGCAGCCAGGTCATCGAAGGCTGGGATGTCGGTGTGCAAGGTATGAAAGTCGGCGGTAAGCGTACGCTGGTTATTCCTTCTGACATGGGCTACGGTGCGCGTGGGGCTGGCGGCGTGATTCCACCAAACGCGGCGCTGGTGTTTGATGTTGAACTGCTGGGCGTGAAATAAAAATAATTCTGTTGTCGCATCTTTGGTATGGCAGCTGCAATGTTTTCTGTGGCTTGTGTCTGTGGTTTATAACCCCCAAGTAGAGGATGTTGGCAATGAATAAAACTCAATGATTGGAAAGTCATAATGCAAGTCCAAGTGAAATGGATAGATGGTGTCAGTTTTGTCGGTGAGTCCGAAACCGGGCACGCAGTAGTATTAGACGGCGCGCCAGAAAATGGCGGCCGCAATATTGGCATGCGCCCGATGGAGATGTTGCTGATAGGCATGGGCGCGTGTACGTCGTTTGACGTGGTGACCATCCTTAAAAAATCGCGTCAGCCGATTGTCGATTGCGTGGCTGAAATCAGTGCCGAGCGTGCCGATACCGTGCCTAAAGTGTTTACCAAGATCCATGTGCATTTTGTGGTAACCGGTGAAGGCTTGAATGAGTCACAGGTGGAGCGTGCAGTGAAATTGTCTGCCGAGAAATATTGCTCTGCCAGCATCATGCTGCAAAAGGCGTGTGAGGTTACGCACGGCTATGAAATCAAAGCGCCAAGCTTTGATTGATGGAGCAGGGGCAAACGGAGGGTGTCATGAGTGTTCCTAATGGCATGGTAGGCATCCGCCATGTGGCGTTGTTTATCAAAGAGCTTGAATCTGCGGTTGATTTTTATACGCGGGTTGTCGGTATGCATATTGAATGGCAGCCTGACCTGGATAACATCTATCTCACTAATCATGGTGATGTGTTTGCCTTGCATCGCGTGGATTACAAGGCCGACCCCTTGCAGCGTCTGGACCATATCGGTTTTGTACTGACGGATGAAAAAGCCGTGGATGACTGGTATGCGCATATGGTCGCCAATGGCGTGCGGATTACCGAGGCGCCGAAAAGTCACCGCGATGGCTCGCGCGGATTTTATTGTCTGGACAGCGTGGGTCATTTGCTGGAGTTTATTTATCACCCGCCGATTACACGCCACTTAGAGCGTGCGTGATGCGTTGAGTCGCAAAAAAGAAAAAGCCTCCAATCTTTGGAGGCTTTTTTACTAGCACGGTGATTGCTGCTTAGTCAGTAATTAGTTTGATTGAAAGCGTTTGCTCTTTATCCAGCACGTTAAGCAGGCGGTCAATATTCGGATGTTTGCCTGGATGGTCTTCGGCATCTTCGGTATGTTCGGCGTAAAGGGCCAGGCCTTCTACTGCGGCATCGGTATTAATTTCACCAAACACCTTAAACAGGTGATGATAAACCTTGATGGAGCCCTGGGTGCCTGGTTTATTTTCAAGCACGCCCACAGGCTGGTTGTTTTCATCATACAGTTCAATGCGTTTCACATGATCGGCACTGTCCAGTGTGAGAAGGTTGTCACTAAATTTTTGCATGGTTGACTCTAGGTTACTACAAATCTTACAAGTGGTACGCTGTACGCGTCATCACTTTTGAGGCCAGTCGCATCGCCAGTTTTACCGGAGCAGGCAGTGCCGCGCCGCCCAAGTGTTCGGCCGTCTCTGCGTGATGTTCCTCGTCTATTTTCATTTGTGACACAATCGCACGCGAGGCATTGTCCTGCGCAGGCAATTGCTGCAAATGGCTCTGCAAATGTGATGAGACCTGATGTTCTGTTTCTGCCAAAAAGCCCAGGTTCCATTTATCGCCCAATAGCCCTGCCGTGACGCCCAGCCCCAGGCTAGCGCCAAACCACAGCGGATTCAACAGGCTTTTGCGACCACCAAGTTCATTCATACGCTGTTCACACCAGGCCAAATGATCCACTTCATCACGAGAGGCTTGCTTTAAAGCCTCAACATTGGCCGGGTCACGCGACACCAGTGCCTGGCCGCTATATAGCGCTTGCGCACAGACTTCGCCAACATGATTGATGCGCATCAGTGCGGCGGCATGTTTGCGTTCTCTCTCGCTCAGCATTGCTGCGTTACTGATGTCGGCAGCCGGATAAGGCCGACTGGCGATGGCCGTACTGAACACTGTGCGTAGGCCCATATCCAGCACGTTAATGGCTTTATCTATGCTCAGTGTCGGTAGTTTTAACATGACTCGCTCCCTGTACGTGGCTCCTGTTTACAAATGCACTGGCTTTGCAAACAGGAGAAACATCATGGTTTAGCCGTACTTACTTTAGCTGGTTCTTGTGTCTTTTGAACTGGCAAGCCTTTGAGCAAGTTCATGGCCTGAGTAAACTGGAAGTCATCTTTGCTGGTAGGCTCAATCGGGCCACGTGTTTCAGCATGTTTTTCTTCTTTCAGCTTTTCAGCCGCAGCACGCGCTTTTGCTTCGTCAGCAGACTTGCTGTCAGCATTGCCTTTGCTATCGGTCGGGTTAGACAAATGGCGCTTCAAGTCTGCTTCGTGCAAGCTCAGGCTTGGGTCAGAGCCATCATCTACCGTAATGTCCGGCACAATGCCTTTGGCCTGAATCGAGCGACCATTAGGCGTAAAGTAACGCGCGGTGGTTAGTTTAATCGCGCTGCCATTGTTCATTGGTAAGATGGTTTGTACCGAGCCTTTACCAAAGCTTTGGATACCCATGATGGTGGCACGTTTGTGGTCTTGCAATGCGCCCGCCACGATCTCAGAGGCAGAAGCTGAACCGGCGTTGATTAGCACTACGATAGGCACAGATTTAAACTCTTCTGGCAAATCTTTCAGGTAGTCTGATTTACCGCGACGTGCGTAATCCATTGGTGTCGCATTCAAACGCATTTTAGAGTCAACCACACGGCCTTCGGTGTACACCACCAGGTCATCTTTTGGTAAAAATGCGGCAGACACACCAACCGCTGCATCCAGCAAGCCACCTGGGTTATTGCGCAGATCGAGTACCAAGCCTTTTAAAGGCATTTTGTTTTCAGTCTGCAAGCTTTTTAGCGCTTTGGCCAAATCTTCACCGGTACGCTCCTGAAACTGGGTGATGCGCACATAGCCATAGCCTTGTTCAATCCATTTATTTTTCACGCTTTGTGATTTGATAATGGCGCGTGTCAGGGTGAAGGTGAGTGGTTTGTCTTCACCCTTGCGAATCACCGTTAAGACTATTTTGGTGTCTGGTGTGCCACGCATGCGTTTTACTGCATCGTTTAGGGTCAAGCCACGCACCTGGGTATCGTCCAGTTTCATGATCAGGTCGCCAGATTTCAGGCCTGCTTTGTAAGCCGGGCTGTCTTCAATCGGCGTCACCACTTTAACCAGGCCGTCTTCCATCGCCACTTCAATGCCCAGGCCGCCAAACTCACCTTGCGTGCCTGCCTGCAGTTCTTTATAGGCATCGGCATCCATAAAAGTAGAGTGTGGGTCCAGGCCTTGCAGCATGCCAGACAGCGCTTCGTTAATCAGTTTTTTGTCTTCTACTGGCTCAACATAGTCAGATTTTACTTTGGCGAACACTTCGGCAAAGACACGTAACTCATCAATCGGCAGTTGCGACACAGATGTTCTGTCCGCCCAGGCCGAGATGTTGATACTGACTAGGATACCTACAAACACGCCTGCACCCAGCAAGCTGAATTTTTCTAATTTGGAACGCATACCATGCCTTGTGTGATCAATTAAGCGAAGAATATTACTTTAATAAGAGTCAAGTTGCATCTGTTGATGACAGCCTGTTTGCAGAGAGTAGACAGAACGCTGTTAAGTTCATTTTCCGCTATTTCAATAAAATTGACTATACTCTTCACGCAAATAAATGTTTAGAGTGAACTATGCAAAAGCCTATCGTAGAAATTGAGTTTTGTACACAGTGCCGTTGGTTGCTGCGCGCCGCTTGGCTGGCGCAGGAATTGCTGACGACGTTTGATGCGGATTTAAAGTCGGTGAACCTGGTGCCGGGCACAGGTGGCATACTCGAAGTGCGTTGTGAGGGTGCCGTGATTTTCTCACGCAAAGAGGCCGGGCGTTTTCCTGAATCTAAAGAGTTAAAACAATTGATCCGTGACCTGATTGATCCAGAACGCTCGTTGGGCCATAGTGATACGCCAGTGAAGGGCGCAGGAGAGTAATATTTGTGTGATTGCGTAGAAGCGTTATTTTGACGCTTCTACTTCCAGTCGTTTGGCGCCGTTGTAGCGCGTGCTCCAGTAGCGTTCATCCATGTTTTCTATGCGGACTTTGGCGCCTGCTCTAGGCGCATGGATAAACTGGTTATTACCAACGTAAATGCCGACATGCGAAAACGCTGATTTTAAGGTATTAAAAAACACCAGGTCACCCGGCTGCAACTCTTCGCGTTTGACTGCGTCGCCCATTTCACTGATGGTGCGGGCCGAGGGTGGTAAAGAAATCTGCGCTGCGTGTTTGAACACATATTGCACAAAACCGCTGCAGTCAAAACCGGTTTCAGGGCTGCGGCCGCCGTATTTGTAGTCGACGCCAGTCAGGCTCAAGGCGCGAATCATGATTTCTTCCACTTTTTCTGACCAGGCGCCCGCGATGCCGGACTGGCTTTCCATCACTTGCTCTTGTGAGTAGCTATAGGCGTTTTGCCAGCGCTTATCATCGCTTGGCGCGGCGACACTTTTGCATTGGCATAACAGCACGCTGACCAGTAAAGCAGCCAGCCGAATAAAGGATTTATTCATCACAATCAAGGGCTTGGAGAAGAGGGTTAGTGGTGACACAGAAATGACAACGGCCTAAACCTTGCCATACTTTAGCGGCATGTGCAAGTTTTTTGGCCTTTTTGTAGCGCTTGCCTTCACTGCCAGCGCGCGCATTTCTTGAAAAAGCCTGCCTGATTCATGGTGGCTCGTGGGATAATTGGCGTATGTCTTTTCAGCAACAAGTCAGTTCCGCCTTTTTAGAAAACGGGTGTTTGGCGCAAGCCATGCCTGATTTTCGTAGCCGTCCGCAACAGCAGGAAATGGCGCAGGTGATTGCCGAAGCCATCGAGCAGCAGCAGCAATTAGTGGCAGAAGCGGGCACCGGTACGGGTAAAACCTATGCTTACTTGGTGCCTGCCTTGTTGTCTGGCGGTAAGGTGATTATCTCTACCGGCACCAAAACCCTGCAAGACCAGCTTTATCAGCGAGACCTGCCCGCCGTGCGCGAAGCGCTTAAAGTGCCAGTCACGGTGGCCATGCTTAAAGGCCGTGCCAATTATATCTGCCATTACCATTTGCAACGTGCCAGCCAGGAAGGCCGTTTTCAGTCGCGCGAAGATGCGCAATATATCCCTATTTTGCAAAGTTTTGCCGAGAATAGCCAAAGTGGCGACAAAGCCGAGCTGGTCGAAGTGCCCGAGCAAGCCACCGTGTGGCAGCAGGTGACCTCCACGCGGGATAACTGCGTCGGCCAGGATTGCCAGTTTTACAAGCAATGCTTTGTGATGGAGGCGCGTAAACAGGCTTTGGCTGCCGATGTGGTGGTGGTCAACCATCATTTGTTTTTTGCCGATGTCATGTTGCGTGACGAGGGCGTGGCCGAGTTGTTGCCTAGCGCCAACACCGTCGTATTCGACGAGGCGCACCAACTGCCAGAAGTCGCCGGCTTGTTTTTTGGCGAAGATATTTCTACCTCGCAATTGATGGATCTGGCGCGAGATAGCCAGATGGCTTACCTGACGTTGGCCAAAGATTGTGTGCCGCTGAGTGAGGCCGTGCCGCCGCTGGAGAAAGCCTGTAGAGATTTCAGGCTGGTCTTCCAGTTTGAAGGCGCGCGCATGCCGGTGCAAAAAGCGCAGGCACTAAAAAACTTTGATACCGCCTATCAGCGCTTGCTGGAAACCTTGGCTACGTTGACTGCAGTGCTTGAAACCCAGGCAGGCCGCGACCCTTTACTGGAAAAATGCTGGCAACGCGGTGAAGCTTTGCTGGCCTTGCTCGAGGCCTGGTTAAAAGGCAATCATGCCAACCTGGTGCGCTGGGTGGAGGTGTTCAGCCAAAGCGTGCAACTGCACGCCACGCCGCTCAGTGTTGCCGATGGCTTTGGCAAACAACTGAATGCTCAGCCGCGCGCCTGGATTTTTACCTCAGCCACGCTGGCAGTCAAAAGTGACTTTAGCCATTACCAAGGCCAGATGGGTTTGCTGGCGGCACAGACCAAGCATTGGCAAAGCCCGTTCGACTATGGTCAGCAGGCTTTGCTCTATGTGCCCTCCGGCATGCCCGAGCCCAATAGCAGTGCCTACACAGCGGCAGTGGCAGCCATGAGTTTGCCTGTGTTGCAAGCCAGTCGTGGCCGCGCCTTTGTCTTGTGCACCTCACTCAAAGCCATGCGCGAAGTGCACGCGTTACTCAAGCAGGCGTTTGAAGAGCATGGCATGGATTACCCTTTGCTGATGCAAGGCGAGAGTAACCGCACCGAGTTGCTCGATCGCTTTCGCGCCCATGGCAATGCCGTGCTGGTTGGCTCGCAGAGCTTCTGGGAGGGCGTCGATGTGCGCGGTGAAGCCTTGTCGTGCGTGATTATCGACAAACTGCCGTTTGCGCCACCAGATGACCCGGTACTGTCGGCGCGCATTGAAAAAATGAACGCTGAAGGCAAAAATGCCTTTATGGACTATCAACTGCCTTACGCCGTGATTACGCTCAAGCAAGGCGCCGGGCGCTTAATCCGCGATGAGCAGGATTTTGGCGTGCTGATGATTTGTGACCCGCGCCTGGTCGATAAACCTTATGGTCGCCGTATCTGGCAAAGTTTGCCCCCCTTCAGGCGCACGCGCGTGCAGCAAGAGGTGGATGACTTTTTTACCTACATCAATAACGCCCTGCAACCATGATCACCATCGCCGCGCATGAGTACATGCTCACTGCCATACGCGCGCAAGGGGCGGGCGGGCAAAACGTCAATAAAGTTTCTTCTGCGATTCACCTACGGTTTGATATTCACGGCTCTAGTTTGAGTGAAGTGGTCAAAGCGCGGTTGCTACATAGTAAAGACCAGCGTATCACCGCTGAAGGTGTGCTGGTGATTAAAGCGCAGCAATACCGCACGCAAGAAGCCAATAAGCGCGATGCGATTGCGCGGTTGCATGCCATTGTCGAAGCGGCCAGCCATGTGCATGCGGTGCGTTATGCGACCAGGCCAACGCTGGCGTCTAAAAAGCGGCGGGTGACGGGAAAGCTGCAGCGCGGGGTGGTGAAGCAGGGGCGGGGGAGAGTGATGGGGGATGATTGAGAAGGTCATTCTTTGGTTCTTTTTGTGATCATTGAACCTTAATCTTCGTCATTGCGGCGTTGGCCGGAATTCAGGCGTGATTAGTTGTTGTAGGGTGGGCATGAATGCCCACGTGTTTGTGGTTTTTTTGAAGGTTTCTTTTCGCTTTTTCAGCGAGTTACTTTTCTTTGCTTGCCCAAAGAATAAGTAACCAAAAGAAAGTGCACCCCAGCTTCCGCTTGTTCCCTGTGCTACTCGGCTTGTCGAGCGGTCATCGAAACTCGCCCTAGCGGCTTGCACAAGACGCAAGCCACCGCGGAACTCGAACAGCCGATGACCGACTGCTCCCGCCAATCCTGCGTTGCTCGGCGCGGCAGATGGGGACCCCGAACACCATGCGACTGCAACCGCTCCTAAATTAAACAATACGCTGCTACTTAAATGAGAGGAATCCCATCCCATCACGCTGAGTAGCGGAGACAAAATAAGAGTAGAGGGAGCGACTGTCTGAGCTCCGCGGCAGCTTGCGTTTTGTGCAAGCTGCTAGGGCGAGTTTCGTGACCGGCTTATTTTGTTGATAACTAAGACTGCGCAGCAGTCTGTTACGGCGTAGGCTAACTCGCGAAGCGATGTTAAGCGTAGCGGCCGAAGCCAACAACGTAAGGGAGCCGCAGGCCGTGATGGCTGGGTGCCCTCTTTTTGGTTACTTTTTTGGGGCAAGCAAAAAAATTAACTCGCCAACAAGGCGAAATAAAAAAGCCACCCAAATGACTAGGCGTCAAGGTGGCTTTTCAGTGATTCAAAGTAGGCTGGTTACTTGCGTATTACGATCTGTAATCCGCATTAATCTTCACATAATCATAAGAGAAATCGCAGGTCCATACCGTGGCATCCGCCTGGCCGCGATTCAATACCACCCGCACCAGAATGTCACTTTCTTTCATCACGGCTGCGCCTTGCTCTTCAACGTAACTCGCGGCACGGCCACCTTTCTCAGCGACCAACACATCGCCTAGGTATAACTGCATGGTGGTAACGTCTAAATCATCAATGCCCGCATAACCAATCGCGGCCAGAATGCGACCCAGGTTCGGGTCAGAGGCGAAGAAGGCGGTTTTAATCAGCGGTGAGTGGGCGATGGCATAGGCGACTTTGCGGCATTCTTCGGCATCTTTACCCGCTTCAACCTGAATGGTCATGAATTTAGTGGCGCCTTCGCCGTCTCTTACGATGGCTTGTGCCAGTTCGGTGGCGACGTCGGTTAAGGCGTCGCGCAAGGTGACAAAGTCAGCACTTTGTTCGTTAATGACTGCATTGCCTGCCTGGCCGGTGGCCATCAAAATCAGGCTGTCGTTGGTGCTGGTGTCGCCGTCGACTGTAATGCAGTTAAACGATTTATTCACCGCGTGCTGGATGATGCTGTCTAGCGCCGCTTGGCTGATGGCGGCGTCGGTGGCGATATAACCCAGCATGGTCGCCATGTTGGGGTGAATCATGCCGGAACCTTTGCTGATGCCGGTGATGGTGACTTGTTTGCCATCAATCGTCAGCGTGCGCGACGTGCCCTTGGCCACAATGTCGGTGGTCATAATGGCTTCGGCTGCATTTAACCAATTGTTTTCCTGCAAGTTGGCGACTGCCGGGGCGATGCCTGCCAGCAATCTTTCCATGGGTAAGGTTTCCAGGATAACGCCAGTCGAGAATGGCAACACTTGCTCAGGGCTAATGTTCAATGCTTGTGCGACGCCGATACAGCTGGCGCGCGCGTCATCCAGGCCTTGCTGGCCGGTGCCTGCATTGGCGCAGCCCGTGTTTACCAGCAGGGCGCGGATGCCTTTGTTGTGCTGTAAAAGAGCCTTACACACAGTCACTGGCGCCGCGCAAAAGCGGTTGAGCGTAAACACACCAGACACGCTACTGCCCTCAGGCAAGGTGATCACCAGCACGTCTTTGCGGTTGGGTTTGCGGATATGCGCTTGGGCGAAACCCAGTTGTACGCCTTTCACAGGCAGCAGTGCTTCGGCGGTGGGAGCAGACAGTTTAACGGGCATCCGTTTTCCTTCAGTTTTTCAAAAGAATGATGTGTTTACAAATCAGGCGCGACGCCAGGTGGTGCCTTGCGCGGTATCCTCTAATACGATGCCTGCATCGGCCAGTGCTTTGCGGATGCGGTCTGCTTCGGCATAGTTTTTGGCAGTTTTGGCCGCAATACGTGCTGCGATTAGGCCTTCGATATCCAGTTCGCTGTTGGTTTCGCCTTGCATAAAGCTTTCCGGGTCGCGTTGTAGCAGGCCGATAATCGCAGCTAATTGTTTCAATAATGCGGCAGTGGCGGCAGATTTATCTTTGTTTAAATCGTTGGCCAGTTCAAATAAGACGGCGATGGCTTCTGGGGTATTGAAGTCATCGTCCATGGCTGCTTTGAATTTGGCTGCTTGCGGCAAAGCCCAGTCGATGGCGCTGTCGGCGATCTCAATGCCACGCAATGCGGTATACAAGCGTGTTAAAGAGGCTTTGGCGTCGTCCAGGTGTTTGTCTGAGTAATTGAGCGGGCTGCGGTAATGGGCACGCAGAATGAAAAAGCGCACGACTTCGGAGTCGTATTGCGCCAGCACTTCGCGAATGGTGAAAAAATTACCCAGTGATTTGGACATTTTTTCGTCATCAACGCGGATAAAGCCGTTGTGCATCCAGTAGTTGGCCATGGTGCAGCCATGGGTTGCTTCGGATTGGGCGATTTCGTTTTCGTGGTGCGGAAACTGCAAGTCCTGGCCGCCACCGTGGATATCAAAGTGCTGACCTAAATGCGCAGCGCTCATGACCGAGCATTCAATATGCCAGCCCGGGCGGCCATTGCCCCAAGGCGACTCCCAATAAGGTTCGCCAGGCTTGACCGATTTCCATAACACGAAGTCCAGCGGGTCTTGTTTGTGGTTGTCGACATCGACGCGCTCGCCGGCACGCAGGTCTTCAAGAGACTTGCCCGACAGCTTGCCGTAGTTGTTAAAACTGCGCACTTTGTAGAACACGTCGCCGTTGCTGGCCTGGTAGGCAAAGCCTTTGTCTATGAGCTGGCTGATCATCTCCAGCATTCCCTGCACGTGCTCGGTGGCGCGCGGCTCAATGTCCGGGCGGATAATGCCGAGTTTGGCCGAGTCTTCGTCCATGGCTGTAATAAAGCGCTGGGTCAGGCTTTGGATGCTTTCGTTGTTTTCGTGAGCACGTTTGATGATCTTGTCATCAATATCGGTGATGTTGCGTACATAAGTCACCTCGTAGCCGCTAGTGCGGAACCAGCGCGCCACCATGTCAAACACCACCATTACGCGTGCATGCCCCAGATGGCAAAAGTCATAGACGGTCATGCCGCAGACATACATGCTGACTTTTTTTTCTGTGATGGGCTCGAAAACTTGTTTGCTGCGGGAGAGGGTGTTGTGTAGTTTTAACATGCTAACGAAATGTAAAAAGGATGAAGGCGTGATAAAATTAGCAGAAGTATTGTAGTGTTTAATTTGTGTTAAGCATGTGGTGCTTGTTTTTTCGTGTCGGCGAGGGGTGCCATGGCTTAGTTGTTTGTTGTCTGGTAAACCACGCAGGACACGAATTGGTGCTGATTCACCTTGTAATAATCACCTAAAAGCGCACTGTCTCTTGTACAATCCAAGTATAACATACTGCTAAAAATCAACGATTGCTCAGGTAATAAACTCATGAACGCAACATTAAAAAAATCTTTGCTGGTGTTGGGTGTCCTGTTAAGCCAGGTCACCTTGTCTCATTATGCCTTGGCGGGTCAAACCAATGTCGAGCTGCGTGAAATTAACCAGTTGTCCGAGCAGGGCAACCAGGCTGCCGCGCTGGAGCGTGTGAATAGCTATTTGTCGGCCAACCCTAAAAACGCCGAGGCCATGTTTATGCGTGGCGTGATTCTGGTGGAGCTGGGCAAGCGCGATGAAGCAATCAAGTCGTTTACCGAGCTCACGGAAAAGTACCCTAACTTGCCTGAGCCTTATAATAATCTGGCGGTGCTGTACGCTGATCAGGGCCAGTATGACAAGGCTAGAAAGGCACTCGAATCTGCTATCAAAACACACCCGAGCTATGCGACTGCGCATGAAAACCTGGGGGATATTTATGCGCGTTTGGCCTCAGAGGCTTATGATAAAGCGCTCAAACTCGACACCTCTAATAGTCGTGCACAAGGCAAGTTGGCCATGATTACCGATTTGTTTGGTGGTAAGCGCGCTGTGGCGCGCACGACAACGACAGTGCCGCCTGCACCAGCAGCCACTACGTCTGCGGTGACTCCGCCAGCCAATACTGCACCAGTGAGTCCGCCAGCCGCGCCAGCGTCTGTTGCACCAACGCCGCCGGTGGTGGCCGAGGCTAAAAAGCCTTCGGTGGTTGAGTCTAAGCCAGTGGAAGAAAAGCCAGCGAATAGCCAACAGGAGCGCGCAGTGCTGGATGCAGTCAATGCGTGGGCGGATGCCTGGGCAGCACAAAATGTGGACAAGTACCTGGATAGCTACGCCAGAGAGTTTAAAACGCCTGGCGGCGAGTCGCGCAAGCAGTGGGAGTCTACTCGCCGTGACCGCGTGAGCCGCCCAAGCAAAATTGCGGTCAAGCTGAGCAATCTGGCAGTCAAAATCGAGAGTGATAGTGTAGCCAAGGTGACATTCCGCCAGATGTATAAAGCGACAGGCCTGGATGCAAACTCGAACAAAACACTGAATCTGGTCAAAGAGGGCGGTCGCTGGCTGATTCAGCAAGAGCGCGTCGGTAAGTTCTAAACTAATTCTAAGCGCCGTCCTGGCGGGCGGCACGCCTGTCAAAAACGCTAAATTAGGGGCGAATTTGGCTGGTTAAGCACGCAAGATTTTAATTAAACAAATGTATAATATCGGTATGAGGAGTTTAAGAAAGTACTGCTATATTGCGTTTGTCAGTGCTGCGCTATTGCCTTGGAATGCAACCGCGGTTAACCATGAAGCGTTAACTGCGCGTTTGTTCGTCCAAAACAAGAACACCAATGCGGTTGAGCGCATGCTGGTGCAAACGCTGCAATCGATTAAAGAAGGCCGCTTGCAACAGGCGCTGGATTACGTTGACCAGTTGCTGACGATTTCTCCCAACTTTGCGCTCGCGCACCTGATTCATGGCGATTTGCTTTCTGCCAAAGCCCGCATATTAAACAATTTTGGTGATGCCAATACGGCCGATGTCACCCGTATCCAGGATTTCAAAGAAGAAGCTGAAATCCGTATCCGCAATTATTTTGACCGTAACCGCGGCTTAACCCAGCCGAATATGCTGGTCGAGCTGTCAGAGAAGCAAAGCCACGTGTTGTTTGTGGATACGGCGCGTTCGCGCCTGTATGTGTATGAAAAAGGCGAGGGCGATGTGTTGCGTTATCTCGCCGACTACTATGTCACTATCGGTAAAAACGGCATAGGCAAAAAAGACCAGGGTGACAAACGCACGCCGATAGGGGTCTATTTTGCTTCACGCAAACTCAATCGTCCCTTGCCGGACTTGTATGGCGATGCTGCGTATCCGCTAAACTACCCCAACGAAATAGACAGTTACGAACGCAAAACCGGTTCTGGTATCTGGATTCATGGCACGCCCAGAGATACTTATAGCCGTCCGCCGCGCGCCAGTGATGGTTGTGTGGTGTTGTCTAACCCGGACATGAAAGCCTTGCAGGAAGTGTTGCAGGCAGGCAATACACCAGTGGTGATTGGTGTTAATTTTCAGTGGGTAAGCCCGGACTCATTGCGCCCGCAAGACCGTGCCAAGACTGACTTGAAATCAGCGATTGAGCACTGGCGCAAAGATTGGGCGGCGCAAAATACCGAGGCTTATTTGTCGCATTACACCAGCGACTTTTTCTATTCTGAGGGCGATTTGTCGCGCTGGGCCAGCTATAAGCGGCAGATTCAGGCCGCTAAGCCTAAGGTGAGTGTCAACCTGACGGATGTCAGTATGTTCACTTATCCGAACTCCACGCGCAATATGGTGGTCGTAGATTTTGAGCAGGAATATGTGAGTGCTGCCTTACGTAATGTCATGAAAAAACGACAGTACTGGGTGCAGGAAAATGGTGAATGGAAAATTTTGTACGAAGGATCAGCCTGATGCGTATGTTGTCTTGGATGTTAGGGTGTTGCTTGCTGGCTGCTGTGGGTGTAGCCAATGCGGCAACGCAAGTACTGTTTGAAACCAATCAGGGGAACTTTGCGGTTGAAGTTTATGCTGACAAAGCGCCTAAAACGGTCGAAAACTTTTTACAGTATGTGAAAGACGGTTTTTATACCAACACCATTTTTCACCGTGTGATTGGTCGTTTCATGATTCAGGGCGGTGGCTTCGATCGTGAACTGGCTGAAAAGCCAACGCGTGCACCTGTGGTCAATGAAGCTGGTAACGGCCTGGTCAACCAGACTGGCACCATTGCCATGGCGCGTACACAAGACCCTAACTCTGCGACTGCGCAGTTTTTTGTCAATGTGGCAGACAACCAGTTTTTGGATTACAGCAGCCCGGAGCCAGACCGGATCGGTTACTGTGTGTTTGGTAAAGTGGTGTCTGGTATGGACGTGGTGTTTAAAATCAGCAATTTGCCAACGGGCAATCAACGTGGCTTTTCGGATGTACCGATTCGCTCGGTCATCATTAAACGTGCAACGATAGTGACTAGCAAATAACTATCACAATCCTCAATAAACGGAGAATATTTTGGTCAAACTGACTACCAATTTTGGCGACATTACGATTGAACTCAACGCAGAAAAAGCCCCGATTACGGTGGCTAATTTTTTGAGCTACGTAGAAAAAGGCTTTTATGATGGCGTGATTTTTCATCGCGTGATTAACGACTTCATGGTTCAAGGCGGCGGCTTTGACACCAACATGAAACAAAAAGCGACTGATGCAACGATCAAAAATGAGGCAGATAACGGCTTGTCTAACGATAAATATACCTTGGCCATGGCCCGTACCATGGTGCCAGATTCAGCCTCTGCACAATTTTTTATTAACGTGAAAGATAACGACTTTTTGAACTTTACGGCACCCACTAGCCAGGGCTGGGGTTACTGTGTGTTCGGTAAAGTGGTTGAAGGCATGGACATCGTTGATAAAATCAAAGCAGTACCAACCACCAGCCGCGCTGGCCACCAGGACGTGCCAGTGGAGCCGGTGATTATCGAAAAAGCCGTTGTGGTCGCCTAAGGCATGACCACCTGGATCATTTCTGATCTGCACTTATGTGCGCAAAGGCCTGCGGTAACGCAGGCTTTTTTGCATTGGTTGCGCACCGAGGTGATAAAAGCCGAGGCGCTGTATATCCTCGGTGATTTTGTTGAGGTCTGGGTGGGCGATGATATTCTCGCTGATCCACAACATGGCGCCGAATTTGTGCCTATTGTGCAAGCGTTGCGTGCGCTCTCAGAGCACGGCGTTAAGTTGTACTTTATGCACGGCAATCGTGATTTTTTAATTGGCGCGCATTTTGCACGTGCTTTTGGCTTGCAATTGCTGCCTGACCCAACGTTGTTAACATTGGGTGAAACACGCGTTCTTCTGAGTCATGGTGATGCGCTGTGCACCGACGACGTGGCTTATCAGCAGTTTCGTGCACAAGTGCGCAGCCCGCAATGGCAACAGGCTTTTTTAGCGCAGCCACTCACGGCACGGTTGGCTTTTGCCGAGCAGGCGCGCAGCCAGAGTACGCAAAATAAAAGCAAGTATGGCATGGATATCATGGATGTGAATCCCGCCGCCGTGACTGCTTTGCTACGCGAGTACGATTACCCGGATGTGCTGTTGCATGGCCATACGCATAGACCAGCTCGTCATAGGCTAGAAGTCGATGGCCATGTTTGCGAGCGCGTGGTGCTGGGGGATTGGCATGATCATGCCGTGTGTGCACGTTGGGATCAGCGTGGCCTGCAGTCATATACCCTGGCTCTGATTTAACCAGGTTGTGTATGCAAATGCTCAAGCGGCCGTTGCGATAAGCCAGAAAAAACACCCTTTAGGGATTTAATTCCTGTCATGGCCGGTCGAACCGGGATGTTAGGCTTGTGACTGGATAGCCGCTCTGCTCCTATTCAATTATTTTCGCATCATGTTTTAAATTGTTTTTAATGCAGCCAGGACTCTCCACTCACCGCGAACGCATTCTTTTTAGCTTGGCCCTGGTGTTGATTTACATCATCACCGGCAAGCTTGGCCTGATGCTGGCAGTGCCGCCTGGTTATGCGTCTGCCATTTTTCCGCCAGCGGGTATCGCGATTGCGGTGACTTTTATTGTTGGTCAACGCGCACTGCCTGCTATTTTTTGCGGATCGTTGATCCTCAACCTTTGGGTCGGTTACAGCAGCGATCATCATTTCAGCCGGGTTGCGCTGGCCGTTGCACTGTTAATCGCCATCGCCTCTACCCTACAAGCCCTATGCGGCGGCACCTGGCTGCGGCGTAAAATCTCTTATCCCACCACATTGGATGCACCGAGAGAAGTCATTTCCTTTTTGCTTTATGCGCCATTGATTTGCCTGGTCAGTGCCAGCTTGTCGGTTGCCGGTTTGTTCGCGCTAGGCCTGGTCGACCAGCATAGTGTTATCAGCAGTTGGCTGTCGTGGTGGGTAGGGGATTTTTTGGGGTTGATCGTGATGTTGCCGTTGACGCTGGTGGTGATTGGCCAGCCGCGACGATTGTGGCGCAAGCGGCTGCAAACGGTGGCGGTCCCCATGCTGATATTGTTTGCCTTGCTGGTATTGGCGTTTATTACGGCTAGCAAGTGGGAGCGCAAGGAGTCGCTGACCGAGTTTGAAAGCCTTGCCAGCCAGTTGTCCGAGCAATTACGCGTGCGCTTAGAGTCGCAAGAGGCAGTGTTGGCGCAAATCAGTGCCTTGTTTACCTATCAGCAGTCGGATGTGAGCCAGGAGGACTTTCATAACTTTGTCAAAGTGACACTAGACAAATACCCGATGATTTACGCACTCGAGTGGGTGCCCAAAATCAGCCACGCGCGTCGCGACAGTTTTATTGCCGAGATGCAATCGGAATTCCCTGGTTTTTATATCAAACAGCCAGGCGCAAATAATCAATGGCAAGTTGTAAAAGCGCGCTCTTATTATTTTCCATTAACCTATATTGAGCCAGCGAATGCGCAAACCCAGCGAACGGTTGGTTTCGATTTGGCTTCCATGGATAACCGTAAAATAACGCTGTTGCAGGCGTTTAAACAAAACCAGGCTGTGGTCACTTCGCCGATCAAGCTTTACCTGAGTTCTGGCCGCCAAATGGGGTTGTTGCTGATGTATCCCGTGCATGGGCACCGTTATGATGGTGTGGTGCAAACGGTGTTGGTCGCTAATGATTTCTTTGGTGCGCTATTTTCCCGCTCACAATCCCTGATGCAGGTGCGTTTAATCGAGAAAGAAAGCCAGGCAGTGGTCTATGCCGCAACGAACGGGCAGCCGTCTGATATTGTTTTTAGTCGCGACTTCAGGTTTGGCGACAAGCATTACCAGCTGGATCTTTCACCGTCTGCCCGTTATTACGCCGAGCATAGAGGCTGGCAGAGTTGGAGTATGCTGGCGGTGGGGATATTCTGCACCGGACTGGTGGGGGCCATTTTGCTGATGGGCACCGGTTATACGGCCAGGGTGGTGGCGCAGGTGAATGAAAAGACACTGGCACTCAAAGAGAGTGCAGCCAGGTTTCAGGAGATTACTGACACGTTGGGTGAGGGCATTTACGTCACAGATCTATCGGGTGCGATTACGTTTATTAACCCTGAAGCGCAGCGTTTGCTAGGCTGGGATCAAGGTGCATTGTTGGGTAAAAATGCCCATATCTTGTTCCATTACAAAAAAGCGGATCATTCGCACTATGCCGAGCATACGTGTTTATTGTGCAATGTCATGAACAGCGGCCAGGTGGTTAAAACCTCGGACGAAGTATTGTGGCGGCAGGATGGTCAGCCTATTCATATTGATGTGACCTCGGTGCCGATTGTACGCGATGGCCAGGTTAGTGGCGCGGTGGTGGTGTTTGATGACATCAGCTCACGTAAAAAAACCGAGTCTGCGCTGCGTGCCAGTGAAAAAAGCTTTCGCGAGATTATGGAATTTGCGCCAATTGGCATGGCGATTGTTTCGCTGGAAGGACGCTTTACCAAGGTGAATCAGGCTTTGTGCAATATTGTTGGTTATCGCAATGAGATGCTGCTGGCCACCACCTTTCAGGAGATTACGCATGCCGACGATTTAGCCACAGACCTGCAGTATGTGCAGCAACTAATATCGGGTGACATCAACGCCTATCAAATGGAAAAGCGCTATATTCGCCAGGATAAAACACTGGTATGGGTGCAGTTGTCGGTGTCTATTTTTCGTGATGAAGAGCATGCACCACAGTATTTTATTGCTCAAATCGAAGATATTACTGCACGTAAGCATCAATATGACGAAGTCACCCAAGAGGCCTATTTTGACGCATTGACCGGGTTGCCTAATCGCAGAATGTTACTCACCAGGTTGCATGAAGTGTATGCCCAGCGACAACATGTCCGCCAGGTTGCAGCGCTGCTGTTTCTGGATATTGACCATTTCAAGCATATTAACGATACGCTTGGGCATGATGTAGGCGATGGCCTTTTGAAAGAGGTGGCGCTACGCTTGCAAAGCTGTTTGCGTCAGGGCGATACCGTTTCCAGGCTGGGGGGCGACGAGTTTGTGATTCTGTTGCCTGCCTTAAAGCAGCTTGAAGATGCTGAGCGCGTGGCTCAAAAAGTCATGCACAGTTTTGTGCAGCCCGTTCACGTTAATGCCCATACAATTCAGATTGGGGCCAGCGTCGGTGTTGCCGTGTGTGCCGAAGGCGTGCAGGTAGCGGTGGTGGAGTGGATGAAAAAGGCCGATCAGGCAATGTATGAAGCCAAAGGCGCTGGCAGAAATCGCTATCATATTGACATTGTGTGAGTACATGCATCATGTACCCAATAAAAAAGCCCTGTGTTCAGGGCTTTTTTATATTTATGCGTCAAGGCGCTTAGCGCTTGAACTCGTGTGGTCTGACCTGGGCTGCAATTTTATCCAGCACGCCGTTAATGTATTTGTGGCCATCAATGCCGCCATAGGCTTTGGCCAGTTCAACGCCTTCGTTAATGGCAACGCGGTAAGGAATGCTCACATCAAACATGAGCTCGTAACCGGAAATACGCAAAATAGCATGTTCAATCGGGCTCAGCTCTTCCAGCTGGCGGTCAATAAACTGGCTGATCATGGCGTCAATGTCGGTGGTGTGGTCGAGTACGCCAGTGAGTAGCAGTTTGAAATAAGTTTCGTCCGCTTTAAAGTAATCCGGGTCGTCCAGGCTATCCAGGCGCAACTGCTTTACATCACCGGCATTCATGCGATTGCGATAGAGTGCTTTGAGTGCAAGCTCGCGTGATTTGCGACGATTTTTGCTGCCTTTGCTTTTGGCCGGTGCGGCCTGGTCCTGATTTAGCGCTGCTTTATCTTCACTCATAGTGCGCTCACTAAATTTGCCATTTCAATGGCGGCTTGTGCTGCTTCAGCGCCTTTAATGGCAACACGCACTTCTGCTTGTTCGTCGTTTTCTGTGGTCAAAATGGCGTTAGCAACCGGCACGCCGGTGTCGCGTTGCACTTCTGAAATACCGCGGGCTGACTCGTTGGAGACTACCTCGAAATGGTAGGTTTCACCGCGAATGATCGCACCAATGGCGATCAGCGCATCAAACTCTTCTGTTAACGCCATGTGTTGCAAAATTAACGGTGTTTCCAGTGCGCCAGGCACGGTCGCCAGGGTGATGTCTTCCGCTTTTACGCCCAGATTGAGCAGTTCTTGTTCGCAGGCTTGCAGCAAACCTGCGCCAATGTTTTCATTAAAGCGAGAGAGAACGATACCGATTTTTTTACCGGCACCGTCCAGATTTTTAGCAATTTTGTTCACTTGTGCGTCCGTGGGTTAAAACATAAAACGCTATTTTAACCCAAACCGCCAGCTTGCGGATTATGCGAATAGTGACCAGGCTTTTTGAACCGTCATCCAGATGCCGTAGCTAATTGGAATCAACACCGCCAACCACGCCAGTTTGACCAGAATGCCAGGGGTTTTCTGATCGTTTTGTTTGATGCTCACGACCTGCTGGGTGGTTGTTTTGCCGACACTTTGCTCTGCCGCCAACTCGCTGTCTGACATAAAATATTTGTCCGCGACGGGCCGCACCAGCAGGTTGGCCACAAAGCCAACACCGAGCAAAGCCGCCAGCGTCATGAATATCGGCGCATAAATGTCAGCGTAAGGGACATTGGCTTCCAGTCGCACGTCGTGCAGGTAGTTAACGATAACAGGGCCCAAAATGCCCGCTGTTGACCAGGCAGTGAGCAGGCGGCCGTGAATGGCGCCCACAAACTGTGTACCAAACAAATCAGCTAGATAGGCTGGGATCGTGGAAAAGCCACCGCCGTACATAGAAGCAATGATGCAGAACACCAGCAGGAACAAGGCCAGTTGATGATGGTTGGCTGCGTAAGTGCCGCAGATATACATCATGATGCCGAGCACAAAAAAGATGAAATAAGTTGTTTTGCGGCCCAGTTTGTCTGACGAAGTGGCCCAGCCGATACGGCCAAAAATATTAAATAATGAAATCAGCCCGACAAAACCGGCCCCTACCGCTGCGGCAGCAGCTGTCAGTGCCTCGTCTGTCTTGATGTCGGCAAAGCCAAGCGTTGGCTGGCCAATCAATACGCCACCAAATGTTTCCTGCAACATGGGGGCTGCGGCGCCGATAATGCCGATGGCGGCAGACACATTCATGCACAGAATCAGCCACAGTAACCAGAATTGCGGTGTTTTGTGAGCGTTTTTGAGATGCACATGGCGCGTGGCGACCAGGCGATTGTGCTGGGTGTCTGGCGGCGTCCAGCCAACTGGTTTCCAATTGGCTGCTGGCACGCGATAACCCAATGAGCCGCAGGTCATAAACACGGCGTAAATCAGGGCGAGTACGACAAAGGTTTGCCACACGCCAGGGGCGGTTGGCGTTGCGAATATACTCATTAGTTTGGTGGCCAGTGGCGAGCCTATCATGGCACCGCCGCCAAAGCCCATAATGGCCAGGCCAGTTGCCATGCCGCGACGATCCGGAAACCATTTGATCAGGGTGGAGACGGGGGAAATATAGCCTAACCCGAGGCCGATACCACCAATGACGCCGCTCCCCAGCCACATCATCCACAGTTGGTGTTGGTAAACGCCGAGGGCGGAAATCAGTAAGCCACCACACCAGCAAAGCATGGCGACCAGGCCAGCTTTGCGTGGGCCGGCACGTTCCAGCCAGCCACCCCAGACGGCTGCTGAGCAACCCAGCAGCACAAAAAACAAGGTATACATCCAGCCGAGGTCAAACTGGGTCCAGTTGCAGTCGGTGGCAGTCAGCGCTTTGGCCGTGCCTGCCAGTTTGTCAGCAAAGGTGCTGGCCCCTGCGGCGCAAGCGGCCACCGGTTTGCCATCTGGCCCAGTGAGCGCGTTGCCCAGCGGTTTCCAGAAGACGCTAAAGCCATAAGCCATGCCGATGGAGAGATGGACTGCCAGTGCCGCCGGTGGTACCAGCCAGCGATTGAAATGATTGCCGGCGGTGATGTGTTCTTTGGAAAGATTAAGCAAGATTAAAAACCCCTTTATTTTTTGCCGTTACATCTTGTTACAATTTGGCCTAAAAGGCAATAACAGCAAAATTAAATTTATGTGATGTTGTCATTAAAATGTCATAATTCATTCATAAACTGGCGAGCATTCAATCAATACTTTGATCTCAATATTGCTTAAAGGGAGCGTCATGGCAGCAGCGAATATTTTGGTGGTAGAAGACGAACCGGCGATCCAGGAATTGCTGGCGTTAAATATCAAGCAGGCGGGGCATCACGCTATCCGTGCCACCAGTGTTGAACATGCACAAATGTTGTTACGTGAAACTATGCCAGACCTGATCTTGCTGGACTGGATGTTGCCAGGCATGAGCGGCATTGAGTTTGCGCGTCGCCTGAAGTCAGACAGCCTGACCAAAGAAGTGCCCATTATCATGCTGACCGCCCGTGGCGACGAGTTTGATAAAGTGCGCGGCCTGGAAGTGGGCGCTGATGATTATGTGACCAAGCCATTCAGCCCACGTGAGTTAAATGCGCGTATCAAGGCGGTGCTGCGCAGACGCGCACCACAGATGACAGATGATCCGATTGAAATTGCCGGTTTGCATCTTGACCCGACCACGCACCGCGTGACTGGCCATAATGTGCATATTCCACTTGGACCTACCGAGTTTAAATTGTTGCACTTTTTTATGACCAACCCTGAGCGCGTACATAGCCGCACGCAATTGCTGGATAAAGTCTGGGGTGACCGCGTGTTTGTTGAAGACCGTACGGTAGACGTGCATATCCGTCGTTTGCGCAATGCGCTGGTGGCGTCCAAGCATGAAGAAATGATCCAGACGGTGCGTGGCTCCGGTTATCGCTTCTCGGTACATACTGATCCTGGTAATTAATCTGGCGGTTTTGCCCAGATTTATTTGAGCGCGGCAGGGGTCGCGCTCTATCCTCAAACGGGGTGTCGTGATACGCTTGCGCGTGTCAATTTTTCACGATTAAATAGCCCATGAACCCCCTTTTTACCCAAGCTTGCTCAGCTGCCACGTATCGCTGGTTGATACGTTTCTTTTGGCTGGCGCTTATCATTTGGGTAGCCCTCACTTTTCGCCAGCACGGCATCAGCAACGACGAGTATGTGCAGCATACTTATGGCCAGATGCTGCTCGACTGGTATCAGTCCGGCTTTAAAGACCAGGACGCTTTTCACTACCGCAACCTCTACCTGTACGGTGGTCTGTTCGACATTATTGCCGCGGCGCTAGATCCGTATATCCCGATCATGATCTGGGATATTCGCCACTTGCTTTCAGCCTTGTTTGGCCTGCTCGGTTTTTACGGCGCCTCCAGGTTTGCGCAGTTGCTGGGTGGTGAGCGCCTGGCGTTGCTGGCGATGACGTTGCTGTTTCTCACCGTGTCATGGTCTGGCACCATGTTTACCCATACCAAAGATGTGCCATTTGCTACCTGCATGTTGTGGGCGCTGTATGCCACGGCGCTAGTGGTGCGCGATATGGAAAACGTGAGCGGCAAAGCCATTGTGTTGTTAGGCTTCGCGGTTGGCGGCGCCTTAGGTTTGCGCGTAGGCGGTGCCTTTGCCGTGATCTACCTGGTGTTGCTGGTGGTTGCACGGGTCTTGCTCGACTACAAGGATCAACGCACGCCGATCTGGTCGCGCTTGCTGCGCATGGTCGTGGTGTTGCTGCCAGCAGCCGTGCTGGCGTTTGTCTTTATGGCCATGTGCTGGCCGTGGAGTGTGATTGAACCGGATAATTTGCTGGAAGCCGCCAAGTCGTTCTCCCACTTTGACTTTAACATGCAGACCATTGCCAATGGCGTGGTCTACAACATCAGCGAAGTGCCACGCAGTTATCTGTTCCAATACCTGGCAGTCAAACTGCCGGAGGCGGCTCTGTTAGGCATTTTCAGCCTGCCTTTGCTGTGGTTAGTGCGCCGACCAGCTTTGCGCCTGGCTGATCAGTCGACACGTATGGTCATGTACACCTTGTTGATGGGCATCTTATTCCCGCTCGTTTTTGTGATGGATGACCGGCCAGCACTCTATAACGGCGTGCGCCACTTTACCTTTTTGTTGCCTTTGCTGGCGATTTTCTCGGCCTGGGCAATCGTGGCCGTGTGGCAAGCATTGGCCACTAGCCAGTTACAGGCCCGAGTGGCTTACCAAGCCGTTTGGGGCGGCGTGATGGCTGGCTTGATGCTGGTGACGCTGGTCGATATTGTGCAACTGCATCCATACCAATACGCCAGACTCAACCGTTTGGCTGGTGATCAAACGCAAGCCCAGTTTAAGTGGGAGGGTGATTACTGGTCTAGTGCCTTACGCGTGGCTACCGATCAACTCACCGAGATGCCTTTACCTGCGCGCGACAAGCCTTACTGGGTGGCCGCCTGTGTCGATACCCCCCAAATTGAACCCTATCTGGATGGCCGTTTTAGCGTCACCCGCCGCTGGGAAGAGGCCGACTTCTTCCTGTCTACCACTAATATGCACTGCCATGAGGTCATGAAGGGCAAGCTGATCGGTGGCGTGCAGCGGCAGGGCATGTGGTTGGCCGTGATTAAAGACCGTCGCCAGTTACAAGGGGCCGACCGCCTGGCCACCCCAGCCAAAAACTAGCGCCAATCCACTACAATAACTGCACCGAACCTGCTAATCTGATTGCCATGACTACCGTTGACTCTAACCGCCTCACCGCCCAGCCGCATATCACGGTGATGGTGCCTGCTTACAATGAAGAAAAAAACATTGCACATACGCTGCAAAATATCCGTAGCGTGTTACAGCAGATGTCACCGCATTGGGATATGGTGGTGGTTGATGATGGCAGCCGCGACCAGACCACGCAGGTGGTGCAGTCGTTGGTAGAAGAGTGCCATGTTACTTTGGTCAGATTTTCGCGTAACTTTGGCAAAGAGAACGCGATTAGCGCTGGCCTGAGTTATGCCAAGGGCGATGTGGTGATTTGCATGGATGCTGATGGCCAGCATGCTTCAGAGCTCATGTTTACCATGCTGGAAAAATGGCGTGAAGGCTATGATATGGTCTATGCCGTACGCCAGGACCGCGAACAGGAATCGTCCTTTAAATTATGGGGCTCGCGCCTGTTTTACCGCATGATGAGCGCCAGCACCCATGTTGAAATCCCGCGTGATGCAGGCGATTTCCGCCTGATGAACCGCGCAGTGGTGGATGCTTTGTGTGCTTTGCCCGAGCGTAACCGCTTTATGAAAGGCATTTATGCCTGGGTCGGCTATAAATCCATCGGTATCCCTTATACGCCCTTGCCACGCTTGCACGGCGAGAGTGCTTATTCAAAACTCAAATTGATTGCATTGGCGTGGACGGGCATTACCAGTTTCTCGGTTTTGCCGTTGCGCCTGGCCAGTTTAACTGGTGCTACATTAGCCTTATTGGCATTTGCCTATGGTGCCGTGGTGGTGATTGATGCCCTGTTTTTTCATGAGTCTGTGCCTGGTTGGCCGACGGTGGTGGCCAGCATGATGTTTTTTGCCGGTGTACAACTGCTGTTTATTGGCGTGCTGGGCGAGTACCTGGCCCGTGTCTATGACGAAGTCAAAGGCCGCCCACCCTATATTGTGGCCGAGGTGGTACAACCTGCAGCCGCTGCTGTTAAGCCATCCTGATTGCCTGCATGCGTGCTTCGGTATTAGGCTTTGTAAGTGTGGGTGCCCTGGCGGCGGCTGTGCATTACATCGTAGCATTGCTGGCGCATGCCTGGGGCTGGCAGCCTGCCGGCGCTAACTGGCTAGGTTTTTTATGTGCCTTTCCGGTCAGTTATATCGGGCATCGCCGCTGGTCGTTTCGTGGCACACAGGCCAGTCACAAAGCCGCATTTTTCAAGTTTCTCGCCGTGGCCTTGCTTGGCTTTGTGGGCAATCAGGCCTTGTTGTGGCTGGCGTTAACTTATACGGCATTGCCTTTCTGGTTTGTGCTTGGCGTGGTGATGGTGTTGATTGCAGTCAGCACCTGGCTGTTGAGCCGTTTCTGGGCGTTTGAGCATGATTAAGGCGCGATATGGCTAAGGTGATTATTTGTGCGGATGACTATGCCCAATCGGCCGCGATTGATGCCGCTATTTTGACCCTGATTGAGCGTGGCATCTTAACCGCGACCTCTTGCATGACGCTGAGCCCGCGCTGGCCAGAGAGTGCGAGGCAGCTTACCCCGCAATTGCGCACTAAGGCGGACCTTGGCCTGCATCTCGATTTCACCCAGTTTTCGCGCACCATGCGTGCCGCTCACCCTGTGCTGGTATTACGTAGCTTGACTGGCTTGCTCAGCACACAAAAGGTGATGGCTAATATCAAGCAACAGCTGGATGCTTTTGAAGATGCGCTGCATACGCCGCCAGATTACATAGATGGCCATTTGCACGTGCATCAACTGCCCATCATCCGCGAGGCACTACTCACCATTTTGCAACATCGCTACAGCCACTTGGCCCCGGCCGAGCGGCCATGGCTGCGGATCTCCAGCCCGCCTGTGGGTAGTGGCCTCAAGGCCAGAATCATCCATTGGCTAGGCGCACAAACACTTAAGCAACTGGCCGCCGCCGCGGGCTTTCGCGTGTCACCCATCTTATTGGGTGTCTACAACTTTCAGGGCGATGCTGCAGCCTATCAGGCACATTGGTTGCATTGGGCCAGACAACTCAAACAGTTGGTTATCTCTGAAAAAGACTTGCCGCCGGTGCTGATGTGTCACCCGGCACGGCCTACGCAAGCCATTGACCCACACGACCCGATTGCCATCGCCAGGATGATAGAGTGGCAAGTCATGCAGTCTGCCGATTTTTCTGCCTGGCTGTCCATGGCGGATATACAAGCGGTTAAAGGCCTGGTGAAAGGGTGATCGCATTGAATGCTGTGAAAGTATGGGCAAGTCATGCCCCGATGTGGCAACGCGCCACGCTGGCGTTCACTCTGGGTGCGCTCACCGTGCTTGGTTTTGCGCCCTATGGTTTGTTCTGGCTGCCTTGGCTCACTCTGGCCGCCTTGCTGTGTCTATGGCAGCAAGCCACAACGCCGGTACAAGTGTTTAAACTGGGCCTGGCCTTCGGTCTCGGTCTGTATGGCTTCGGCATCTACTGGATTTACATCAGTCTGCACACCTTTGGCGGCATGCCGTGGTGGTTTGCCGGCTTTGCCACCTTATGCCTGTGTGCGTTTATGGCGCTGTTTCCGGCACTTGCCGGTTATGTAGCCAAGCGGCTGGGCCATTTGTTGTGGGCTGCGCCGCTGTTATGGGCCTTGTCAGACTGGGTGCGCAGCTGGATTTTTACCGGATTCCCCTGGTTAACGCTAGGCTATACGCAGGCACCAGACAGCCCATTGGCCGGGTTCTTACCCGTGCTGGGTGTCTATGGCGTCTCTGCGCTGGTGATGCTATTGGCCGCCTGTGTGCTCGCCTTAGCCACGGCTCAGCAGCGTTTACGCCCAGCGGGCATCCTGGCTCTGTTACTCGTCGGCGGCAGTCTACTCACGCAAGTGCCGTGGACACAGCCTGTGGGCAAGCCGGTCAGCGTGGCCTTGCTGCAAGGCAACATCAGCCAGACCATCAAATGGTCGCCCGAGCACGCCGAACAGACCTTGCGTCAATATTTCGACATGGTGCAGCAAGCCGACGCGCAGTTAATCGTGTTGCCGGAAACCGCTTTGCCGGTGTTGTTAGAGCAACTCGCACCGGTATACCTCGATGCGTTGAAACAACATGCACAAAAACAGCAGGGTGATTTGCTGGTTGGGGTGGTAGAGAGTAAACAAGGTGAATACTTTAATAGTGCCATCAGCCTTGGCGCGTCACCCACCCAATCCTATTCCAAAAGCCATTTAGTGCCCTTTGGGGAGTTTATCCCGCTCAAAAGCGTGTTCGGCTGGATTTACCGCGATTGGCTGCATATGCCGTTGAGTGATTTATCGCGCGGCAGCTCTAAAAAACCACTGCTCATTGCCGGGCAAAAAGTCGGTGTCAATATCTGTTACGAAGACGTGTTTGGTGAAGAGATTGCCCAGCAACTGCCGCAAGCGGAGTTATTGGTGAACATCAGCAATGATGCCTGGTATGGCCAATCGTTTGCGGCGGATCAGCATATGCAGTTTAGCCAGGTGCGCGCCATAGAAACCGGGCGTATGGTGTTGCGTAGTACCAATACTGGCGCGACGGCGATCATCGATAAGAATGGCCAGGTGTTGCAGCATGCAGCACATGACCAAGCGGTGATATTGACCGGGGATGCGCAGAGTTATCGTGGGCAGACGCCTTATGTTTGGTGGGGTAACTGGGCGTTTCTGGTGTTGAGTGTTGGCGGGCTGGTGTTGATTCGGTTAAAAAGGTAATTGTTTAGTTTTTTGGAAGCGTCGAATAGTTGCTACGTTGATGTTATTCCGGCTTAGGCCGGAATCTAGAGCTGTAGGGTGGGCATTGATGCCCACGCGGTTGAGGATATTTGTAAGGTTGCTTTTCGCTTTTTCAGCGAGTTACTTTTCTTTGTTTGCCCAAAGAACAAGTAACCAAAAGAAATGCACCCCAGCTTCCGCTTGTTTCCTGCGTTGCTCGTCAAAATAAGCGGTCACGAAACTCATCCTAGCGGCCTGCAAAAAACGCAGGCCACCGCGGGATTCGAACAGTCGCTCCCTTCCTCCTTATTTTGCCTGCGCTACTCGGCGCGTCAGATGGGGACCCCGAACACCATGCGACTGCCACCGTTTCTAAATTAAACAAAGAAGAAAAAAGAATCTGGTTTTTGAACCGTCCAAACCGTGGTACAGCTACTTAAATGAGATGAATCCCATTCCATCACGCTGAGTAGCGGAAACAAAATAAGATAAGAGGGAGCGACTGTGTGAGCTCCGCAACAAGCCACGTTGTGTGTGGCTTGTCAGGGCGAGTTTCGTGACCGGCTTATTTTGTTGAGCAACGCAAGGAAGCCGAAGGCCGTGATGGCTGGGTGCCCTCCTCTTTGGTTACTTGTCTTAAGGGCAAGCATCAGAAAGTGACTCGCCGAGAGGCGAAAAAGTACCTCTCAACGTTCTCCCTAAATATCCAAAGAATCTCTTTTAAATCAATCCACTTTTTCTTTACCAAAAAAGTGCTGATACAAAGTCGGCAATACAAACAATGTCAAAAATGTTGCCGTAATCAATCCACCAATCACCACAATTGCCAATGGCCGTTGAATCTCCGCCCCCGGCCCTGTGGCAAACAGCAACGGAATCAATCCAAACGCAGTGATGCTGGCGGTCATCAGTACGGGCCGCAGGCGTCGCTTGGCGCCTTCATAAGCAATCTTGCTCGCCTCCATGCCTTGCGCGGCCAGTTGCTGAAAATGACTCACCATCACCACGCCATTGAGCACGGCGATGCCGAGCAAGGCAATAAAACCAACCGAGGCGGGCACGGATAAATATTCGCCCGAGAGCCACAGTGCAAAGACGCCGCCTATCATGGCAAACGGGATATTGGCCAGTATCAACAGCGCTTTGGGCAGCGAGCCAAAAGTCATAAATAGCAGCAGGGCAATCATGGCAATGGCGATCGGGATGACGATGCTGAGGCGTGCGGCGGCACGTTGCTGGTTCTCGAACTGGCCGCCCCATTTGAGCCAGTAGCCTTCCGGTAACTTCACCTGCTGCGCCACATTTTGCTTGGCTTCTTCGACAAAGCTCACCAGGTCGCGGCCTTTGACGTTGGCGGTGACGACGACCATGCGGTTGCCACGTTCGCGGTCTATTTTGACCGGGCCTTCTTCACGCACAACATTGGCTACGCTGGAAAGCGGCACGGTGCCGCCTTGCGGTAGCGCCAGCATGAGTTGGCTGAAGTCCGAGGCGGATTCGCGCACGATTTGGCTTCCGCGTAGCAGGATGGGCGTGCGGCGGTTGCCTTCTAGCACGATGCCTAACAGTGTGCCTTCTAGCTGGCTTTGTAGCAGGGCGTTGATGTCTGCCACACTGAGCCCAAGCCTACCAGCGGCGACGCGGTCTATGCGGATTTGCAGGTATTGCACGCCGCTGTTTTGCGGTGTGTAGACATCCTGGTTACCGGGCACGGATTCCAGCACCTTGATGATCTCCTGCGCTTTTTGGTTGAGCACCTTGAGGTCGGTGCCAAAAATCTTCAGTGCCAGGTCACCCCGCACACCGAGGATCATTTCATTGACGCGCATTTCGATCGGTTGCGTAAAGTTGTAATCCAGGCCGGGCACGCTTTGCATGACGTGGCGCAGTTTTTCGATCAGGGCGGCCTTGTCTGGCACCTGCCATTGCTCGCGCGGCTTGAGCACCAGAAAATTATCGCTCTGGTTAATGCCCATCGGGTCCAGCCCCAGTTCATCTGAACCTGCTCGCGAATACACGCCCTGAATCTCTGGCACTTGTTGCAACAGTGTTTGTTGCAAATGGCTATCGGTCGCTACGCTTTGCGCCAAGGCGATGGATGGCAGCTTTTCAGTGCCGATAATGACGTCGCCTTCGTCCATGGTTGGCATAAAGGTTTTGCCGATGAGCGGATAGACGACCACTGTGAGTACCAGCAGGATGGCTGCCATCAGCAGCACTGCGCGTTTGTGTTGCATGGCAGCGCTCAGGCTGTGGGCGTACCAGCGATTGAGGTGGCGGATTAGCCACGGGTCTTCAGCGGCATGGTCTTGGATCAGGAACGATGCCATCACCGGGATGATGGTCAGCGACAGCAGCAATGAGGAACCCAGCGCAAACATGATGCTGAGCGCGACTGGGGCAAACAGTTTGCCTTCGAGCCCTTGCAGCGTGAGCAAGGGTAAAAACACCGTAATAATAATCACGATGCCTGCGCTGACGGGCACGCTGACCTCACGCATGGCGCCAAGGATAATACTGAGTTTGTTTTGCTCAGGCGTTTTTGGCGCATGCGCCAGATGGTCAACGATGTTTTCTACCACCACCACGGCAGAGTCGACCAGCATGCCGATGGCAATCGCCAGGCCGCCCAACGACATCAGGTTAGCTGACATGCCGTAGCGCTGCATCAGCCAGAATGTCGCCAGCATGGACAGTGGCAGCGCGCAGGCGACGGTGAGTGCGGCACGCAGGTTGCCCAAAAATAATACCAGCAACACCAGCACCAGCACGACCGCTTCCATCAGCGCTTTATTGACGGTGTGCACGGCCTGTTCTACTAGGTTGCCGCGGTCATAAAACACTTCTATCTTCACGCCTTTGGGCAATGCCGGGGCCATTTCGGCCAGCTTGGCACGCACGCCTTCCACCACTTGCCGGGCGTTAGCACCACGCAGGCCTAACACCAGGCCCTCGACGGCTTCGCCTTTGCCATTACGGCTAACGGCACCATAACGCGTCAAGGCGCCGATGCGCACTTCTGCCACATCGCCTATGCGTACCGGGCTGCCTTGATGACCTTTGAGGACCGTATTGCGTACATCGTTCAGCGTTTTGAAGGCGCCTTCGGCCCGTACCAGCAACGATTCTTCACCATCTTGCAGGCGACCAGCGCCATCATTATGGTTGTTATCGCTGATCGCCAGTTGCAACTCACTCAGCGCAATGCCACGTGCCTGCAATTTGGCGTTGTCGGGCACGATTTCAAAGCTGCGCACTAAGCCGCCCAGCGCATTGACGTCAGCGACACCAGGCACAGTGCGCAAACGCGGGCGAATCACCCAGTCGAGCAGGGAGCGTTTTTCTTGCAGGCTCAGCGTGTTTGATTCAATGGTGAACATAAACATCTCGCCCAGCGGGGTGGTCATGGGCGCTATGCCGCCGGAGACTTGGGCGGGTAGGTTGGGCCAGGCATTGTTGAGCCGCTCGGTGACCTGCTGGCGCGCCCAGTAAATATCGGTGCCGTCTTCAAAGTCGATGGTGATGTCGGTCAGCGCGTATTTAGCCACTGCGCGCAAACTGGTCTGCTTGGGGATGCCCAGCATCTCGACTTCAATCGGCGCGGTGATTCTCGCCTCGACTTCTTCCGGTGTCATGCCGGGCGATTTGATGATGATTTTGACCTGGGTCGAAGAGACGTCGGGGAACGCATCAATTGGGATGGTTTGATACGCGGTCCAGCCTGCAACCAACAGGCCAATGGCGAAGACGCAGACCAGTAAACGCTGCTTGAGGGAGGTTGCTATAAGCCAATCTAACATGATCTACTCCCCACCCAGGCCAAGCCAATGGCCTTTTAATGCGGCCACGCCTTGTACGGCGATGGTCTCGTTGCCACGCAAATCGGCTTGCACGGTTAACTGCTGCTCTTGTTCCAGCATGACCTTCACTGGCGTTACGGCCACGCCTTTGGCCTCTTGCACAAAAATCACCGCTTGCTCGCCTTGCCTGGCCACCGCGCTTCTGGGCACGGCATAACTGCCCGATGCGGTTTGTTCGACCAGCGCCACATCGACCATTTGCCCCACCGAGAGTTGCTCGGCGCCCTGGCTGATGGTGGCCCGCACTTGTGTGGTTTGGTTGTTTTTATTCAACTGTCGCAACACAGTGTCGACCTTGGCAGTCAAGTTGTGTTTAGGCAGGCGCACTGCGGCACCGGGGCGCAGTTGCAAGGCTTGCGCAATCGGCACTTGTATCATCAGCCATAAGGGTGTCGGGTTGCTGATGGTATAGATCGGCATCGCCATATCCACGCGCGCGCCTACCTGCTGTTGCTGCTCCATAATCTGCCCACTGATTGGTGCGACAATCGCCATGCCATTTTGCATGCTGCGCCTTTGCGCCAGTTGCTGGATTTGGCCCTCGCTCATGCCTGCCAGTTTCAAGGTCTGTTTGCGCTCGTGCATCAGCGCCTGGCTGGTTTCATAAGCACTTTGTGTTTCCTGCAGGCGGCGCTGGGCAATAATGCCATCTTTAAACAACTCCTGATCGCGCTTAAGTGCCTGCTCGTGCAGCCTGGCCTGGGTGTCGCTTTGCAAATAGTTGCTTTGCAAGGCGACTAAATCCGGGCTGCTGAGTTGGCCGATGATTTGGCCTTGTTTGACAGTGTCACCCACGCTAACAGAGAGCCGGGTAATCAAGCCGCCTTGTGGCGCGGTGACGACGCGAGTTTGCGTCGGCGGTAATACTACTTCTGCCGGATAACTGGCGGATAGTCCTTCTTGCTGGGCTTGCAAATGGCCCCATTGCACCTGCATTTGTTTGAGTTGTGCTGCTGAGAGTGGTAACAGGGTGGCTGCTGAGGTGTTCAATGACAGGCAAAGCGAGCTAATTAAAAACAGAATTCTTTTCATGGTAAGACTCCTACGGCCTGGTTGTATTTGGCAATGTTCCATTGCACTTGTAGCTGCTGGCTGCTCAAGCTGCGTTCCGCTTCAAAGGCCAGTAATTGCAGGCGTAATAATTGGTTGAGATCAAGTTCGCCCAAGCGATAGGCTTTGCGCGCCAGGCTGGCATTTTCACTGGCGATGGCTTGTTGTTGCTGGATGAGTGTGAGCTCCTGGCGGCTGACATGCAGATTATGCTCGGCTTCATGTAGGTTGTTTTCCAACTGGCGGCGCAGGGTTTCCAGCTGGCTGCGGGCATCGCCTATGGTTTGCTCGGCATTGGCCAGCAAGGGTGCACGATGCACTTCGCTTTGTAGCGGGATATTAATGGCCACGCCCATACTGGAGTTATAGGCGTAATCAAAGCCGCCCTGGATGGTGCGCGTACTGAGTGTGAGTTGCGGGTTTTGCCGCTGCTCTATCATGGTCAGGTCGCGTTGGCCTTCTGCCAGCTTGACCTTGGCTTGCGCGGCCTGCCAGTAAGGCGAGTCGGCGTAGTCTTCCCGTGTCGATAGAGACTCTTCGAGTTTTGCCGGAATTTCGTTGAGGCCGGTGAGTTGCTGGTAGCGGAATTGCGCATGCATGAGCTCGGCATGGGCTGTTACGCGCAGGCGTTCGGCTTGCAGGGTTTCCTGCTCGGCCTGCATCACCTCCAGCCTGGCCACTTCGCCTGCCTTAAAGCGTTTTTGTACGTCTTCGGTCAGGCTGCGCATGGTGTTGCGACGGGCGTCAGCCAGGCCGACGTCGTTGCGGCGCATGGCAATCTCCCAGACCGCATTGCGTAATAAATCGGCCGCTAGTTGCTGCAAGCCCGCCCGGTCTTGTGACAGGCTGTCATCGGCCAGGCTGGCCACCTGGCTGCGTGCCTGGCGCTGGCCTGGTAACCAGATCGGGATTTGCATTTGGGCTTGCCATTCACGCTCGTCACGGTTGCTCATCAATGCATCGTTTTGATGCGAGAAGCCGACCGACGGTGCTTGCGGCAACCAGCTGTTGGCCATGGTGCGGCGTGCCTGCACCATCTGTTGATGGGCGGCTAACAACGATTGCTGGGGATGGATAGCGACGACCTGCTGCAATACCTCATGCAGGCTTAGGCGCGGGTTGGCGGCGACCGTATCTTCGTGATCGCTGGCCAGATTGGCCATGCTTTCGGCCATGGCAGGCGTTGCATGGCTCATCATCAGCCATATGCCGCATGCGATTAACCGGGAGTGAAGCGCTCCCCGATATAAATGAAACATAGATTCTCCTGAACAAAACAGGCAAACGGATGGCGACTGCCAACCGATGCATTAGCGGTTTGTTCAGGCGTGAGGCGGGGCGCGCGGGTTGTGGCGGGTAAGCGAGGACGGATGGAGGGCGCTGTTGTCCGGCCGTCGCGCAAACTGGCGACGTGGCAGCAGCAGGCACATGGACAACACAAACAAGACTGGTACGAGCGCAGCCAGCCACATGTTGGCAAACGCATCAATCAATGACAATAAGGTATTACTCTCACTGATCGCTTGCCCCAGGCCGATGATTTGACCGTGCGATTTATCCGAGTGCATATGCCAGTGAAACGGATGTTGGGCTTCTGCTGATTCGGCATGCAAGGCTGGAATATCCACCATGTGCATGTGCGGGCCATCGTCAGCCGCAGTATCGCCTGCCGCATGGGCGTGCATCAGCGGCGCAATGGTTTGCAACAAGGCAAACCATAACGTCAGCAACAATACCCATGTGCGATAAGATTTCATGTGCCTAATCTATCAAACTTTCCGTGATGCCACAATCGCAAAAAACCGTAAAAACCGCTCTATCTCTTATAACGGGTCAGCAATGCGATTTCTTAACCTAGTCTGAATCAGGTAAAATATTCGTTTTACAATTAAGCAGATCAGGCGTCATGGTGCTGACCTTTCAACAAATCATTTTAAAGCTGCAGGAATACTGGGACAAACAAGGCTGCACATTGTTGCAACCTTACGATATGGAAGTCGGCGCAGGCACCAGCCACACCGCGACTTTCTTACGCGCATTGGGCCCAGAACCCTGGAAAGCCGCCTATGTGCAACCCAGCCGCCGTCCTAAAGATGGCCGCTATGGCGAAAACCCTAACCGCTTGCAACATTACTACCAATACCAGGTGGTGTTAAAACCGGCGCCGGCCAATATTTTGGAGCTCTACCTCGGCTCACTCGAAGCGCTAGGCTTTAACCTGCAAGAAAACGACATCCGCTTTGTGGAAGATGACTGGGAAAACCCAACGCTTGGGGCCTGGGGCCTGGGCTGGGAGGTCTGGCTCAATGGCATGGAAGTGACGCAGTTTACTTACTTCCAGCAAGTCGGTGGCATTAACTGCAAGCCGATTACTGGTGAAATTACTTATGGTTTAGAGCGTTTGGCCATGTATCTGCAAGGCGTAGAAAACGTCTATGACCTCGAATATTCCCCCGGCGTGAAATACGGCGATGTGTTTCACCAGAATGAGGTGGAGCAATCGACCTATAACTTTGAGCATTCTGATGTCGACTTTTTGTTCACCGCCTTTAACGCGCACGAAAAACAGGCCAAGCATTTAATGGACAACAAACTGGCTTTGCCGGGCTATGAGCAAGTGCTCAAAGCCGCGCATACCTTTAACCTGCTTGATGCGCGTGGGGCGATTTCAGTCACCGAACGGGCGGCGTATATCGGCCGTATCCGCAACCTGGCCCGTGCCGTGGCCGCCAGCTACCTCGATAGCCGCGCCAGACTGGGTTTCCCGATGGCACCTAAAGCCTGGGCCGACGAAGTGTTGGCTAAACTGGACAGCGAACAAGCCGAACAAAACAAGAAAGCCGCCGCATGAGTACCCGCAATCTGTTAGTTGAATTATTTGTCGAAGAACTGCCACCAAAAGTATTAAAAAAACTGGGCGAGTCTTTTAGTAGCGTGCTGGCCGAGAGCCTGAAAGCTTCAGGCTTGCTGGCAGACGGCAGCGCCGTCAGCACCTTTGCTTCGCCGCGCCGCTTGGCTGCGCATGTGACGAATGTGTCTGCTAAAGCAGCCGATAAACAAGTGGCGCAAAAACTGATGCCAGCGACCGTTGGCCTGGATGCCAACGGCAATGCAACACCAGCCTTGCTAAAGAAATTACAGGCGTTGGGCGAAAGTGAAAGCGCGGTTGCCAAACTACGCAAAGAAAACGATGGCAAAGCCGATATTCTGTTTTTGGATGCGACCCAGGCTGGCGCCACATTGGCCGAAGGTTTGCAAAAAGCAATTGATGACACGCTGGCCAAGCTGCCTATCCCCAAAGTGATGACTTATCAGATTAACGATGGCTGGGAGAGCGTGAACTTTGTGCGTCCGGCCCATGGCTTGGTGGCGTTGCATGGCAGCGAGGTGGTGCCGATTTCTGTGCTGGGCTTGTCTGCGGGTAATACCACGCAAGGCCACCGTTTTGAGGCCAAAAATCCAGTGGTTACCATCACCTCAGCCGACACCTATGCGCAACAGTTGATCGAAGAAGGTGCCGTGATTGCCGGGTTTGATGCGCGCCGTGCCGAGATTGTGAAACAGTTGCAAGCTGCCGCTGACAAGCAAGGCTTAAAGCCGATTGATGACGATGCCTTGCTGGACGAAGTGACTGCGCTGGTAGAGCGCCCGAATGTATTGCTGGGCCAGTTTGAAGAAGAATTTTTAGCTGTGCCGCAAGAGTGCCTGATTTTGACCATGAAGGCCAACCAGAAATACTTCCCATTGCTGGATGCAAGCGGCAAGTTAACAAATAAATTCCTGATTGTCTCCAACATCAACCCGGCTGACGCCAGCAAAGTGATTGGCGGCAACGAGCGCGTGGTGCGACCACGCCTGGCCGATGCCAAATTCTTTTTTGACCAGGACCGTAAAAAGACGCTGGAAAGCCGTCTGCCAGGCCTGGCGAAAGTGGTGTACCACAACAAGCTGGGCTCACAAGGCGAGCGTAACGAGCGTGTGGTGGCGATTGCATCTGCGATTGCCCAGCAGATTGGTGGCGACGGCTTTGTGGCTAAAGTGGCGCAGGCTGCGCGTTTGTCTAAAATTGATTTGCTGACCGATATGGTGGGTGAGTTCCCGGAACTGCAGGGCATTATGGGCCGCTATTATGCCCAGCACGAAGGCCTGGCCGATGACGTGGCTTACGCGATTGAAGACCATTATCGCCCGCGCTTTGCCGGCGACGAATTACCACGCAGCCAGGTTGGTGTGGTGGTGGCGTTGGCAGATAAGCTGGAGACGCTGGTCGGGCTGTTTAGCATTGGTGAAAAACCAACGGGTGACAAAGACCCGTTTGCCTTGCGTAGGCAAGCATTGGGTATTTTGCGCATGCTGATGGAAACCGACTTGCCATTGGCTTTTGACCAGCTGATCGCACAAACCCTGAGTGTATTTAATGGTAGCCAAGAAGTGGCCGAAGCGATCAAAGCTTTCTGTTTTGACCGTTTGGCCGTGAACCTGCGTGACCAGGGCGCGAGTGCGCAAGAGGTGGATGCGGTATTGTCATTGTCACCGAATCAGTTAGCCGAAGTGCCGCGCCGTTTGAGTGCCGTGCAAGTCTTTGCCAACCTGGCCGAAGCGCCTGCGCTGGCGGCCGCTAACAAACGTGTGTCTAACATCCTGAAAAAGGTAGAAGGCGAAGTGAAGGCCGAAGTGAAGGCTGAGTTGCTGCAAGAGGCGGCTGAAAAAGCCTTGCATCAGGCGCTGGCTGAAACCAAACCCAAGGCTGACCAGTTGTTTGAAACCGGTGATTACACCGCTTCTTTACAGGCACTGGCAGTATTAAAAGCACCGGTAGACACCTTCTTTGACGCAGTCATGGTCAATGCCGATGACCCGGCACTCAAGGCCAACCGTCTGGGGTTGCTGGCCACCTTGCATCAGGCCATGAACCGCGTGGCCGACTTATCTAAACTGGCCAGTTAATCGCATTGCCGTCAGGAGTTTATGTATGAAGTTAGTCATTCTCGACCGTGACGGTGTGATTAACCGCGACAGCGCGACCTTTATCAAAAATCCCAACGAGTGGATTCCGATTCCTGGTAGCCTGGAAGCGATTGCGCAACTCAATCAGCATGGGTATCGCGTGGCTGTGGCGACCAACCAGTCAGGTATTGCGCGTGGTTATTTTGATATGGCGACGCTAAATACGATACACGACAAAATGCATAAAGCGCTGGCGCAAGTTGGCGGCCGCATTGATGCTGTATTTTATTGCCCGCATGCGGCCGATGCCCATTGTGCTTGCCGCAAGCCAAACACTGGCATGCTGGAAGAGATCGGCCGCCGGTTTAATATTGAGCTGACCAAGGTGCCTGGTGTGGGCGACGCCTTGCGTGACTTGCAGGCGTTTGACAAAGCCGGTTGCCAACCGTATCTGGTGCGCACGGGCAAAGGCGAAGAAACCTATAACTTGTCTGATGTGCCTCAAACCACCATTGTGGTGGCTGACCTGGCAGCGGCCGTGCAAGACATTATTGCGGGTGACCGATAATGCAAACAGCCGTGTTGTATGTACGCGCCTTGCTGTTTTATGTGGGTTTGTTTGCACTGACGATCCCGTTTTCGCTACTGGCGATTGTGTTAATCCCCTTACCTGCGGTCACTCGTTCACGTTGGGTCAGCGGTTGGGCGTATAGCGTGTTGTGGTGGCTTAAGGTCACCTGCAATCTACGCTACGAGGTCCGTGGCCGTGCGCATATTCCTGCGCATGCACATATTATTCTGTCTAAACATCAGTCTGCCTGGGAGACCATAGGCTTGCAGTGTATTTTTCCGCCGCAAATCTGGGTGATGAAAAAAGAGTTGTTGATGATTCCGTTTTTAGGCTGGGCATTCTGGGCCTTGGACGCGATCCCGATTGACCGTAGTGCTGGCCGCGAAGCCTTAAAAAAACTGGTGAACAATGGCAAAGAGCGACTCGCGCGCGGCTTAAGTGTGGTGATTTTTCCGGAAGGCACCCGCACTGCGCCAGGCACGCGTGGCAAATACCATATCGGCGGTGCCTGGCTGGCGGCGCATACCGCCACGACCGTGGTGCCTGTCGCGCACAATGCAGGACGTTTCTGGCGCAAAAATTCCATTCTTAAATATCCAGGCGTCATCCAAGTGGTGATTGGTCAGCCGATAGAAACCGCTGGCCTCAAGCCAGATGCCGTCAATAAACTGGTTGAAGACTGGATTGAAGCCGAGATGTTAACCCTGTGATTGCGCAGCAACTGCAACTGCCCAACGGGCAACGTATCGATTATCAGCTAGACCTGCGTGCCCGCAGGACCATAGGCCTTAAAATCACCGCCAATGGCTTGGTGGTGCACGCACCTAAACGTATTTCTGCCACACAGCTCCAGCAAGTGTTATTAGAAAAATCGGGCTGGATACAGCAAAAACTCGCCTTGAGAGAAGCCAATCAGGTCGCGCCCATGCAATGGCAGGATGGCGAGCCCTTGCTGTTTATGGGCCAGGATATTGTGCTGACGCTGCAACAGCATGCCACCAATAAAGCGGTGACACTGCAAGGCAACCAGTTATTGGTGAGGTCACCGCAGATTGACCAGCCAGCGGTGGTCGCACGCAAAGTGCTGCAATGGTATGCGCAGCAAGCGCTGCCAGATTTCACGCGCAGAGTTGAGCTCATTGCTGCGCAGATGGGCGAAAAAGTCAGTGCCGTGGGCCTTTCTAATGCCAAATCGCGCTGGGGCAGTTGCAACAGCCGCAAACAGATTCGCCTCAACTGGCGCTTGATACAAGCGCCGCCGCATATTATTCAATATGTGGTGTGCCATGAAATGGCGCATCTGCAAGAAATGAATCATTCAGCCAGGTTTTATGCCGTGCAAGCGCGTTTATTCCCTAATCATCTCCAAGCTGAAAAAGAGCTCAAGGCCTTATCGGCGATATTGCATCGCATGGCATAAAAAAAGCACGCGTACGGCGTGCTTTATCCGGGCTAATTACCAGACGCGGTATTGCTGGCCGTTTTCAAAGCCTTCTACACTTTTTTGGTAAGCCAAGGCGACTTTAGCGCCTGGCACTGATTCGCCACCAGGGAATGCTGCGCCATACACATGCCATGACTCTGCCAGCACCGCCGGGCTGACCACATTAATGCGGCGGTCTTGCTTCAGCTCCAGTGCTGCGCCAAGCACAAAGCCATCGACCGCGGCATTCACGGTAGAAAAGTTTGTACCGCCAAAAGTGGGGTGATGGCTCAGGCTGCCGCTGGTGAGCGTAATCGAGCCGCCCGCGTTCAGGTAGTGCTGGCCAATCAGGGTGACATTGACTTGCCCCAACAGCTTGCTATTCAGCCCCAGTTTGAACTGTTCTTCGGTCATGTCTTTCATGGCACCAAAATGCACGTCACCTGCCGCCACGACAATCGCATCTACGTTGCCTACTTGTTCAAACAGTTGGCGGATGCTGCTTTCGTTGCTGATATCCACCTGGTACTGGCCGCTGGTTTTACCGGCTTCGATAATGTCATGACGGGGTGCAAGTGTTTGCTTGACCAGCTTGCCTATGGTGCCGTTGGCGCCAATGATTAAAATTTTCATCATATTCTCCATTAGATTAAATAAACAGTAGACGCATTGTCCATGATTAATTAATGCGGATAAATCATGTAATATTAAAAATATATTGTCATTAAATTCACAAATATGGATAGATTTTTAAGCATGGAAGTGTTTGTGGTCACCGTAGAAGCGGGGAGCCTGACGGCTGCGGCCAATCTGCTCAAGCTGACGCCATCTATGGTTAGCAAGCATCTGAGTGCATTAGAAAAGCGCCTGGGAACACCTCTGTTACAGCGCACCACGCGCCGCCAGCACCTGACCGAAGCAGGCCAGGCCTATTACGCGCAATGCAAGCAGATTATGTCGCAACTGGCGGTGGCAGAGGCCGGTGTGGAGGCGATGAACCATAGCCCGAAAGGCATGTTGCGTGTCAGTGCGTCGGTCTGGTTCGGCTCACTGACGTTGGCGCCATTGGCGTGCGATTATCTGCAACGCTACCCGGCCGTCAATCTGCAACTGTCGCTGACTGATCGCTTTGTCGATATTATTGATGAAGGCTATGACGTCGCCATCCGCATTGGCAATCTGGCCGACTCATCGTTGATTGCCCGTAAACTGACGATGTTTGAAGTCGCTATTTGCGCATCCCCGGACTATTTGCAACACGCTGGCGTGCCGCAAACGCCAGAGGATTTACTGCAGCACCAATGCCTGGGTTTTAGTCATTGGCATAGCCAAGGAGGCTGGAAACAAATTAACCCAGAGCTCGCGCATGCTTCAATCGTCCAGCGCTTTGAGGCGGATAATGGTCAAGCCTTACGCATCGCGGCACTCAAGGGGTTGGGGATTATCTTAATGCCCAGGGCTTTGCTAAAAGAGGATATTAGTGCTGGCCGGCTGGTGGAGCTGCTTAACGCCTATACGCCGCCGGCCAGGCCGATACATGCGGTGTATCCACGCAGCCGACAGTCGCAGCCCAAACTCAGTAGTTTTGTTGATTATCTGGTGTCGGCGTTTAGCGTTGCTGAGTGATCAGCGCATTTTTTTGTTGGCCAGCCAAATGCCGGTAAAGATGGTGAGCATGCCTAATAGTTGATAGCCCTGAAACACTTCGCGCAAAAGCAAGGTCGACAATATTGAGCCAAAAATCGGCATGGCATGAATAAACACGCTGGCACGCACTGAGCCCACCAGGCTGACGGCCTTGGCGTAAGCCAGCAATGCGATCATGGAAGGGAATATGCCGATATAAGCAAGTATCCATAAAGTGTGCGTGCTTTTAATCTGTATGGGGTTGCCCTGGCTCTCCCAAAGGGCTAATGGGGCCAACAGCGCTAATGCAATCAATACCTGGCAAAGCATTAACCCTGTGCGGTTAATGTGCGCGGGGATTTCTTTGAGCCATAGCGTATACAGTGCCCAAAAAATCATGGCGACAAAAATAATGACATCGCCAGGCGCAAAGGCCAGTGTCATCAGTATGTGCAGATCACCGTGTGAAACCACTACCAATACGCCAGCAAGCGATACCAGCATGGCGAATAATTGCCCTAGCGATAGCGTTTGCCGGTAAAACAGGTAGCCGAATATTGCGACTAAAAAAGGGATAAATGAATTAAGGATGATGCCATTGGTTGCGCTGGTGGTATGCAAACCCCAATAGACCAGCAGGTTAAAGGCCGCGACGCCAGTGATGGCGGTGCCTAATACGTACCAGCGGTAAGTCAGGTAATGGCTGCGCTCACGTAAAAAAGGCCGGATAGCAAAAGGCAGCAGGCATAATGCGGCAATGCTCCATCGTATCAGTGATAATGCGACTGGCGGCACCTCAGCGCTAATGGCGCGCCCGGCGATAAAGTTACCGGCCCAGAGTAAGGGCGGCAGTAGTAATAACAGTAATAGTCGCCAGGATAAGGGGGCGGGTGCAGTCTCTGACATGCCGACGTTCGATGATGAAGAGAGGCTGATTGTAGAGGTCAATCACCATTTTGGGGCAATAAAAAAAGGGGCTCATTGCCCCTTTTTACTGAAACTGTGTTGATTAAGCGGCGCCGAGTTGCACCGGGGTGAGCTGAATCAGTTTTTTAACCAGGCCTGGGTGTTGTTCTGCGTGTGCTTCTTTGAGGCAGGCTTTAGCGCAGCTGGCACACTTGCCGCATTCTGCCCCAACGCCTAATTGTTCTTTTAAATGCTTAACGGTTTTTGCGCCATTTCTCACTGCATGGTGAATCTGTCGCTCAGTTACTGCATTACACACGCAAACGTACATATTGCCTCTAGTTAAAATCACTAATGATAATTATTATCATTTAATGAGAGTTTGTCAAGGCGAAATTGGTTCCGTGCAGCCATAAAAAAAGCCGCTTTCGCGGCTTAATTCAAAGGTTTAGCGCAACAGCGTGCTTACTCAGACTCAATCTGTGTTTGCAAGTAATTGGGCAGCGTCACGTCAGTAATCAGGCGTTGCTGGGTTTCCAGCCAGTCTACGGCTTCTTCGCAGGCTTCCAGCAACTCAGTCAGCAAATCGCGGGTCACATAATCTTGCAGTTTTTCTGCTTCGGCAATCGCCTCGACCAGTTGCGGATGCTGCACTTCTTTTTCAAAGCTGAGGTCGCCTTGCAGGCATTCCACTACCTCTTCGCCAATCAATAACTTGCCCAGGTTTTGCAGGTTGGGCAGGCCATCGAGAAACAGAATGCGCTCAATCACTTCATCCGCTTCTTTCATGACGCGGATTGATTGCTTGTACTGGTAATCGTTGAGTTTTTCCAGGCCCCATTTTTTAAACATGCGGGCATGCAAAAAATACTGGTTAATCGAGGTCAGTTGGTTTTTGAGCACCTTGTTCAAGGTGATGATCATTTGTTTATCGCCTTTCATGGCTGCTCCTTATCCTGCCACCGGGCTGTTATTCATCTGGCTTTGGCAGTAGTTTTCCATACCCACCAGTTTAATCAGGCTCAGTTGTTTTTCCAGCCAGTAGGCGTGGTCCATTTCGGTGTCATCCAACTGCACCAGCAGCATTTCACGGCTGACAAAGTCCTGCGCTTGTTCACAGGCCTCAATGGCTTTTTTCAGGTGTTTAACCACGGTGTATTCGAGCGCCAGGTCAGACTCCAGCATGGATTTCACATCTTTGCCGATGTTGAGCGGATCGCGCTTGGCCACATTAGGCTTACCTTCGAGGAACAAAATGCGTTGAATCAATGCGCGGGCATGTTCACGTTCATGTAAAGACTCATGCAAAATGTGCTCTGAGATCACGCTGAGCCCCATGTCAGCGTACATTTCACCGTGAATGAGGTATTGGTCGGTGGCGGATAATTCGCCCGCCAGCAGATCATTCAAAATGTCTATAATTTTTTTATCGCCTTTCATTGTCGGCTCCTGTTTGCATTTTTGATGCAGCCATCATACAGGAAAGTAGAAATGATGCAATTAAAAAATTAATGTAACTATTTGATTTTAAATAATATTTTAAATAAAAACATAAATGAAAATCGTTCTTGATGCGTTCCGCAGTTGGCTGTTGTGCCGTAGCCTCGTTACAGCAAAAGCTGCAAGTCGTGCGCAATGTTTGCCGGCTTTTCGCCGTACCCGAGGTAGATTCGTGGCGCGCCATTCTTATCAAACACATACATGCCTGCGCTGTGATCCATGGTGTAGCCAGACTTGCCTGGTTCGCTCACTTTGGCCGCATAGACTTTATACTCGCTTAAGTTGGCGGCCACCTCAGCCACGGTGCCGCGCAAGCCAATAAAGCGTGCGTCAAACCCTGGCACAAACTGCGCCAGCACTTCTTGCGTATCGCGTTCCGGGTCCACCGTCACAAACAGTACTTGCACGTCACTGGCTTTATCACCCAGCAGTTTCATGGTTTGCTTGAGGTCACTCATGGTGGTTGGGCAGACGTCCGGGCAATGGGTGTAGCCAAAAAACAGCACCACCACCTTGCCTTTAAAATCGCTCATGCTGCGTAATTTGCCAGTGTGGTCGGTGAGTGACAAGGGTTTGCCAAACTGGGTGCCGGTTAAATCGGTGCCAATAAAACGGTCAGAACCACCTTGCTGGCAGGCCGCTTGCAGCATAGCTAAAAGCATCAGTGCCAGGTAAACCCACTTAAAACGCATAGACATGCAAAAAATCCTTGTAAATCATCATCGAAATGGATTCTAGCATAGGCGAAAAGGGCGCAGATTAGTTTACAATACTGGTTTTTGATGATTGACGGATTAAAGGCGAGTTTAAATGGCAATACCGAGTTCGATGGCAGACCGTGACGGCGTTATCTGGTACGACGGCAAAATGGTTAACTGGCGTGACGCCACCACCCATGTATTAACCCATACCCTGCATTACGGCATGGGCGTGTTCGAAGGGGTGCGTGCCTACAAAACCGACAAAGGCACGGCAATTTTCCGCCTTAAAGAGCATACCGACCGCTTGTTCCGCAGCGCGCACATCCTCGGCATGAAAATGCCATTTGATAAAGAGACGATCTCCGAGGCGCAAAAAGCCGCGGTGCGCGAAAACAATCTGGAGTCTGCCTACCTGCGCCCAATGGCGTTTTACGGCGCAGAAGCCATGGGTATTTCTGCCAAAACCTTGTCCACCCACGTGATTGTTGGCGCATGGAGTTGGGGTGCTTACATGGGCGAAGAAGCAATCACCAAGGGCATTCGTGTCAAAACGTCTTCTTTTGCACGTCACCACGTCAATATCACCATGTGTAAAGCCAAGGCCAACGGCAACTACATGAACAGCATCCTGGCACACCAGGAGGCCGCACAAGACGGTTACCAGGAAGCCCTGTTGCTGGACGTAGATGGTTTCGTCGCTGAAGGTTCTGGTGAAAATATTTTCATCATCCGCAACGGCAAGCTGTATACGCCAGACCTGACCTCGGCGCTGGAAGGCATCACCCGCGACACCATCATCCACATGGCAAAAGTAGAGCTGGGTCTGGAAGTGATCGAAAAACGCATCACCCGTGATGAAGTGTATAGCGCTGACGAAGCGTTTTTTACTGGTACAGCGGCTGAAGTGACGCCTATCCGTGAACTGGATAACCGCGCGATTGGCGAAGGCGTTCGTGGCCCGATCACAGAAAAACTGCAAACCATGTACTTTGATGTGGTCAAAGGCAAAAATGCCAAGTACGCCCATTGGCTGACCTTGGTTTAATCGTTAGCGTTTAATTGATTGCAACTGCCTGTTTGCTGGAGAGTTTGAATGTCTGATGTCAAAGAGTTTGAAGTAGACGGCAAAGACTTGCCATTGCATTGCCCGACTAAAGAGGTGGCGTTGTGGGCATCACATCCAAGAGTGTTTTTGGATGTGGCAAAAACGGGTGAGGTTTTATGCCCGTACTGCGGGACGAAATATAGATTGAAGCCCGGGACGCAGGTGCATCATCATTAAGTAGAAAAACCCACGCCATGCGTGGGTTTTTTGTTAGTGGATTTGAGATGCGTGGGTTTGGATGGTTTGAGAAAGCCATTCTTTCATCTTTCTACTTTGTGTAATTCAACCTATTGTCGTCATTCAGGCGTTGGTTGGAGTCCATGCGTGGTGAGATTGCAATATAAAGGTTGTTCTTTGATTGGTCGTGGCAGTCGTAGTGTGGGCATCCATGCCCACGCTGTTGTTGTTTGTGAGGTTGCTTTTCGCTTTTTCAGCGAGTTACTTTTCTTTGCTTGCCCAAAGAACAAGTAACCAAAAGAAAGTGCACCCCAGCTTCCGCTTGATTCCTGCGTTGCTCGTCAAAGTGGGCGTCCATCGAAACTCGCCCTGACAAGCCACACACTTCGTGGCTTGTTGCGGAGCTCAAACAGCCGATGGCCGAAAGCCCCCACTTCGCCTGCGCTACTCGGCGCGTCAGATGGGGGCCCCGAACACCATGCGACTGCCACCGAAAGCGAATTGAAGAAAAAGAATGTGTTTTTTTAACGGTTGCAATTTCCACGCTGCTACTTAAATGAGAATCATCCCATTCCATCACGCTGAGTAGCGGAAACAAAATAAGAAAAGAGGGAGCGACTGTTCGAATCCCGCGGTGGGCTGCGGGGTTTGCAGCCCGCTAGGATGAGTTTCGTGACCGGCTTATTTTGTTGAGCAACGCAAGGGAGCCGCAGGCCGTGATGGCTGGGTGCCCTCTTCTTTGGTTACTTTCTGAGGGGCAAGCATCAGAAAGTGACTCGCCTAGAGGCGAAAAGGAAAAGTTTTTAGTGAGAGGATGTCGGCATTCTCTTAAAGAGTGCAAAAAAGAATTACTTTATTAAAGTATCCCATCATCGTATAAAAGGTCTAGGCAGTCAGCCTCCAAAGCTGTTCCATGACGATCTCAGTCTCTTTCGTCCCACTCGTCAAAAACACATAATCCCCAGCTTCCGTTGCTGCATTGAGCATTTGCTGTTGCTCCAGCACCTGCTGCAAGCGATTTGCCACCGCCGCGCCAGTGTCAATCAAAGTGATATTTGGCCCCGCAATGTCTTGAATGTGTTTACGCACAAACGGGTAGTGCGTACAGCCTAGCACAATGGTGTCTGCGCCTGCCGCGATAAGGGGGAGGCAATATTGTTGCAATAACGCCAAGGTGTGCGGGGTATCTAGCTGGCCTTGTTCTATGCACTCGACTAGCCCTACGCAGGCTTGGGTGACGACTTGCACGTTTTGGCCGTAATGCTCTAGCAAGGCGGCAAATTGTGCGCTTTGCAGGGTGCCGGTGGTGGCGAGTACGCCGATGATGCCGTGTTTGCTGGCGGCCGCTGCGGGTTTGACGGCGGGCTCCATGCCGATGATGGGTAGGCTGTAGTGTTGGCGCAGGCTGCCGATGGCGGCGGCGGTGGCGGTGTTGCAGGCAACCACCAGGGCTTTGGCGCCTTGTGCGATGAGCGTGTCGGCGATGTTGAAGCAGCGTTGCTGGATTTCGCTGGCAGATTTGTTGCCATAGGGGGCATGTGCGCTGTCAGCAAAGTAAACAAAATGCTCGTGTGGCAGTTTGCGGGTGAGGTGCTTGAGCACGCTGAGGCCGCCGACCCCCGAATCCATCACCCCGATGGGGGCATTGACTGCAATCGCTGAGCACATCGAAATGGCACGGTATGATTTATAATGAGCGGATTATATCGGATTTTAGGCAGGTTAAAGGAATGGCCAACCGGCTGAGCAAGATTTACACACGTACTGGCGATAGCGGCACGACCGGGCTGGGTGATGGCTCGCGGGTGGCGAAGTCTGACTTACGGGTGGAGGCCATGGGCGATGTGGATGAGCTGAATGCGGTGCTTGGCATGTTGCTGGTCGAAGATCTGGCGGAGGATGTGCGTGACAGTTTGCTGGCGATTCAGCATGACTTGTTCGACTTGGGCGGCGAGTTGTGCATGCCTGGGCACAGCTTTATCCAGGCGGGGCGAGTGACTTTTCTTGAGCTGACGTTGGACGCGTGGAACGAGGAACTCAGTCCGTTAAAAGAGTTTATTTTGCCGGGTGGTAGCCGTGCGGCGGCTGTTTGCCATTTGGCGCGCACGGTCTGTCGCCGTGCCGAACGTGTGTTGCATGCGTTGCATGCCCAATCGCCGCTGACGCCAGTGGCGTTGCAGTACCTTAACCGCTTGTCCGATTTACTGTTTGTCCTTTGTCGCACGCTTAACCGGCATGCAAATGTGCCGGATGTCTTGTGGAATAACCAACATAAACTGTAGCGCGGCCCAGGCTGGCGCTCGAAATGCAAAGAAATGATTAAACAACTACTGCAAAAAGTATTCCGTCGTCGTGCTAACGCGAATACCCATACCCAATTACCTGCGGCACAAATTATTCAGGTGGGTAAACATAAGATCAATCAGAAACATATCAGCCAGGCCGCATTGAAAACCTGCGACCAACTGCAAAAGGCCGGGTTTCAAGCCTATATTGTCGGTGGCGCTGTGCGTGACTTGTTGCTCAACCATCCACCCAAAGACTTCGATGTGGCCACCAATGCCACGCCAGAGCAGGTGCACAAGGTGTTTAGGCGGTCGCGCATTATTGGCCGCCGTTTTCGGCTGGTGCATGTGTTATGGGGGCATGAAACCATTGAGGTGTCTACCTTTCGCGGCCATCACCTGAGTGAGGGGGATGCCGAAACCAACGATAGTGGTCGCATTATTCGTGACAACGTATTTGGCGGCATTGAGGAGGATTCTGTGCGCCGTGACTTTACGGCCAATGCGCTGTATTACGACCCAAAACGCCAGGAGGTACTGGATTTTCATCATGGTGTGGCGGATGTTCGCGCCAAGACACTGCGTATGATTGGTGATCCGGTGACACGTTATCAGGAGGATCCGGTGCGCATGCTGCGTGCGGTGCGCTTATCTGCCAAATTGGGCTTAAAACTGGAGCGTTCGACTGAGGCACCGATACGCAAACTGGCTGATTTGCTGGAGGATGTGCCGCCCAGCCGCTTGTTTGATGAGATGTTAAAACTGTTTTTGTCCGGCCATGCCATTGAAAGCATCAATGCTTTGCGTGCGCAGCAGCTGCATCATGGCTTGTTGCCATTGCTGGACGTAGTGTTAGAGCAGCCGCTGGGTGAAAAATTTGTCATGCTGGCGCTTAAAAATACTGATGAACGGATTTTGGCCGGTAAGTCTTCTAACCCCAGCTTTTTGTTTGCAACGTTGCTGTGGCATGAAGTGCTACAAGCCTGGCAAGCAAACCAGAAGCGTGGCGAGCATATAATGCCTGCTTTGCATGAGGCGATGAATGAAGTCATCGACAAGCAAGCAGAAAAAATGGCGATTCATAATCGCTATACGGCGACCATGAAAGAAATCTGGGTGATGCAGCCGCGTTTTGAGCAGCGTTCGGGCAAGCGCCCTTATGCGTTACTCACCAACCCTAAATACCGTGCTGGCTATGACTTTTTGCTATTGCGCTGTGCTTCTGGCGAATTGCCACAAGAACTGGGCGACTGGTGGACGCGTTTTGCTGATGCAGGCACCGATGAGCGGACCGCGATGTTGCTGCCGGACAGCGACTTGAAAAAACGCCGCCGCAAACCGCGCAAGAGAAAGCCAGCAGGCGGAGAATCCGCTTAATGGCAACAGCCTTGATTGCGCTGGGGAGCAACTTGCAGCAGCCAGAAACGCAGGTGAGTAACGCGATTGTCGTGTTGGCCCGCACGCCGGGCTTAACCTTAATCAAGGCCTCCAGCCTGTATGCGACAGCGCCGGTTGGCTACGATAATCAGCCTGATTTTATTAATGCCGTGGTGCAGGTGACAACCGAGATACCTGCGCCGCAGTTGATGCAATTGCTGCTGGATATTGAACAAACCTTTGGTCGCGAGCGCCCGTTCCCTAACGCGCCGCGTATTCTTGACCTGGACTTGCTGGATTATGATGGCGTGCAACTGGATACCGAGTTGTTGAAACTGCCACACCCGCGCATGCATGAACGTGGCTTTGTGATTTTACCTTTGGCTGAAATTATGCCTGACTTTATGCTGCCACAAGGAAAGACTGTTGTAGAATGGACAACAGAACACCAGCACGATGACGTGCGCAAACTGGCCCAACACTGAACGAGCAATAACCATGTTTACCCGTTTTCCTTATGTTGTGATTGAAGGTCCGATCGGTAGTGGTAAAACCACCTTGGCACGCATGCTGGCCGATCAGTTTTCTGTCGAACTGCTGTCTGAAAAAGCCGAGGCTAATCCGTTTTTGACCCGCTTTTATCAGGATGCTCAGCGCTACGCACTGCCAACACAGTTATTTTTCCTGTTTCAACGCTCGCGCCAGATTGAAGATATGGCCCAGCGCGACATGTTTGGTCAGCCTACGGTGTCAGATTTTTTTCTTGAAAAAGATCCGCTGTTTGCGCGCTTGAATCTGGATGATGAGGAGTATTCGCTCTATCACCAGATTTACCACCATCTGCAACTTAAAGCACCTAAGCCAGATTTGGTGGTCTATTTACAAACGCCGGTTGATGCGCTGATGGACCGCATTGAAGAACGCAATATCAGCTATGAGCAAGACATGCCGCGCGAGTATATTGCGCGCCTGGCCGATGCTTATAGTGAATTTTTTCATGGCTACGATGCCTCGCCCTTGCTGATTGTAAACAACGAAAAGCTCAATATTACTAAAGACCCTGAGGCCTTTAATTTGCTGATCGAACGGATTGGGCAGATTAAAAGTAGCCGCGAGTACTTTAATCCCAATTTTTAAAACAGGCGTTGGCCGCTTGATCAAAACGGTTGCCTTACATGCTAAATAACCTTATTTCCAAAGCAGTTTCAGGCGAAAAGATCGCCATGCTTACTTGCTATGACGCTACCTTTGCCAAGTTGCTGGCATTGGCGGGCGTTGATGTGTTGCTGGTGGGTGATTCGCTGGGCATGGTCATGCAAGGTGCGACGACGACGCTGGGCGTCACCATGCAAGACATGCTCTACCACACGCGTATCGTCGCCAACGGTGCACCGCATACCGTGATTATGAGCGACATGCCTGCAGGCAGTTATGAGCACGACAAAACCACTGCGCTGACCAATGCGCAAGCGCTGCTGGCCGCGGGTGCACATATTGTTAAAATTGAAGGTGGCGGCGACATGGTGGCCACGGCGCAGTATTTGGTTGAAAACGGCGTGCCTGTCTGTGCGCATTTGGGCTTTACGCCGCAGTCGGTTGAAAAGCTCGGTGGTTACAAAATTCAAGGCAAGACTGAAGCGGCTGCACACGCCATGCTGGCCGATGCACAAGCCATGGCGCATGCAGGTGTGAGCATGGTGCTGTTTGAAATGGTGCCTGCGGCGCTGGCTGAGCAGATTACGCGGGCGATCAATGTGCCGACCATCGGCATAGGGGCAGGGGCGGGGTGTAGCGGCCAAGTGCTGGTGTTACAGGATTTGCTGGGGGTTTATAGCGGCCCGGCAGATAAAGTGCCGCAAGACTATAAAGCGCCAAGGTTTGCGCAAAACTTTTTGCAGCAATCGGGGAGTGTGCAGCAGGCGGTGGAGGATTATGTCAGGGCAGTGAAGGACGGGCGTTTTCCTGAGGCTAAGCATAGCTATTAGTGGTTGGCGCTGTGATATTAGGGCGCTTTAGAAAGTCATTCTTTCATCTATCTACTTCGTAGATTAATCCCATCCTCGACATTCCAGTGTAGGGGGCATTGATGCCCACGCGTTTGTGGTTGATTGTGATGTTGCTTTTCGCTTTTTCAGCGAGTTACTTTTCTTTGCTTGTAGCCAGCTCGGTTTGTGGAAATATCTATTTCGCCCTTTCGGCGACCATTCTTTCTTATGCTTGTCCATAAGAAAGAAGGCAAAGAACAAGACACCCCAGCTTCCGCTTGTTTCCTGCGTTGCTCGTCAAAATAAGCGGTCACGAAACTCAACCTGGTAGCTCACACAGAACGTGAGCTACTGCGGGATTCGAACAGTCGCTCCCTTCCTCCTTATTTTGCCTGCGCTACTCGGCGCGTCAGATGGGGACCCCTAACACCATGCGACTGCCATCACTCGATGGATTTAAATAAATGAATCTGGTTTTTGAACCGTCCAAGCCGTGGTACAGCTACTTAAATGAGAATAATCCCATTCCATCACGCTGAGTAGCGGAGACGAAGTGGGGGTATTCGGCCATCGGCTGTTCGAGTTCCACGGTGGCTTGCGTTTTATGCAAGCCGCTAGGGCGAGTTTCGATGGACGCCCACTTTGTTGAGCAACGCAAGGGAGCCGCAGGCCGTGATGGCTGGGTGTCGTCCTCTTTGGTTACTTTCTGGGGGACAAGCATCAGAAAGTGACTCGCCGAGAGGCGAAAAGAAACCTTGCAGAATCCGAAGATTGCACTTAAGAATCTCCTGACTCACACATCAAGAAACAAAAAAGGCGTCACCCTCAGCATTCTCACCGGAGGCAACGCCTTTTCAAATCACGCTAATAATTATTGTTGCTTACGACGGCTTACAACACCCATCAACAATAAGCCTGCTGCCATCAATGCATAAGACTCTGGCTCTGGTACGGTAGAAATACTCACTGAGTCGAGGTCAAACCGCAGGTTGCTGCCACTAAAGCCTGCTGGCAAGCTGAGGCCTAGTTGTACGCGGCCGACTTCATCAAACACGGCGTCAAAAGACTGGCCTGAGAAGCTGGTGAATGCCGGGTTGGATGCGTCGATGACCAGGTCAATGCGTGTCCAGGTGTTTGGTTCTACCCAGGTAGAGACGATGGCACTGGCGCCAGGGTTGTTGCTCGGCGCGGCGATACGTGCGTAGGCTTGCAATGCGATGTCGGCATCGTGACGGAAATACCAGCTTAAGACCACTTCATCACGCCAGTCGCCTTGAAAGGCACCATCGCTGCAGGCTGCACTCTCGCAGCGAAACAGGACCGAAACTGCGCCGAATGCACTGGCAGTTGGGCTGGCAGTGGTGCTCAGGTAGGCGCCACCATCCGTGCCGCCGCTAGTGATAATCTGGTTAGGATTCGCCCCTGTGGTCCAGCCGGAAAGGCCGTCGGTAAATGTTTCTGTATAAGGGGTGGTTAGCGCGGCGGCTTGCCCGGCAAACCCCATGGTTGCGATAAATGCCAGTGTGGCGAATAAATGACGGTACATGAAACCTCTCCATAGAATATTTTTAAAATAATAACAATCAATTTGATAATGAGATTGATTATTATTTATATTAACATGAGGGAGATATTGGTTCAAGGTTGCGCGATCGCAAGTAATCGCTGCATGACGGGCCGTCCTTATGGCAAAATAGCGGCTTGGCGCCCTCTATGATGAATTTACTCGCTCTCGAATCCTCCACTGAAACCTTGTCACTTGCCTTGCAAACCGAGGCAGGGCTACGCACGTTTGATGAAGTCACCGGCCCGGCTGCGTCGCAGCGTATCTTGCCGGAAATTCAGCGCTTGCTAACTGAGGCTGGCATCAAGCTGTCAGCGCTGGATGGGATTGTTTACGGCACCGGCCCTGGTGCTTTTACTGGTGTGCGGGTTGCCGTTGGTGTGGCGCAAGGCTTGGCATTCGGCGCTAATTTGCCCGTGGTGGGGATTAGTTCGGTGCTGGCGGTGGCCGAAACGGCCTGGCAAGCAGCACAGGCTGAAAAAGTGCTGGTGTGCCTGGATGCGCGTATGGGCGAGGTGTATCACGCAGCCTTTGTGCGGCAAGGCGATGCTTGGGTAGAGGTATCGCCGCCCGTGGTCTGCAAGCCACAAGAGGTGCCTGCCGTTGAAGGTGATGGCTGGGTGGGAGCATGTTCTGGATGGCGTGTGTTTGAGCAAGCCTTGTCAGAAAAATATCGTGGCCAGCTTGCGAGTATCCGCCCTGAGTTGATGCCTACAGCCAGTGCGATGCTGACGTTGGCGCAGCCACAGTTTGCGGCGGGCCATGCGCACGCTGCGCATGAAGCGGCACCCTTATATGTGCGTAACCGCGTTGCCTTGACGGCGGCCGAGCGTGCGCAAGGGCAAACGCTGTAACGACGATGAGCGCCTTGCCTCAGCATCAGGTAACATTCCGGCCGATGACCTATGACGATCTGGCTGCGATCAGCCGCATCGAGCCGACGATTTATAGCCACCCGTGGACATTGGGCAATTTTAACGACTCACTCAATGCCGGCTATAGTGCCTGGGTGATGGAGATTGCCGGAGAGCTGGTGGGGTATGCCTTGGTGATGATGGTGCTGGATGAGGCGCATCTGTTGAATCTGAGCGTGGCCAAGCCATTGCAGGGGCAGGGCCTTGGGCGCACCTTGCTGGCGCAGATGGTAGATGTTTCGCAGCGCCATCAAGCCGCCAATATGTTTCTTGAAGTCCGGGTCAGCAATACCAAGGCGATTGCTTTGTATGAGTCTATGGGCTTTTGTGAGATGGGTGTACGCCGCAATTATTATCCGACCAAGACTGGCCGCGAAGATGCGGTATTGATGGGATTGGCATTATGAACAGGAGTGCCTGGTGAGTTTAGGTCGTGAAGACATGTTGCGCGAATTGGAGTTGCTGCCCGTGTGGCGCGCGCGGTTACCAGCGCCTGCCAATTTGTCGTCAGTGACGATTGCCCAGCCGGCGTCTGTGGTGGAGGCTGAGGTTGCAACCGAGGCTATCACGCCCGTTGTTGAGCCTGTGGTCCAAGTGGTGTCAGAACCACTGGAGATTGAAACGCCCATCGCGCAGCCGTTGCAAACGCCACCAGAGGTGCTGCCAGAGCTTGAGGCTGATTCGCCTGCGGTTGCCGCCGAGCCGCTGGTGCAAACACCATGGCTGCTGTATTGTCCGCAAGCCAGTGATACGCAGAGCCAGCAATTGCTGCAAAACATCATGCGTGCGTTGCAATTACCGCTTGAGCAAGTATCGCTCTATCAGCAGGACTTGCAGCTGACACAAGTAAACACCCGCTTTTGCGTATTGTTTGGCTTAGAGCAGGCAAATCAATTTTTAGCGACAGAGTATGCGCATCTGGCCGCTGTTCGCGGCCAGATTCTAACGTATGGCGACATGATGGTCGTCATAACCCATCACCCGCAGGCCATGCTCGACAATCCATTATTAAAGCGGGAAGTCTGGCACGACTTGTGTTTGTTACTGGCGAAAAATACAGACGTGGCAACTTGAATACGCGCCCGATCGCCCGCATCTATTGTGTGAATAAAGTAGTATTTGAATTTAATGTTTTTTGACTGGAGTCTGACATGCGTCGATTATTAAACATGCTGTTACTGGTAGCTACCCTGAGCCTGTCTGGCTGTGGTTATAACCAGTTTCAAAGCCTGGATGAAGAAACCAAGGCCAACTGGTCTGAAGTACTTAACCAGTATCAGCGCCGTGCAGATTTGGTCCCTAACCTGGTCTCTACCGTGAAAGGCTATGCTAGCCACGAAGAGAAAGTATTGACTGAAGTGACCGCGGCCCGTGCCAAAGTGGGCAGCATGCAGGTGACGCCTGAGTTGCTCAATGACCCGGATGCCTTTGCCAAATTTCAGGCCGCACAAGGCCAACTCACCAGCGCGTTGTCACGCTTGATGGTGGTGTCTGAAAACTACCCCAACCTGAAGGCCGATGCCAGCTTCCGTGATTTGCAGGCACAGCTTGAAGGCACTGAAAACCGCGTGACGGTGGCACGTAACCGCTATATTGAGTCGGTCAAACAATACAATGTGGCCGTGCGTAGTTTCCCGAACAATTTAACCGCCATGATGTTTGGCTATCAGCCTAAGCCATCGTTTACGGTTGAGAATGAAAAAGCGATTTCTACTGCGCCTAAAGTCGATTTTGGTGACGGCAAGTAATCGCTAACCATGGCTGTTCGCTGGAAATCTTTATTGCTTGTTGGGTGTTTGCTGTTTGGCATTGCATCCAGCCAGGCAGCCGATGGCCTGGTCGATATTCCGCCACTGCAAACTGCGGTGACGGATTTGACGCAGACCTTGTCTGCTGAGGAGCAGGCGGCACTCAATCAAAAACTCAGCCAGTTTTCGCAGCAGGCTGGCTCGCAAGTGGCGGTGCTGTTATTGCCTAGTACGCAGCCAGAAGACATTGCACAGTTTGGTATCCGTTTAGCCGACGCCTGGAAAATCGGCCGCGCGAAAGAAGATGACGGCGTGATTATTATCGTTGCTAAAAACGACAGAAAAATGCGCATTGAGGTCGGTTACGGCCTGGAAGGCGCGATCCCCGATGCGATTGCCAAACGGATTATCAGCGAGCAGATCTCGCCTGCCTTCAAGCAAGGCCAGTTTTACCAGGGCCTCAACCTGGCGACAGATTCCCTGATTAAGCTGATTCAAGGCGAGCAGTTGCCTGCCCCCACCAAACAATCACGCCAGGCGCATGCCGATGACTGGATGAGCATGCTGCCTATTTTGATGTTTGCTGCCATTATAGGTGGCGCTATTTTAAAGGGCATGCTGGGGGATTTTCCAGGTAGTTTAGTCACCGGTGGTTTGCTGGGCGGCTTGGCTGGCTGGCTGGGGGCAACAGCATTGATTGTGGGCTTGATCGGTTTGGCGGCATTTGTGTTCACACTGGCCATGGGCGGGCGTGGCGGCGGTGCAGGCTATGGCGCATACCCTGGTGGTGTTGGCGGCTATTCCAGCGGTAGCCGCGGCCCGGACATTTTTAGTGGCGGCGGCGGTGGCTTTGGCGGCGGCGGGGCCTCTGGTGACTGGTAAAAAAGCTTAAACATCTTATGAAACCTGTGCATCCCTTCAAACGCTGGTTCAAACATGCCTGGAGCCATCCGCGGCATGTCAAAGCCTTGTTTCCTCAACATTCACTCAAGCAAATCGAGCTCACCATCGCGCAGAGCGAGCGCCATCATGCTGGTGAAATCCGCGTGGTGATCGAGTCGGGCTTGCCCACCTATGCTATCCTGCGCGGATTGACGCCAAGGCAGCGTGCGATCCATTTATTTGGCCATTTCAATATCTGGGATACCGAGCACAATAATGGCGTGCTGATTTATTTGCTGCTGGCTGACCACGATGTTGAAATCGTGGCCGACCGTGGCATACACCGACACGTGGGAGACGCTGGCTGGCAGCAGATCTGCCAGCAAATGGAAGGGATGTTCAGAAGTGGGCAGTTTGAATCAGGCGTGGTTTACGGCATACAGGCGATTGGTGAACAGCTCGCGCGTTGTTTCCCGCCAGAAGCGGTGCCGCGTAATGAATTATCTAATCGCGTGCTTATTCTTTAGTGTGGCTGGCATCCCGCTCGCCCACGCCGATCTTAATGATATCAACCGCATTTATCACAGCACGCCGACATTAGCGGCTTTTGAGATTTGCCAGGGCGGTGGTTGCGCTCAGTTTGACCAACTTAGCCTGACCCCGGCCGAGTGGGGTAATGTCACTCGGCACTTTGCCCCATTGCCTGCAAACGCTCAAGCCGAGCGCGAGGCAATCGCACAGGCCATTGGCGTGCTGGAAGACATGGTGGGCACCAAAGTAGGCACCGCCGCGGACCGCGCCGGCACCTTTAATAATGGCGCCTACCAGCATCAGCAAGACTGCAACGACGAAGCCATCAACAGCACCACCTATATGCGCTTGATGCAACAGGCCGGGCTGATCCGCTTTCACCGTATTTTAGATACCCGCACCCGCAAATTCTTTTTGACCGGCTGGCCACACAGCGCAGCCGTGATTCAAGACGTTGAGAGCCATGCCGAATATGCCGTAGATAGCTGGTTTTACGATAACAGCTATCCGGCAACCATTGTGCCGATGGCGCAATGGAAAGAAGGCTATATTCCAGACGATAGCCCGATGTTAGTTAAGTAATCGCCCTGATGACTACAAGGTCGTGCGTTTGCGCAAAGCAGCGCAAATGAAACCTAGACCTGCCAGTAATAAGCCACTTGTCTCTGGCTCCGGCACTGCAGTAGGCACATCCACCGGGATGATGGAACCCGGCGTCACTGCCCAGGCATACCATACAGTACTGTTTTTCATATAGGTACTTTGATCACCGTAAGTCGCGAAAAAGATAAATGCATCATTGGGGTTGGTAATGGGTTCTGTGCCAGTCCAGTAAAAAGATTGCACGTTGTTGAATGGGCTACCTATACCATAGCCTGAGCTATGTACGCCACCAAATGGCTCTAGTCCCAGTTCTTTATAATAAAGTTCTGCAAATTCATCGTTAGGTGTTGTTCCGTTAGTCGCAGGACTATATCCGCAGTCGGTGCCACCCAAACTCCAGTTGCAGCCATCATTGCCAATATCAGTCACCGTGGGTAAGCGCCATTCATCACTGCCTGCATAGTTGATGGTGTTTAGGTAGTGAACAAACGCCATGGCGCCCCACCATGAGGTCTCGCCCACATTGCTAAAGTCAGCGTTTGAAAGCGTATAAGGCGTGCTGCCAAAAATAGTGCCGGTATTTGCGGTGAGAATGGCGTCAACCACGGTGTTGTAGCCACTATTGCTGATCATGGTTGAGAGCAAGTTGGCATCTTTTGTCCAACTGACGTCACTGATGCTGCTGTAAAAGAGATCAGTAGCATCGGAAGTGTAGCTAACAAGTGCCGCATTCGCTTGTGGGCTCAGGGAGAGCGCCGTCAGAAAAATGGCTGAAGAGAGTATTGAAGATGTACGATGAGTGAATGCCAACATAGTTAAAGCCTTTCTATTGTTTGAATAATAAATCTAAGGACTTCTGTGACATGTTGCAGGCCACAACAAGCATTGCCCGCAAGCGGCTAAGTGACTGATGCTTAATGTATATTAGTTTTGTATAAATGTAAAATATGGGGGTTGCCAGCGAATAGATTGCATGGCCGTGGTTTGTTACTGACTCAAGCCTGGTTTAAGGCTAAAATCCTGCCTTTAGATTTCAATTCAATTTACTTTAATATGCGCGCCTCACAATTTTTCATTGCTACCCAAAAAGAAGCCCCTTCTGACGCTGAGCTGATGAGCCACAAACTCATGGTGCGTGCCGGGCTGATCAAAAAGCTGGGCAGTGGTTTGTATAGCTGGATGCCACTGGGTTTGCGTGTGTTGCGCAAGGTGGAAAATATTGTGCGCGACGAAATGAATAAAGCGGGCGCGCTGGAGTTGTTGATGCCTGCCGTGCAGCCAAAAGAGCTGTGGGAAGAAACTGGCCGCTGGGCGGTGTTTGGCCCACAAATGCTCAAAATTCAAGATCGCCACGAGCGTGATTTCTGTTTTGGCCCCACGCATGAAGAAGTGATTACTGACATCGCGCGTAAAGAAATCAGCAGCTACAAGCAGTTACCACTTAATTTTTACCAGATTCAGACCAAGTTCCGTGACGAGATTCGCCCGCGTTTTGGCGTGATGCGTGCACGTGAGTTTTTGATGAAAGATGCGTACTCTTTTCATACCAGCGCTGACTGCCTGGTGAATACCTACAACAGCATGCACACGGCTTACAGCAATGTGTTTACGCGTTTGGGCTTGAAGTTTCGCGCAGTGAAGGCTGACTCTGGCGCCATTGGTGGTGACGGTTCGCAAGAGTTTCACGTGCTGGCCGATAGCGGCGAAGACGCGCTGGCCTATTGCGAGCAATCTGATTACGCGGCTAACGTCGAGTTGGCCGAGGCGGTTGCGACCGGTAGCCGTGCCGCAGCCACTGAGGCAATGCGCGAAGTCGATACGCCCAAGCAAACCACCTGTGAAGACGTAGCCAAGTTGCTGGATGTACCTGTAAGCAAAACGGTGAAATCAGTCGCGCTGATGGTGGATGACGTATTTACGCTGGCCTTGTTGCGTGGCGACCATCAACTCAACGAAGTGAAATTTGGCAAGATTGATGGCGTCACTGATTTTCGCCTGGCAACCGAAGAAGAAATCCGCGCCAATTTAAGCTGCCCACCTGGCTTTATTGGCCCGGTCGGCGTCAACGCTAACGTGCGCGTGGTGGCAGATAGAACCGTTGCCCTGATGAGTGACTTTGTTTGCGGTGCCAATAAGCCTAAGTTTCACCTGGCAGGGGTCAATTTTGGCCGCGACTTGCCAGAGCCAGCCGTGGTGGCCGATATCCGCAATGTGGTGACTGGCGATGCCAGCCCGGATGGCAAAGGCACCTTGGATTTGTGCCGCGGGATTGAAGTGGGTCATATTTTCCAGCTGCGCACTAAATATTCCGAGGCCATGCAGGCGACTTATCTGGACGAAAATGGTCAGACCCAAGTGATGGAAATGGGCTGTTATGGCATCGGCGTATCACGTATTGTCGGCGCGGCGATTGAGCAGGGCAATGACGAAAAAGGCATTGTGTTTCCACTAAGCATGGCGCCATTTGCTGTGGTGATCTGCCCGATTGGCCTAGACAAAAGTGAGGCCGTGAAACAGGCGGCGTTTGACCTTTACGGCCAGTTGCAGCAAGCAGGCGTTGATGTATTGCTGGATGACCGTGGTGAACGCCCGGGTGTGATGTTTGCTGAGAGTGACCTCATGGGCATCCCGCATCGCGTGGTGATTGGCGACCGTGGTTTGGCTGAAGGCAACGTAGAATACAAAGGCCGGACTGATGCTGAGGCACAAAACTTGCAAGTGGCTGAATGTGTGGCGTTTTTACGTGACAAACTTGTGTAAACTCGGAATAAGTGCGCGAGCGGGATAAAGTGCAAGGCGCACGGAACGCAAGCGCCGAGACAGTACAAATAGTACGGCGAGGCCCTGAGTACCGCGCAACGCAGCAATTTGCCCGCGTAGCCACTTAGTCTGGTTTTCATTTGTCAGTAATTAGAGGGATTTCATCCCTTTATTTGGCGCCTTTGGCGGGATGAATTTAACTACAATAGACGCAATGAAAAAAGCATTCTTCTTTTTGTTTGCAGTATTGCTGGCTGGCCTGTGTGCCTGGTCAGCGCCGTCTTTTGCTGGCAACCAGAAAGAAGAGCCTTTGGCCAATAGCGTCAAGGCACTCATGCAAAAGTCGGTCAGTGACCTCGCTGCGCCGCGCCTGCTGTTTGATAGCGAGCTCTCGGCGCAACAATGGTTGCAGGAGATGTCCGTCCGTTTGGCTAAGCGCATGCCTGATGCACAATACCGTGAAGACTTCCTCAAATCTGTCCATTACGAAGCCACGCGTGCTGGCTTGGATCCGCAGTTGGTACTAGGCCTGATTCATGTTGAAAGCGGCTTTAAAAAATATGCAGTGTCTAGCGTCGGTGCCCGTGGTTACATGCAGGTGATGCCATTTTGGGTAAAGTCTATCGGCGCTAACGAGCATAACTTATTTGATATGCGCTTAAATCTGCGTTATGGCTGCACGATTTTGCGTCATTATCTTGATATTGAGCGTGGTGATTATTACCGTGCACTGGGCCGTTATAACGGCAGCCTGGGCAAACCTGATTACCCTAACCTGGTGGTGGGTGCCTGGCGCAATCACTGGCATTTTGATCCGGTTGCTGCGTCGCCCAAACTGAATGTTGCCAGCCAGTAATGATTGAGACGCAATAAAAAAACCGCGCAATAGCGCGGTTTTTTATTGTCTGTTACTTATCCAACGGTTGTAATTATTTGACCACTTTAAAGCCGTAATAGGTGCCAAACTCACCTTCTGGCTCGTGGTAGACGAACAGCATACCGTTGGTGTAACCCAAGCCATTAAAATGGTTTTGTGAGCGTAGTTTCATGGTGGCAGGCAGCGCACTTTTACCGACAAACTGGCCATTCAAGTCAAAAATCAATACCGCTTTGTGGTCCACATCGAGTAAGGCCAACTCATTGCCAGCGACGCCGGTGAATGCAATGTAATGGTCACTCACATCATCGTGCACCACTTGTGCTTTGGCAAAATCGAGTTTGATTTCACGCAGTTTTTCACGTTGTTTGGTGTCAACCACAAACACAATATTGCCCCTGTCTTGTTTAGCGTAATAATGTTTGCTCACCGGATCGTAGCTGGGTATGGTGCCCGCATCGCCAAACGCGGGGTTAAACTGGGCCACATCGCCAGAGGTGTCTAACAGCTGGCCTTTATCACCAATATCCAGACTGTAAATGCCGGTGTTAGGTGAAAAGCCTACTGCGCTGGAGATATTGTAGGTAATGGTTTCCAGCTTGCCGGAGTTTGGGTTGTAATACAGCGAACGATTGTCGTAGCCAGGTTTGGCCGAGTTGACATAGCTGCCATCTGCGGTAAAAGCATGCACTTCAGACTTTGAGATCGGCGCCTCGAATTCGCTGCCCATGGGCGCCAGGCCGCCATCGGCAATGTAATAGTGTTGGTTGCCGGGCAAGTAAGCCACGGTCATTGGGCGCGTGGTTGGTTTTTTAACCAGCGGAATTTTCACGCCAACCTCAGCCTCGGGCAAAATTTCAGCCTGGGCTGATAACGCCAGGCAAGAAAGTGCCAGTGCGCTCAATATTTTTGGGGTGAATTGCATAGCTCCATCATCCTGTTTTTATGGGTGTTTAATAGACTGTATTTTAACGCGCAAGTTTTAAAATTTCGAGGATGGTGCGCGCGTGATTAACATCGCGTCACCATAACTGAAAAAACGGTAAGACTGATCAATCGCATGCGTATAGGCCTGGCGCAACAAATCATAGCCGCCAAACGCCGAAACCAGCATCATCAATGTGCTTTTTGGCAGGTGAAAGTTCGTGATCAGCCTATCGACCAATTTGAATTCAAAACCTGGCGTAATAAAAATATCGGTGTCGCCATGATGCGCAAATAGCTTGCCCGCCTGTGCGGCACTTTCCAGTGTGCGTAATGAGGTTGTGCCAACCGCTGTCACGCACTTGCCATTGGCACGCGCATGCAAAATCGTGCTAATGGTTTCTTCCGGCAAGTGGTAAACCTCGCTATGCATATGGTGTTCGGCAATATTGTCGACTTTCACCGGTTGAAACGTCCCCGCGCCCACATGCAGCGTCACGTAGCGCACATGCACGCCTTTACTAATGAGCGCCTGCAACAAGGTTTCATCAAAATGCAGACCAGCCGTCGGTGCCGCCACCGCGCCCGCGTGCTTGGCAAACACGGTTTGATAACGCGTATCATCTGCCGCATCTGCGGTGTGCTCAATATAAGGTGGCAACGGTAACTGGCCATACTGCTCCAAAAAGTCATACCACGACTCATCACCCAGTAGACGAATGTGAAACATATCCGCTTGCCTGCCCAATACCTGTGCTTGGTAGCCACCTGATAAATGCAACAAACTGCCCGCTTTGGGTGAGCGTGAAGATTTAATCTGCGCATAAGCCTCTTGCGCAGAGAGCACGCGATCTATCATCACCTCAATCTGGCCGCCAGTGGCTTTTTGCCCAAACAGCCTGGCTTTAATCACTTTCGTGTCATTGAGCACCAATACATCGCCAGCCTCGAAGTGATCGGCAATCTGGCGGAAATAATTATCCTGTATGCTTTGCTCTATTGCATTGACCTCGAGCAGGCGACTTTCTGAACGGTTAAGCAGCGGATGTTGTGCAATTAGTTGCGGTGGAAGATAAAAATCGAAATCTAGAGTTTTCATAAATCAAAATTATGGTTATAATAGCTTCTTTGAAGTCCTACATTATATCCCATGCCGGGATGGCGGAACTGGTAGACGCACTGGACTCAAAATCCAGCGCCGCAAGGCGTGCCGGTTCGATTCCGGCTCCCGGCACCAAGTAGTAGTTTAGAGAAGTTCAAAGCAGTCCATTTAAGCCCGTAAATCAATGACTTACGGGCTTTTTTGTGTCCAAAGCAGTCCAAGCCCGTCGTTTGACATCCAACATTTCTGTGAGTAGCGTTGTGAGTAAGATTACTTAAACCAGTTAACTTTGATGATCGATGATCAGAGCAAGCTTCAGTATGTAAGAAACCATATCAACATACATTGCAACCGGTTTCTAACTCATGGATAATCTTTCCAAATCAAAAATTGTATATACACTTTGGTGTTTGCCTATCTAAGGTCAGGGCGGAGAGGCACTTAGTCAGTTAAGGCATTCATCCTGTGTAACTAAGTAATTTAAGCGCATAAAACTAGCGTCAACTGGTACACAAAATTTAAAATGAAGCCTATAAAAGCTCAAAAGACTCATATTGAAAATAATGTCACGATATATCCACTTGTGGATCTCTTTGCAGGTCCTGGTGGGCTTGGTGAGGGATTCGCTGGAGCATGCGGTGACGAAGGCAAAATAAGATTTAAAAGTATTGTATCGATAGAGCGAGAAGAGTTCTCACATCAAACACTGCGTTTACGTCACTTTATTAGGCATTTTCCAGATGGTGAAATACCAGATGATTATTATGCTTTTCTATCTCAAAAAATCGAATTTGAAGAGTTGATATCAAAGTATCCTGAAGCTTGGGCAGAAGCAAAAAAGAGTGCCCTAAGGATAACGCTTGGCGCCGAATCTCATGCAGATGTAAAAAAAATAATTTCTGATCGCTTGGGGGATGCTGACAAATGGGCTCTGATCGGAGGGCCGCCATGTCAAGCCTATTCTCTTGTCGGCCGATCAAGAATGATGAGCAAGCCAGGGTTTGAGAGTGATGAGCGTCATACTCTGTATCTTGAGTATCTTCGCATAATTGCTGATCACCGTCCGCCGATTTTTGTAATGGAAAATGTGAAAGGACTTCTCTCCGCTACTATCGAGGGGAGGTCTGCTATAAATCGGATTGTCAATGATCTGACGAATCCTGGGCAGGCCATAAAAGATGCACCCGATGATCTTACTTATAAGCTCTACTCTTTGAGTGAAGAGGATATGACAGAAGGAGATGTGGATCCAAGACTTTTTGTAGTGCGTGCTGAGGAGTATGGCATTCCTCAAGCCCGTCATAGAATGTTTATTGTAGGTATACGTAGTGATCTGAAGGTTAGGCCTGGGTTATTGAAAAAATTTAAGGCACCTAGTGTTCGCGAGACTATTGAATCACTCCCGAGAATTCGCAGCGGAATTTCAAAAGAAAAAGATGGCTTCGATGAGTGGCTGAAAGCAATACGTGTAATCTCGGAAATGGATCTAACCTACCAACTGGATGGCTCTCTCTCTGATGCTCATGTTTTAAAGGAATTGAAGAGTGAAAGTCTCACTCAGAAAGTCTCACCGAGTATCACGTATTCTGTGACTTATGCCCAAACTAAATCAACTCATCCGACTCTTGAAAGTCTACATGATGAACGATTGAGTGTTCTTACCTCTCACGAAGCTAGAAGTCATATGGCTTCTGATCTTAGGCGCTACTTATATGCTGCTACGTTTGCTGAAAAAAATGCACGCAGTCCCAAGCTATCTGATTTTCCTACCGACCTTCTTCCCAATCATCAAAATGTGGAGCAGGGTTGCTCAGGAAAGATGTTTTCTGATCGATTTCGTGTTCAACTTGCAGATCAAGTCTCAAGAACTATTACTTCGCATATTTCAAAAGATGGTCATTACTTTATACATTATGATCCAACGCAATGCCGTAGCTTAACGGTTCGCGAAGCAGCGAGACTGCAGACTTTTCCTGATAATTATTTTTTTGCCGGGCCTAGAACACTGCAGTATCACCAAGTTGGAAATGCTGTGCCACCCCAACTTGCAAAGCAAATTGGAGAAATAGTTGCTAAGGTCCTTGCATCAATATGAGGTGATACGTCATGGTAGATACGGTGACATCGGAGCAGCGAAGCTGGAATATGTCCAGAATCAAAGGGAAAAATACAAGCCCTGAATTGACGCTGAGATCTTTATTGCATAAAGCAGGTTTTCGATTTCGATTGCACCGTAAAGATTTACCAGGAAGTCCCGACATTGTATTACCGCGTTATCAGACTGTCATTTTTGTTCATGGGTGTTTCTGGCACAGGCACCAAGAGTGTCGGAATGTAACCATGCCATCAAGTAGGCGAGAGTTTTGGGCAAAGAAATTCGATGAAAACATGGCTAGAGATGTAAAAAATCGGACAGTTCTTGAGAGTGCAGGATGGAAAGTTTACATCGTTTGGGAGTGTGAGCTCAGATATGAACCTCAAGAAACATTACAACGGCTTTTGGAGAACATTCGGAGTAATAACTAAATGGCAAAACCTCATCATCTCCCGCCCAGCGCAGCATGTTTGTCTGCATCGCTTCGAGATTTGGGCTATTCGTTAGAAGCTGCTATAGCGGATATTATCGACAACAGTATTTCAGCTGATGCAACTGAAATACAAGTACTTTGCGATATCAGTCGAAAAAAGCCAGTGCTTGTAATTTCTGACAATGGGAAGGGAATGACTGAATCAGAAGTAATAGCTGCAATGCGGCATGGTTCTTCAGATCCTAGAAATAAACGAGGACCCAAAGATTTAGGAAGATTCGGATTAGGTTTAAAAACAGCATCATTTTCTCAATGCCGACGTCTGACTGTTGTGAGTAGCAAAGAAGCTGCTCATAGCGCTGTCGAGTGGAGCTTGACTAAAGTCGAAGATGATGACGATTGGTATGTGTCCATATTGAACACTGAAGAAATTGCTGAACTCCCCTATGTTGAATTAATCGCTGAAACGGGCACTATCGTTCTGTGGCAAGAATTGGACCGTCTATTTGAAGATGAATTCGAAAGTCGAAGGCATGAAATAGTTAATGCAAAATTAGCTGCTGTAGAACGTCATCTTTCACTGGTTTTCCATCGCTTCCTTTCTGGAGAGGTAAAAGGGCACAAGCGTATCAGTATAAAAATTAATGGACATCCAATCACTCCATTCGATCCTTTTTGTCGCAAAAACTCTGCGACTCAGATATTGCCTGATGAAACTGTTTGGATAGGTGATGAGGCAGTCAGTTTGCAGCCATATATATTGCCACATCATAGCCGTCTCACGGCCTCCGAATATGATTTCTATCATGATCGCAGTGACTTCATTTCCAATCAAGGCGCCTATGTATACCGCAACGGACGTCTTATGGCATGGGGTGACTGGTTTAGGCTTGTGCCGAAAGGTGAGGCTACAAAGCTTGCTCGTGTTCAGATCGACTTCTCAAATAGCCTTGATGAAGCATGGACGATTGATATCAAAAAATCACGTGCCAGACCACCGCATGCAGTTCGAGAAAGACTGCGACAGATAATTGCGAAAATAACCGCTCGGAGCATTATTGTTCATCGTGGACGTGGGCAAAAATTGTTTCAGGAGGCGCAAGCGCCAATCTGGGAAAGATATGCCAGTCACAGTGGTATCAGATTTGCGGTTAATGTAGAGCATCCGCTTATCCAATCCTTAAGCGGAAAACTAACTTCGGAGAATCTTCAAAGCCTTCAAATTCTTTTAGACTCCATCTCCGCGTCTCTTCCCGTTGAAATGATTTATTCAGACTATTCCACACATCCTCGTGAGGTTGCGCAGGCGGATTTGAGTGAAACGGGCGTGTTAGAGAAACTGGATAAGCTTCGGCACGCTCTTTATGGATCTGGACAATGCAATTCTGCGGAGTTCATGAAAATCGTACAGTCAACAAGGTTGTTTGATGGCCAATTAGAAATAGCTGAAAAATATATCAGAGAGGTATTTCAATAATGCAACAAGCCAGCTCGCAAGAAAGAAATTTTACTAATGCCTTGATATCTGCTCTCGCCAATATGGAAGGAGTACCCACTGCCATTCAAGTAGAAGAAAAAGCCCGCCAAATGGCGGAAATATTCAATTATGAAGGTAGTCTGCAAAGTGTTGTTGAAGAGGCCATGATTTCAGTTGTCACTCGAATGGGAGCAGGAGTTTCACTTGTTGATACGAAAGCCAATCATGACGATCAGTGGGTTCAAAAACGTGATGATATCAAATGGACATATTCGGATGCTTATGCAGAACAGCTACGGCAGGACGGATGGGCACCACAGATGGTCCAATCCTTGAGTGATGTTACAGATAGGATTCTAGGGCATCTGCAGGATCCATATAGTGAAGGAAATGCTTGGTATCGCCGCGGATTGGTTATAGGGCATGTTCAATCTGGAAAAACGGCAAACTATACAGGCCTGATCGCTAAAGCTGCAGATGCTGGCTATAAGTTTATTATTGTGATCGCTGGTATCCATAATAATCTAAGGAAACAGACTCAGGAACGCATTGATGAAGCCTTTATTGGGCGCTCAAGCGATCCAAATGACAGACGAAACATTGGTGTTGGAGTGACGCTTGGATATCCCCACCCTGCAACACTGACTAATGTTCACGCAGATTTCAATAAAAATACGGCAGAAAAAAGTGGTTGGAAAATTAATGATTTCAGCAAGCCAATCATTCTTATTATTAAGAAAAATGTATCCACACTTACATCTTTACATAAGTGGTTAAAGGAGCTTAATGCAGAAGGCAGTGGCCGAATTTCTGATGTTCCTATGCTGGTGATTGATGATGAGGCAGATAATGCGTCAATTAATACAAATCAGGATGATTTAGACCCCACTAAAACTAATGCAATGATTCGACGCATCATGGGGCTCTTTGCTAAATCATGTTATGTCGGTTATACAGCAACTCCATTCGCAAACATTTTTATCAATCCAGATGCCTATGATGATGACGTTCGTGAAGAGCTTTTTCCGCGTGATTTTATTTATTGCCTAGATGCGCCCACAACGTATTTCGGCGCTGAGAAAGTTTTTCTCAACGAGGAATCAAGTGCAGCAGTTGTAAGACCTATAGACGATTGTGAAGATCTCATTCCGTTTTCACATAAACGAGGAGACTCAATAAGCGAGCTTCCACCAAGCCTCTATTATGCTTTGAATGAATTTATCCTCGCACGCGCAATTCGTAATTTGCGAGGACAGTCGAAAAAACACTGCTCAATGATGGTAAACGTTTCCAGATTTGTTCCAATTCAGAAGGCTGTTCGCGATTTCATTAGCCTTCGTGAAAGAAAAATACGAGAGGCTGTTCGCGCAAACTACATGATGCCGGAATCAGTTTCAGCTGCTAATCCCTTTATGCATGATCTGAAGTCGGTATTTGAGGCGGAGTACGTGAATACAGGGTTCGAATGGCAGAAGGTAAAGATTGCACTGAACGATGTTTTTGAAAATTTGCATACATATGTTATCAACAGTAAAAGTGACGAGATTCTTGATTTCACAAAATACGATAAAGCTGGAGTAGGCCTTACTGCGATTGCTGTTGGTGGTTTAAGCCTCTCTCGTGGACTAACTATAGAAGGTCTTACGATAAGTTATATGTATCGTAATACCAAAATGTACGACACGCTTATGCAGATGGGTAGGTGGTTCGGTTACAGGCCAAATTTTGAAGATCTTTGTAGAGTACATTTATCAAGAGACTCTATTGATTGGTATTCGCACATTGCTGAAGCATCCGAAGAGCTTGTTCAACAGGTAAAGCGAATGAGGCGCGATAAACTCAGTCCTGAAGACTTCGGGTTTTATGTTAAATCTCATCCAGACACACTTTTAATTACTGCTGCAAATAAAATGCGATCTGGTGAACAGGTTACGGTACAGCAAAGTTTTGCTGGAAGGCTTCGTGAAACATCAGATGTTTCCATTGATCCCGAGTTGAATAAGCGAAATTTTGAACTTATAGCACGTCTATGGAAATCCGGATTTGGCGATGCAAGCTTTATTGAAACGAACAAGGGATTAATCTACAGAGATGTAGACATCTCTGTATTAGAAGACTTTCTGCTGAATTATGATTTCCATTCGGCTCAAGCTGCTTTGAAAAGTGATCTTCTAGCCTATCTGCAACTCATTTCTGATCGGCATCCCAAAGCCGACGTTCTTTTAATCTCTCCAGAAGGAGGTAAGAGTAGCGGTGCATCTTACACTTTGCGTAATCAACAGCGAGGCGTTAGCGAAGGGCAGCCTGTTGGAGCAATTTGGAGGTTGAACAAAGGAAGAGTGGCCTCGAGAGGGGATGAAAAATTAGGCCTAGAAGATGAAGATATCAAGTTGGCAGAAAGTAAGGCTGATTCTGGATCTGTTTCAGACATTCACTATCGTGAAGTGCGTAACAAGCCTTTACTGATGCTTCATAGCTTAGAGCCTAAGAGTGAGAGTGTTATTGGCCCTGTTGCTGCTTTCGGCATGAGTTTTCCTTTCGAGAAAGATATTCCAACAATTGATGTTGTTGTAAATAGGGTCTGGCTCAGACAAATGCAGGGCGAAGATATCAGCTCTGATTATGAGGAGGATCTGGATGTCTGAGTCATCACCATGGGATGAGATTTCAATTCCTGGATCTGACTTCAATGTAAGGAGAGTTGCAGGAAACATGGTCATGCCCTGTTACTGGGGACGTGATAAATCTGGGGCATGTCTTTTTGTAATGGAGATAGCAGAAGATCTTTCAGATGATTTCAAAAAAAATAATATTAGTGTTAAAGGTCTTGAGCTGGAGCTCCGCAAAGATGGTACAGCACAGCGACTTATCCTTACGTTAGAAAAAAGTTCTGATCGAGACATATTCGAAGGTTTATGTCGTTCTTTAGTTAAAGCGCTGGAGAATGCTCAGGATTCAGCAAGCTCAATGGCCATAACATTTGCTCACCTTCGTCGGTGGAAAGTTTTCATGGCTGGGCGAAAACAGCTTTTATCTGCAGATGAGGTTCGAGGTCTTTTTGCTGAGTTAACCTTTCTCCGTGAGCTGATTAATTATTTAGGTGCAGATAAAGCTATGGAAGCGTGGATGGGACCTGAACGATCCCATCAGGATTTTATTTATGGGAATACTTCAGTAGAAATTAAATCGTTGTCGGGAAATGAGCGTAATTCAGTCCGAATTTCATCGGAAGATCAACTTGAGTCACTCAATGAAGATTTGTTTCTGCGAATTTATAAGCTTAGTAATATTTCTGATAGCTCATCATCCGAGTCACTGAATCAAATCATCAGCTCTATACAGGATATTCTTGACTCTGCTGATGCAGTCGAATCATTTGAAAGTAAACTTGCTGAACATCTTTATGCACCGCACCCTGAGTATGATGATCCTTCATTTGTCGTTTCAGCAGTAAAAAGCTACCGAGTGAAAGATGATTTTCCACGATTGATTCGCTCCAAAGTGCCAAAAAGTATAAACAAAATTTCTTATGATATTAATTTAGAAAGTATTACAGCTTTCGAGTGCGATAAGCTATGGGAGAGAGATTGATGGAACAGACAATGGAGGAGTTTTTTCACGATTTTCGTCAAGAAATGCTTGCTGGTGCAGAAGCTGGAAGCACTTATCAGCTTGAAACTTTTATGGATACTGTTTCAAATGAATTGATTGAAACAGGTTTTGTGGAAGGTTTTGAACATTGTCATTATCGAGCTGCAAGAGGAATGAGGGTGGATGGGTATTGGTTCAACGATGAAGGGGTGCTTGATATATTTATTGCCGATTTCGAATGTCGTCGTGAGCTTGAAACACTGACTCGTTCGGATGTTGATTCAACTTTCAAACGGTTAATAAATTTTTTTGAAGGTAGCATCGCGGGTACGCTTGAGCCTGATGTGACAACACCTGAATATGGACTTGTATGCCAAATTTCTGATAGAAAATCAAATATCAGACAGGTTAACTTCTACCTAGTGTCCGAAAGAGTGTTGAGTGATAGATTTGAGACTTACCCGGATAATAATGTATGTGAAATTCGCTCAACGTATCATATTTGGGATATTTCTAGATTCCAGCGGCAACGTAGCTCTCGTGGTTTCAAAGAAGCATTAAATATCAACTTTGTTGAGTTGTTTGGTGACGGTGTAAATTGCCTTCCTGCAAATCTCGGATCAAACTCGTATCAATCATTTCTAATAGTTATGCCTGCTACCATTTTAGCCAAATTATATGAAGATTACAGCGGTCGACTATTAGAGCAGAATGTACGTACGTTTCTTCAAGCTCGTGCACAAGTAAATAAAGGTATCCGAACAACTATTCTTGATGAGCCAAATATGTTTTTTGCATATAACAATGGCATAACTGCAACTGCTCAGGAAGTGGAAACCCGTATTGAAAATGGGCATCTTCAGATCGTAAGATTGACAGATCTTCAGATAGTTAATGGTGGGCAAACTACGGCTTCGCTTTTTCATACTCAACGGCGTGATAAAGCCGATATTTCAAGTATATTTGTCCAGATGAAGCTATCAGTCATAGATAATGAACAAAGCGAAATGATCGTTCCACGTATCTCAGAATATGCCAACACTCAGAATCGCGTTAATGCTGCAGACTTTTTCTCTAACCATCCTTTTCATGTTCGAATGGCCGATTTTTCTCGGCGTATTTGGGCGCCTGCACAACAAGGAGCTCAACGTGAAACTAAGTGGTTTTATGAAAGGGCAAGGGGGCAATATATTGATGCACAGTCTAAACTGACTCCAGGAGAGCAAAAAAGATTTAAAGCCGAGTATCCGAAACAACAGATGTTTACTAAAACTGATCTGGCTAAGTTTGAGAATGTATTTGATGATCATCCTAGATGGGTCAATCTTGGGAGCCAGAAGAACTTTGCGAAATTTGCTTCTAGAATTGGAAAAGAGTGGGAAAAGTCTTCAGATGTTTTCAATGAGCAGTTTTACAAAAGAGCAATTGCACGAGGTATTCTCTTTCGAGCAGCAGAAAGGTTAGTTTCTGAGCAACCATGGTACAACGGAGGGTACCGCGCCAATATTGTTGCGTATACTTTGGCGGTACTTGGAGATATAACTAAGAAACGTGGAGAAGTGCTTAACTATCAAAATATCTGGGCGTCCCAACAAATTGATAACTCTTTAAAAGAAGCTGTTGAGGTGATTTCTGCAATGGTCAATGACGATCTCACAAACCCACCACAAGGTATTTCAAATATTTCTGAGTGGGCAAAAAGAGAAAGTTGCTGGACTCGCCTCGAAGAAAAATGTGATGAAATTTCGAAAAATTTATCAGATACTTTTTGGTCTTCCCTTGCATCGGGTGATGATGCAAGATCAGATGCCAAGGCTGCTATTCATATCCAGCAAATCGATAATGGTATAGAAGCACAGCGTCTAATCGTTGCTATCTCAGGTAAGGCATGGCTCGAGCTCAGAAATAAAGTTTCTCCTCTTGATATATTGACGCCTAAGGAGATGGGGGTGATTAATATTGCAGTGCAGTTACCTAATAAAATCCCCACGGAAAAGCAATGCTTGTTATTGATGGAGATTCTAGACAAATGTCGAGCTGAAGGAATTAGCCCGAATTAATCAGCTTTACTTTTCATTCTGTGAGTAACAATTATTTTTTAATTAAGTTAAGTAATATAAATAAAGGGTTGGAGTGAATGTTTAGGTTCAGGCTCCCGCACCAGATAGTGGCGTCAGTAAATGTAAATTAAGACGAAAAATAATAAATATCAAAGGCTTATATGAAAATATAGGCCTTTTTTATGTCGTTTATCGCTAGGATTGCTCGCCAGAGTGTATCGGCTGCTTTACCTTTTAATCTCTATCAGGCTTCGATAAACATGCCAACTAGCATGCCCAACCACCGGCATGGTCAAAATCAATCCCAGAAAGTTGGTCGCGAGGCCAAACCCCACCAGCACCACAATACAAAAAGCCCATAGTGTCATGGTCACCGGGTTGTGTGCGCAGGTGCGCAAGCTGGTGACGGCGGCGGTCCATGCGCTAGTGTTGCGGTCTAGCATGAGGGGCATGGCGATGACGCTGATGCTGAAAATAAAGGCGGCAAACACGGCACCGGCGGAGAAGTAGACGAATAAGAAAGTGGGTTGTTTGAACGTGAAGACGTTGATGACGACGTCGGCAAAAGTGGGCAGGGCGTGATGAAAGTAATGGGCGAAAATGCTCATTGAAAGGCGCGTCCAGCCTAGAAAAACAAAGATCAGCAGCCCGGTAAACAGGGTGATATTGAGCAGGTTGGGCAGCCAGGCGGTGAGGGTGGGGCGTAGTGACGGTGGCTCGCCAGATTCGAGGCGCTTGCTTAAGTCGTAGAGGCCCATGGCTAAAAACGGGCCCAGTAAAAAGAAGCCGGTGGTGACGCCAGCCAGTAGCCAGTAATTGTCAGCAAACACGCTATGTATGATGACGCCGGTGGCCGAGAGAATGATGCCGTAAAACAGACTGGCCCAGCCGCCGAGATGGATGTCGGTGACGCCTGCATGCAGCCAGTCAAGAATGATATTGGGGTGGACCTGGCGGATGGAAATATCATCGTCAGCGCTGACTTTTGTTGCGGATATGTTGTGAATGCTCATGTGTTTAGCCCCCTTAAAATTATGGTGGCCATCAATCAGTGCTTGCAGACTGCATGACTGATCCTTTCAAGCTAAAAAAGCTTTTGATGATGGCTGGTCACCACTACTTGCATTGCTAATCATTTAACACAAAAAACAGTCCTGATGCCTTATTGCAGCTGGCTTTGCGCAACCAGTCGACCACTCATCTTTTGTGGATGGCTACGCTTTTGCATCAGGAAACGATTAAGAATCTACCACAAAAAACTCGCGTATGCAGTCGTCATATTTTTTCCTGTAACTGCAGCGCATGGGTTGTGATAAGCGCAATGATGCAGAAAATTGTGGCCGATTGCATCACGAGCTGCGTGTTTACAAAAAAGGTTTTTTGTTTAGTCTTGATGTGTTTTTTCTTGCTGTCCACCGGCCTTCAAAATGCCTGCGCGCCTTGTTGCAGGCGCTTTCTTGCGGGCGATGACCCTGCTGCTGCGGTCACCACATCTCACCATAAATTTACATTGATGACACGGCGAATCTCTATTTTTTGTCTTGTCACTCGGTTGCTCTTGTGCTAATTTACAACATGTAACAAATTTGTAACTAAACGTAATTTAGTTGCTACAAGCTAAATTTGGGTTGGCAAACATGTTGTCTATTTGCGAAACACAATGCATTACCAGGCCAAACGCATCTGCTTCTACAGAAAGCGTATGCAAGTTGCTGCTGAGTCTGGTGGTGTTTTCAGGGCTGATTGCTTTGGCTTTTTTGCATGTGGGTGCCTGGATGGTGTTGCCGTTTGCTGGCCTGGAGTTAGTGTTGGTGGTTCTGGCGTTTGTGGTGGTATTGCGTCACAGCGGTGATTACGAAAAAATTACTTTCGTTCAGGATCAGGTAGAAATCGAGCAAAGTGTGTTGGGAAAAATAAAACACGTTCGTTTTTTATGCTATTGGACCCGGATAACGCTCAGGGAAGGTGAGAACGGTAAAACGTCACTGTGGATTGGGTCCCATCATCAAGAGGTTGAGTTTGGTCGAGACACGATGGACAACGCGCAACGCGAGCAAGTGGCGTCTCATCTCAAACGGGTACTTCTAAAAACTAAATAACTGGATTTTGGAGCGATTAGATGCAAGGGATGAAGAAGCTTGGGGTTGGTGCGGTTGCATTGTTCTTGTCTTTAAGTGCGCGTGCTGATTACACCTGGAATTTTCCAGAGCCGGTGACGCCGATGGCTTTGGATACCTTACACGTACACAACAAATTTATGCTGATTACTGCCGTGATCTTTGTGGCGGTGTTGGCAATCATGATTTACTCAATTGTGACGCACCGTCACAGCAAGGGCCACAAGCCCGTTGCCGATAAGGCGCCCTCCACTGCGGTTGAAATTTTCTGGACGTTGATCCCATTTGCGATTTTGCTATTGATTGACTTTGTCATCATGGGCATTCCGGCTTACCACAGTGTGGTGATGATGGAAGATACACGCGACCAGTCGACCATGGTGATCAAGATTACCGGTTCGCAGTGGCGCTGGCAGTATGAGTATCTGGACGGCGATGCCAAAGGCATCAAGTTTGTGAGCAACCTGGCGACCACTAATGACCAAATGCATAACGCGGCAGACAAAGGCGAACATTACCTGCTAGAGGTGGATAACCCGCTGGTGCTGCCTGTGGGCGAAAAAGTGCGTATTTTGATGACCGCTTCTGACGTGTTACACAACTGGTGGGTGCCGCAGTTTGGTTCTTCACGTGTCGCGGTGCCTGGTTTTATTCGTGAAACCTGGGTGCAGGTTGAAAAAGCAGGCGTTTACCGTGGGCAGTGTAAAGAGCTGTGCGGTAAAGGCCATGGCTATATGCCGGTGGTTGTGAATGCCGTGTCTAAAGAAGAGTTTGCGCAATGGGCAACCAAAAAACAGGGCGAGCAACAAGCGGCAAATGATGTAAAAGAAATGACCAAGGATGAACTGCTTGCGCAGGGCAAAGTGGTATACGAGAAAAACTGTGCTGTGTGCCACCAAGTGACTGGCGCAGGCTTGCCACCGGCTTTTCCGGCGCTCACCGGCAGCAAAATTGCCACTGGCCCGATTTTTGGCGCCGATGGTAAATATCAAAAAGACAGTCATCTGGACCGTGTGCTAAATGGTAAAGGCGTGATGCCTGCCTGGAAGGCGACATTAAACGATACGGAAATTGCTGCCGTGATTACCTATGAGCGCAATGCGTTGGGCAATACAGCGGCTGTGGATGCACTGGTGCAGCCAGCGCAAGTTAAAGCTGCACGCGAATAATTTTTGAGATTTTAGGAGAGCACTATGAGTACTACAACCGTAGCACATCATGATGAGCATCACGACGACCATCCGACCGGGATTATGCGTTGGTTAACGACAACCAACCATAAAGATATCGGGACCATGTATTTAACATTTTCATTGGTGATGTTTTTGGTCGGAGGCTCAATGATTTTGGGCATTCGTGCCGAACTGTTTAAACCGGGCTTGCAGCTAATGAACCCTGAGTTTTTTAACCAGTTGATTGGCGTGCATGCACTGATCATGATTTTTGCGGCCTTGATGCCTGCTGCGACTGGTTTTGCCAACTGGATGTTGCCGTTGCAAATTGGCGCACCAGACATGGCTTTGCCGCGCTTGAATAACTGGGGCTTCTGGATTTTGCCGCCATCTGCGATTCTGCTCACTCTGCCGTTCACGCTGGCCCTGTTTGGGGTAGGTGATGGTGCACTAGCGACTGGCTGGACATTTTATCCGCCGCTGTCTGTGCAAGGCGGCATCGGCGTTGACTTCGCTATTTTTGCCGTGCACTTGCTGGGTATTTCGTCGGTATTGGGTTCTATCAATATTATCGTGACGATTTACAACATGCGCGCACCTGGCATGACCTTGATGAAAATGCCGATGTTTGCCTGGGGCTGGCTGATTACTGCATTCTTGCTGATTGCGACGATTCCGGTGCTCGCGGGTGCCGTGACCATGCTGCTGACTGACCGTCATTTTGGTACGCACTTCTTTGACGCAGCCGGTGGTGGCGACCCGATTATGTTCCAGCATTTGTTCTGGTTTTTTGGTCACCCTGAGGTTTATATTCTGTTGCTGCCAGTCTGGGGCTTTATTCCACAAATTCTGCAAACATTTAGCCGCAAACCGATGTATGGCTATAAAGCACAAGTTTACTCATTGTGGTCGATTGGTGCTTTGGCTGTGGTTGTGTGGGCGCACCACTTCTTTACTGCGGGCATGCCGGTGCCTGCGTTGCTCTACTTTATGTATAGCACCATGGCGATTTCGCTGCCGTTGGCCGTGTTGTTCTACTGCTGGATTCGTACCATGTGGAAAGGCTCCATGAGCTTTGAAACGCCCATGTTGTTCACCGTCGGTTGGATCATCCTGTTTGGTATCGGTGGTTTGACTGGCCTGGTGCTGGCTGACGTGGCGGCTGATGCGCAATACCACAACAGCTACTTTGTGGTGGCACACTTCCACTATACCCTGTTTGCTGGTGGCATCATGGGCATCATGGCGGGCGTGTATTACTGGCTGCCAAAAATGACTGGTCATATGTATAACGAGAAGTTAGGTAAAACACACTTCTGGCTCACTGCCATCTCATTTAACGTGACATTTATTCCGCAGTTCTTTGTCGGCCTGGCGGGGATGCCGCGCCGTATTCCTGACTACGCCTTGCAGTTTGCCGAGTTCAACATGATTTCTACTGTTGGTGCGTTCGTGCTGGGCCTGTCACAACTGCTGTTTGTATACATTATTATCAGCTGTGTCAAAGGCGGTAAAAAAGCCACTGACCAAGTGTGGGAGGGTGCACAAGGGCTGGAGTGGACATTGTCATCGCCGCCGCCTTACCACAGCTTTACTGAGCAGCCGGTTGTTAAGTAAATAACAGCGTTAAGTAAGTAGCTGGTTTAAGTAAAACGTTGAGTAAATTGAGATAACCGCCAATTGGTCTGTGATTGATTGGCGGTGTTAAAGGTGGATGTATTTTGAGTGATCCCAAGCAGTCGAATAGTAGAAAAATTGCATGGCTGTTAGCTGCAGTGGCCATTGTCTGGTATCTGGTTTCGATGTTTACGATTTGGAAGTAAGCGGCGCTTGCAACGGTTATGGCATTAGAGCAAACACAGGCTGCGGCCAATAAAAAACTAGCGTTGAAATTAGTCTGGGTGATTGCTGGTGCACTGCTGTTTGCATTTGCGCTGGTGCCTTTGTATGACGTGATTTGCTCGGTGACCGGGCTCAACGGTAAAACAAAAAATACGCCTGAGAGTGCGAGCCATGCGGTTGTAGATTTAAAGCGTGAAGTCACTGTGCAGTTTGTGTCTGCAGTGATGCCAGGCTTGGGCTGGAACTTTTATCCCAAGCAAAACAGTGTCGTGGTGCATCCGGGCCAAGTCACGACGGTGATGTTTGAAGCTAAAAATACCACCAATGTCGAGATTGCCGGGCAGGCGATTCCGAGCGTGACGCCAGGTAAAGCGTCGGCACATTTGAAAAAGATTGAGTGTTTCTGTTTTGTCAGGCAGACACTTAAACCTGGGGAAGTAAAGGCGATGCCTCTGCGCTTTTTTGTCAGTGCAGAGCTGCCTCAAGATGTACAAGAAATGACTTTGTCGTATTCGTTTTTTCCGGCAAGTCAGTAAACACAATAATTATGCGCAATACGTTAAAGGATAGGGAGCTAATGCATGGCTAGTCATTCAGAAAATCACTATTTTGTCCCGCATGGCAGCATCTATCCGGCATTGATTTCTGTCGGATTGCTGTCTATGGCCAGTGGTTTTGTTTTTAATGTGACCGGATCGGATACGCGTCTGGATGGCTCGATCAAAAATCCGGCGCTGTCTTATCTGGCCACCCCAGGTAAATACATGATGTATTTTGGCCTGGCGATTATTCTGACCATGATGTTCAAGTGGCTGAGTGCCGTTGTCACCGAGAGCCTCACTGGTCAATATAAAAAATGGGAAGATAAGTCTTTCCGCATCGGCATGATCGTGTTTATCTGCTCAGAGGTGGCGTTTTTTGCCGCTTTCTTTGGTGCGCTGTTTTATATGCGTGTGCTGTCAGTGCCTGATTTGGCCTCGTATGCGCCGGATATTACGCCGTATAAAGACTTTTTAAGTGCGTGGCCATCACAAGGGCCAGGTGGCACGGTGCTCGGTGAGGCTTATAAGCCTAACCCCGAGTTTCACCCGATGTCCTGGAGCGGTTTGCCGCTGATTAACACGCTGCTGTTGCTGAGCTCGGGTGCCACCATTACCTGGGCACACTGGGGCTTGATTAAAAACAACCGTAAGCAGTTAATTGTTGGCCTGTTTTTAACCGTCGCGCTGGGGGTAACTTTTCTGTGCTGTCAGGCGGCTGAATATCACCATGCTTATACCGAAATGGGCTTGACCCTTAAATCGGGCGCATATGGTGCGACCTTTTTTATGCTCACTGGTTTTCACGGCTTTCATGTGACGATTGGTACACTGATGCTGATTGTGATTTTGTTACGGAGTATCAAGGGGCACTTTACGCCAGAGCACCATTTTGGCTTTGAAGGTGTCGCCTGGTATTGGCACTTTGTGGATGTGGTGTGGTTGGGCCTGTATATTTTTGTCTACATGCTCTGATGAATCAAAAAGGGCGCGATCAGCGCCCTTTTTAGCAAGCATGTGTGGTTTAAAGTGTGTGACCTATATAGCCAAAATGGGCGGCAACGATTAGGCCAAGAAACAGGGCAATAGATAAGCCGATACGCATGGTCAGGGCTTTCACAGTGCGATCAGAGCCACTTTTGTCTTTGAGCAAAAAGAGCAGGGCAGAAAATAGGCTGCCAACAATGACAATCAGTATCAAAATGGTGACAATTTTAATGAACATGATGTGATCTCGCGTTAAGTTGATCACATTATGGGCTGTAAGCTGGAAAATGCAAATACCCTTGGGAAATTATGTCGTTCGTGTACGCTGGCTGGTGGTATGTGTCATGGTAGTTGCCATTTGGGGCTGTGTTAAGCTCGGCTTGTGGCAATGGCACAAGGCAGAGCAAAAGCAGGAGATTACGCGTGCCTTGACGCATCACGGCGCGGTTATTCAGCCACAGCCTCCAGCGCTGGAGGCCCCTGACATCGCGGCAGCGTTACATTTACAAACGGTAGAATTCAAGGGGCATTACCTGCCGCAATATGGTTTTTTTCTTGATAACCAGGTCGAGCAAGGGCAGGCCGGGTTTCATGTCATCACCCCTTTTTTACTCAGCGATCAGCAGCACGTCATTTGGGTCAACCGCGGTTGGCTGGCAGGCTTTGCTGATCATCAACAAACCCCGGTGATTGCAACCTCACAGGCCGAGCAAGTGATTCAAGGCTTGTTTTGGCAGCAAACAAAAGTAGGTTACAGACTGGATAAGCCTGGTCAAACGTGGCAACGGGTGCAGCCCGTACTCGACTTTGCTTATTTGCGACAGCATGTGCCTTATGCTTTCCCGGATGTGATTCTCAAGTTAGATCCTGCTGTCGCGGATGGTTACCTGCGGCATTGGGAGGTGCCAGCCGGGCAAGTGGAAAAAAATCTCAGTTATGCTTACCAGTGGTTTGGCTTTGCCGTGGCGAGCTTGGTGATCGGTTTGACTCAAATGGTGGAGAAACGGGCGTGAATATGACCCATGAAGAAACGAATGCTTTAGCCGTGCTCGACCAGGCGCAGCAGCGTAAAGGCCGCATGATTTTTTTACTGCTGGCGGTTTTTTTTACCGTGCCATTATTGGTTGTGGTGGCCATGATTAAATTTGACTGGCGACCTACCGGCAAGAGTTATGGTCAGTTGATCCAACCGCCGGTGTCTATGGCACATACGACGCATTGGGTCAGCGACCAGCAGCAGTCATTACCGGCATTCTGGCAGGATAAATGGAACATCGCCCTGATCGCGCGCGAGTGTGATGCAGGATGTATGCAGCGCCTGTATGACATGCGGCAGATTTATGTCTCGTTATATAAAGACATGATACGCGTGCAGCGCGTGTTGATTACCCAGCAGGCCGACACGACTGCCATTCGTGCCCGCTATCCTGATTTGCTGATTATCAATGGCGAGCCTGATCAGGTCGCTACATTGGGCAGCATGCTGAGTGGCGGAGGGCAGAACACTTTAGAGGCACACCGGGTTTATTTTATTGATCCCCTCGGCAATGTGATGATGCAGTATGGCCCCGAGCTGGAGGCAAAGTGGATACGCAAGGACTTGGTTAAATTGTTAAAGGCTTCGTGGGCAGGCTAGGGCATGTTTAAAGCATTGAGTATGTTGGCCGCAATGGTGGCTTTTTGTGTGGTGGTGCTGGGCTCGTATGTGCGGCTGTCAGATGCCGGTTTGGGTTGCCCGGATTGGCCTGGCTGTTATGGGGCATTGACCGTGCCACAGAGTGAGTCGGCGATTCAGTCTGCGCAGCAAGCTTATCCTGACAAACCGGTGGAACATGCCAAAGCCTGGAAAGAAATGGCGCACCGCTATCTGGCAGGGAGCCTGGGGTTGCTGGTATTGGCATTGGCGGTGCTAGCGTATCGCCAACGGTGTGTGATTAAAACGCCCTGGCAGTTATCGGCAGGTTTGGTGGTGCTGATTGTGATGCAGGCGCTGCTAGGCATGTGGACGGTCACTTTGTTGCTTAAACCGGTGGTGGTGACCTTGCATTTGCTGGGTGGCATGACCACGCTGGCATTGTTGAGCTGGGTGGCATTTCGCCACGGCAGCCAGCAGCAGATTGCCTTGCCAGCCAGCCAGCAGCGCTGGTTGCAACTGGCGCTCGTGGTTTGGATGGCGCAAGTGCTGCTGGGTGGCTGGACCAGTAGTAATTATGCCGCTTTGGCGTGTACTGATTTTCCGACCTGTCATGGCCTGTGGTGGCCAGATATGGATATCGGCGAGGCATTTCATCTGACGCGCGCCTTGGGACAAAGTCGCGATGGCGGGCAGTTGCATCTGAATGCACTGACGGCGATTCAGTGGGTGCATCGCCTGGGCGCCTTGGTGGTGCTGGGCTGGATGCTGGTGAGTGTTAGGTTTTTGCTGCAACGCCCAGTGTCACGCGGGTTGGCGTGGGGGCTGCTGGCGATTGTGCTGTGCCAGGTGGCGATTGGGGTTGGTAACTTGCTGTTGCAACTGCCATTGGTACTGGCGGTGTTGCATAACGCCGGGGCTGCATTATTAGGTGTGTGGCTGGTCGCCATTCACGCCAGATTATTAAATACATCATATTAGAGCGACATATTAAAAATAGGGGAACAATATGCAAACAGCCTGGATGACACAATTGGCCTCGGCCAGCATGGGGATGCGCAGTTTTTATGCGCTTTGTAAGCCGCGGGTGACCGCTTTGATCGTGTTTACCGCCATCATCGGCATGCTCATGGCCACGCCGGGCATGGTGCCACTATCAGTATTGTTGGCAGCCACCGTCGGCATTGCCTTTGCGTCAGGCGCGGCTGCCGCTTTTAACTGTCTCATCGAGCACAAGATTGATGCCATGATGGCACGCACGCGTGCGCGTCCGTTGCCAACTGGCCAGTTGTCACAGATGGAAACACTGCTGTTTGCCAGTGTGCTCGGTGGCGTCGGTTTAAGCATTTTGTATTACTGGGTCAACCCGCTGACCATGTGGCTCACTTTGGGTACTTTTGTCGGCTATGCGGTGATCTATACCGTGTTTCTCAAGCCTGCCACACCGATGAATATTGTCATCGGAGGCGCGTCGGGTGCCATGCCGCCGATTTTGGGCTGGGCGGCGGTGAACAATACCGTGTCGCCAGAAGCGCTGGTCATGTTCCTGATTATTTTCGCCTGGACGCCGCCGCATTTCTGGGCGCTGGCCTTATACCGTCGCGAAGAATATGCCAAAGTCGGTATGCCGATGTTGCCGGTAACGCATGGTGAGCAATTCACCTTGCTGCATATTGTGTTGTATACCATTATCCTGGTGGTTGTTTCTATGATGCCGTATGGCCTGGGCATGAGTGGCTGGCTGTACCTGGCATCGGCCATCGTGTTGAATCTGATTTTTATGTACTATGTGATCAGCCTCTATCGCCACTACTCAGATGCGCTGGCTAAGGCCACCTTTAAATACTCAATTATTTATCTGAGCCTGATGTTTGCAGTCTTGTTGCTGGACCATTACTTGATATAGCCGATTTTAATAACTTGCTATCTAAATAGATTAAAGGCGCGCATTTGTGCGCCTTTAATGTTTGGTTTCGTTGCTAAGCAGGCTGTGCCCGCGTTGATGCGCCGCCTGCTGATACACCTGCTCCAGCAGCGAGCTGAACATGGTTGGCCTGCCGTGCAAAAAGCCCTGAATAAAATCACAGTTAATCACCTTGAGTATGCTCTCCTGACGGGCGTTTTCTACACCCTCTGCAATCAGTTTTATATTGAGCTCATGCGCCATCTGAATGATGGATCGGCATAGAATAAAGTCATAATTATCGACCTCCAGGTTTTTAATAAATGACTTGTCGATTTTGACGTAATCGATTTGATATTTTTTGAGGTAGCCGAGCGCCGAATAGCCAGTGCCAAAATCGTCTATCGAAAGTTTGATGCCCGCCTGCTTGACGCTTTTCAAGGTGTCTTGGGTGACCCTGGATGGCTCTAATAGCAGGCCCTCGGTAATCTCAAAGCAAAAGCGCTCGCAGGGGATGTTGGAGCGTTGCAAGCGTTTGATAAACGCCATCAGGTGTTGCGGGTGCGCAAATTGCACCGGAGAAATATTCAGGCTGATTTGCGTGCCCTGCAGGCGTAACAGGTCAATGGCAGACAAATCACGCAACACTTCATCAAAAATCCACTTGCCAATCTCGATAATGACTCCCGATTCTTCTGCCAGTGGAATAAACACATCGGGCGCAATGGCGCCACGAGTCGGATGCTGCCAGCGAATGAGCGCTTCAGCCTTGATCAGCCGCAGGTCGTGCAGTTGGTAAATCGGTTGATAGACCAGATGCAATTCGCCGTTAGCCACTGCTGAGCGCAAGTCGTTGGTCAGTGAAATACGGTCGCGGATTTCGCGCTGCATGGTTTGCGTAAAAAACTGATATTGATTTTTGCCTGCACGTTTGGCGGCATAGAGTGCCTGATCGGCAAACATCATTAATTCTTCGCCAGATTTGCTATGGTCAGGAAAAACGGCAATGCCGATGCTGGCCGTGACAAAATATTGATTGTCTTCAATGTAGAACGGCGAGCGTATGGTCTCTACAATTTTTGCGCCAATCTCATGCAGCACTTGAATATCACGCGGCTTGGGGATGACCACTACAAACTCATCGCCACCGAGCTTGGCCGTGGTGTTACCGCTGCGTGCGCAAGACTGAATGCGCAAAGCAGCATTTTGCAGCAAGCGATCGCCTACCGCATGCCCTGCAATGTCATTCACATCTTTAAACCCATCGAGGTCAATCAGCAATAGCCCCAGTGGTTGTTGCGATTGCTGACAATCTGCAATGGCTTCTTCCAGGCACTTTTGCAGCAGGTAGCGGTTGGGTAATTGTGTCAGGTAGTCGTAATTGGCCTGGCGCCAGAGCTGTAGCCGAATGTCCGCTTCTCTACGTTGGGCGCGCTGATAAAAACGCCAGAATTGATACAGCAGTAACACGCATACAATAGAAATAGCCGTGATGCCAGTGTGATTAAAAGAGACACTGCTTCTGTTGGCTGCAAGCTGGGCAGGTACCGCCGAGGCGGTTTGATGCGCCAGCGCGGCAAGGGCGGGAATAAGTTTACTGGCCAGTCTTGTCGTGTCGGTATTCATACCATGGTGTCCCAGTATTTGAGCGCATAAGTCAGGGCCTTGGGCGCTCACTCGATTGAGTGGGCGCAACAAGGGCTAACTCAATTAACGGCAGAATATAAAGAAACTTTAGACGTGGCGTAAACAATCATAAAAAAAATCGCCGGTGGCAAGGCCACGGGCGATGTGGGTGCAGCGTGTTAACCGTGGTTATTTGGCCGACAAACAGGTTTTCATAAATGCTTTGCGTTCATCACCGGCCAGGGCTTTGGTTTTAGCGTCCGCATTACAGGTTTTCATTTTGTTTTGTTGGGCAGTCAAGCCAGCGCTGGCGCCGTCAGCCGACAAACAGGTTTTCATAAAGGCTTTGCGCTCATCACCGGCCAGGGCTTTGGTTTTAGCATCCGCATTACAGGTTTTCATTTTTTCTTGCTGCGGGCCCGCATTGGCAGAAATACAGACGCAAGACAGCAACAAGGCAATCACCAGTTTATTCATGAAAGTCTCCAAACAAAAAGATAAGTATTTTTCGAATTCAGGCTGCCGGTTAGCAGGCCCGTGCCTGGCATTGTGACATACCGCTAAACGCTTGGGGGAATAAAAAAGCCCGGAACGTCTCCGGGCTTTTTTAGTGCTTAATGCACAGGCACCGAGTGTAGCGTGCCCGCTTTCATATCAGGAATCAGCAGCGATTTGCCATCTGCTGACAAGCTGATGTCAGCCGCCGACTGATAGCCCTGAATGATGCGTTGTGGCGTGGCTTTAGGCTCGGTCAGTTGCCAGACGTTACCGCCAGCCCAGTCGCTGACATACAGCAGGCCGTTCGCATCTCTTACCAGGCCATCAGCGCCACCAAAGCCTTGGTTGAGCAAGGTCACGCTGGTTTTTTTAGCGCCGATTTGCACACTAAACAATTTACCAGTGCCAAAGTCAGCCACCAGCAAACGGTCCGGGCCGTCCATCAGCAAGCCGTTAGGGCGTTTGATACCTGCTTTGGCTTTGAGCACTTGGGTGACTTTGCCTGCTGGCGAGAGTTTGAAAATACCGGCGCCATTACCTTGCTCGTCGCCGCTGTCAGACACATACACATTGCCCAGGCCATCGATTTCAATATCATTTAAAAACACTGGCTTTTGCGGGAAAGCACTGGCCGCTGCAAATACGGTTTGTGAACCGCTATTTGCATCAATGCGGACGACGCGGTCCATGTCGGCCACGTACAGCTGACCATCAAACATATCCAGGCCTTTGGGGTCGTTGAGGCCATCGGCTAAGGTGGTGCGTGTACCGTCGGCGGCAATGCGGGTGATTTTGCCATCGCCCAGTTTGCCAAACTCACCGATTTCGGACACATAAGTCACCCCTGCCGGCGTTGCAAATACAGATTCAGGCATCACAAACCCGCTCAAGGTGTTGGCCTCAGTGGTTGCGGCGGCTGCACTGTGTGTTTTGCCATCATAGCTCACACGGTAAATCACGCCGTTGTAGTCATCAGACACCAGCAAGGAGCCATCCGGCAGTTGCAGTACGTCGTTTGGGCGGCCCCAGACTTCGCCTTCCGCGCTCAGCCAGCCATCAATAAACGGCTTGGTTTCCTTGACCTGGTGCTGGGCGTCAAATACCACACGCACCAACTGGTAACCCACCGGCACTTTGCGGTTCCATGAGCCGTGTTGGGCAATCACGGCATTGCCCTGATACTCAGCCGGGAACTGTTTGCCGGTATAAAACTTAAAGCCGAGGTTGGCGGTGTGTGCTTGGAACTCAGCCACCGGTTTGGTCACTTCAGCAGGTGGTGTCTTGTTTTTCCAGTTTGGGTCGCGCGCATCGCCACCGGCATAGTAAGGAAAACCAAAATGCAAACCGGCTTTAGGCGCGGCGTTCAGTTCGTCATGTGGTACATCAGCGCCCAATAAGTCTACGCCGTTATCGGTGAAAAACAGGGTGTTGGTGCCTGGTTGAAAGTCCATGCCCACTGAGTTGCGCACGCCTTTGGCAAAGGTCTCCACCTGGCTGCCGTCTGCGTTCATGCGGATAATTGAGGCCTCAATGCCTACCGGGTCACAAATATTGCATGGTGCGCCTAGGGTCACGTAAAGCTTGTTGTCAGGGCCCGCCGCCAGGTAGCGCCAGCCATGATGTGCCTTATCGGGCAATTTGTCGTAAATCACTTCACGCATGGCCTTAAACGGCAGGGTTAAGTCGAAATCGGGGGCGGCATAACGTGTGATGCGATGTTGCTCTGCCACATATAAGTGGCCATCTACCATGGCGACCCCATTGCCAACACTCAGGTCGTCGAGAATGGTGACCACCTGGTCAGCTTTGTGATCTTTGTTTTTGTCGACCACGGCGTACACCTTGCTGCCACGGGTGCCAACATAAACGTTGCCGTTGGTGCCCAGTGCCATTTGGCGCGCCCCTGGCACTTCTGCATACACGTCGACATGAAAGCCATCCGGTACATGCAGCTTGCTTAGGTTGGCGCGTACATCATTAATATCTGCCCAGGCAGACGTGGCCAGCGTAGCGAACATGGAACCGATCAGACCTGTTATGAGTTGATTTTTCATCACGACTTTCCCTTTCTCCAAAAAATATTGCAATCAATAAAATTGCGATATGGGGCAGTGTAAGCAGTCACGGCATGCCTGAAAAGTTAAAAAATATGAAATGATTGCCTAATCCTATTTGCATATTGGTGATTAAAGTCATTTAAGCGTAATATAAATGCCTAATTGTTTTGTTATCTATCATATTATGAGTAACACTGAATGCTGGCATGCCCACGATAAAGATCGCACCATTGCGCTGCTATCGGCGCTCACGCCCACAGAAGGGTTCACCCTGACTGCACTCGATGGCGTGAAGCTCATGCGCTGGAATCGTGCTATTCCACGTAGCCCGGTGTTTTATGAACCCAGTATTGTTTTTGTCTGCCAGGGCCGCAAAATTGGTTACCTGGGCGGTGAGGTGTATCAATACAATCCGCAGCAGTTCCTTATTTTGTCAGTGCCGCTGCCATTTGAAAGCGAAACAATCGCCTCGGCAGAAGAGCCTTTGCTGGCGATCTCTATCCGCATTAATTTGTCTATGGTCTCCGAGCTATTGTTAAGTGTGGCGCATGATGCGCCCATGAACATCAACGGCAAAAGTGGCATTAGCTCCACGCCACTCGATATGCGTTTATCTAATGCCGTGGTCAGATTGCTCGAGTGTTTGCAATCAAGAACCGAAGCTACCGTGCTTGGGCAAGCCATTATCCGCGAGATTCATTACCGCATTTTGCAATCGTCACAAGCCTCGGCGATTTTGGCGGCGCACAGCACCCACAACAATATGGGCAAGATCGGCAAGGCGTTGCGTTTGATTCATGCCGAATATGCCAATGAGCTCAATGTCGACAAGCTGGCGGCTGAGTCGGCCATGAGTGTGCCGTCTTTTCACGCCGCGTTTAGGGATGTGACGGCGACTTCACCGATTCAATACCTGAAAAAAACACGCCTGCACAAAGCGCGCCTGCTGATGGTGCAAGATGGCCTCAGTGCCATCTCTGCCGCCAGCCAGGTGGGGTATGAGAGCGCCTCGCAATTTAGCCGCGAGTTTAAGCGTATGTTTGGTAAAAGCCCGATGGAAGAGGTGGGCGCAGTACGCACGGCGCTGATGACGACGCCAAGCAGCATGAGCGAGCGTTATGCTGCAGAGAAATATGTCACGGTGCAGCAATAATGCAAAAAAATAGCGGTTTTCTGCCTGATTAGCATGGATAAAACAGAGTATTAGGCAAGTATTCAATAAGAGCAGGCAATCCTTTTTGCCATGGCTTCTTTTAGACTGTTGCTGGTGTTCACAAGGCACTTTTTAAGTGCCTCTGATGACAAATATTAAGTAAAAGGAGATGACCATGAAAACTGTCGCCTATGGTGTACAAAACGCGACCTCGCCGGTGGCGCCTATGAGTATTGACCGCCGCGAGACCGGCCCGCACGATGTTCTGATCGACATCGAATATTGTGGTATTTGCCACTCGGATATTCATCAGGCCAGAAACGAATGGGGTGGCGGCTCTTTATACCCCATGGTGCCGGGCCACGAAATCGTCGGCCGGGTGAAAAATGTAGGCAGTCATGTGACCAAATTCAAGCTGGGGCAATTGGTTGGGGTCGGCTGTATGGTCGACTCCTGCCGCCACTGCGAAGACTGTGGCGCTGGTGAAGAGCAATATTGTGACGGCTCGGTGTTTACCTACAACGCCAAAGATCCCAAACATGGCGGCCTGACCTTTGGTGGTTATGCCGAGCGCATTACCGTTGATGAAAACTTTGTGGTCAGCGTGCCTGAAAACCTGGATACCAAAGCCGTCGCGCCATTATTGTGTGCGGGCATTACCTTGTACTCGCCACTCAAACACTGGAACGTACAGCCTGGCCAAAAAGTCGGCATTATCGGCCTCGGTGGCTTGGGGCATATGGGCGTCAAACTGGCCGCCGCCATGGGCGCGCATGTGGTGATGATTACCACCTCAGCCAGCAAAGCGGCCGATGCCACCAAGCTGGGCGCACATGAAGTACTGATCTCAAAAAATGCCGATGACATGGCCAAGCATGCCGCCAGCTTTGACTTGATTATTGATACCGTGCCGGTGGCGCATGACCTCAACCCCTACATCGGCCTGCTCAAACGCGATAAAACCATCGTGCTGGTCGGCCCGCTAGACCCGGTCGAAGTGCATGGCGCCAACCTGATTACCAAGCGCCGCCAGGTGGCTGGTTCGCTGATCGGCGGCATTGCCGAAACCCAGGAAATGCTGGATTTCTGCGGCAAACATAATATCGTCAGCGATGTGGAGATGATTGATGCCAACTATATTAATGATGCTTACGAGCGCATGCTCAAGAGTGATGTGAAATATCGGTTTGTGATTGATATCAACTCAATGAAATCTTAAGCAAGCGCTTATCCAAAGCCCTGTTCGATTGAGCAGGGCTTTTTTATTGGGTCATGCTTACTGTATGCGTATTGGTATCAGGTTGGGGTGTGGCTCATTTATCAAGGCTGTTGGCTTGCAAGCTCCAGGCCTCAGCGAACGGGCCGCCATTCGCACGCAACACTTCTGGCGGACCATCTTCAACAATCTTCCCATGTTTCAACACGATAATTCTATCGAATGCGGCCAGTGTAGAGAGCCGGTGCGCGATCGCTAACACGGTACGGCCTTGCATCAGCGAGGCCAGCGCTGACTGGATTTCCTGTTCCGATTCAGAGTCCAGGGCCGAGGTCGCTTCATCCAGTATTAAAATCGGCGCATCTTTGACAAAGGCCCTGGCAATCCCCAGGCGTTGCCTTTGGCCGCCAGATAAGCGGACGCCTTTTTCACCAACGATGGTGCGATAACCTTTTGGCAGGCTACGAATAAATACATCACAATAGGCATTGCGCGCCGCGGTATACACCTGCTCATTTGAGGCGTCTGGACGACCATAGCGAATGTTCTCAAACACCGAGCGATGAAACAGCGCAATATCTTGCGGAACCACGGAGATATTTGCCCGCAAGCTGTCTTGCGAGACCTGGTCGATTGGCTGGCCATCAATCAGAATACGGCCATCCTGCAGATCATCCAGGCGCTGAATCAGGCCGATCAAGGTCGATTTTCCGGCGCCCGAAGCGCCCACCAGCCCGACTCGCTCGCCCGCTTTGATCTCAAATGACAGCTGATCAAACACCTTGTGGCCATCAGGATAGGTGTAAGACACTTGTTCAAACACGATATGGCCCTTTTCGACTGCAAGTGGTGATCCTGCATCTGGATCTTTGACCGAATGTGGCTGTGCAATCACCTTGAGTGTTTCATTGACGATACCGAATTGTTGGGCGGTCCCAACCAATGCCAATGCCAGATCGCGTGAACCATGCAATATTCTGAAGGTGAGGGTGCTGACAATGACCACATCGCCGGTGCTGATGCTGCTGGCGCGCCAAAGTAAGATGGACCAGATCAACATGCCTGCGCCAGTGACGACCAGGCATAAGTCATGAATCACGCGCGCCAACTCGACATACATCCAGCTGCGCCTGTGGGCTTTGGCCTCGCGGTTCAACTCGCGAGACAATCGGCTTTTTTCGCGATAGCGGGCAGAAAAGGCTTTCACTGTCCATACATTACTCACTACATCAATCATTTTGCCACTGGCATCCGAGGAGCGTCTGGCGTAATTGTCGTGTATTCTGCGCCCACGGATGCCGAAGATGATCAGCACACTCGCCACAAATAACACCGCGAACATCAGGCCTAACCCCATTTGCCAGCGGATGGTGGTCAACACGATAATGGCGCCGAGGAAATCGGTGATTGGCGGCAGGATACGCCAGAACATGGTGGCAAATATCTCACCGGTGGCAGACGCGGTTGAGGTGATTCGGTTACCCAGTGCGCCTGAAAAGTGCTGGTTGAAATAACGCATCGAATGGCCCGTCAGATGCTCGAACAGATCTAGTCGGATATCGACCCCACTGGCAACAATGGCGCGAGAGCCTTGCCAGCCACCTAATCGCCACAACAGATTCTCAACCGTTATTAGCACCAGGAACAGGCATAAAGGCGACCAGACATCAGCGGTTGATCGTACGGTACTGCCCATGGCATCTACCAACAGCTTCATGGCATATTGCACGCCCACCGCTGAGCTGGCGGCCCCGATAATAATGAGGAACACAGAGCCGAATAACCAGGGGCGGCGCGTGATATATAAAAACAGAAAAGGGACGGCTTTCTGCGGGAGAGGATAATTGGTCTGGTTCACAGGTGAATTAAACCAGAAAAATCAGAACAATTACGTAATGAATTTATTAGAAGTTGTTTACATGCGAGATTGCCCTGATGGAGAGTAAATGTTAGAAGCTATAATTTCAGCTGTTCAGAACAAATAAAATCCCTCGAACCGATCAGTTAGGTGGCGAAAATGGAAGTAATTGAGAAAACTAAATTATGGAATAAGACCTTGGAGCCACAAAACGGGCATGATCCAAATTCAAAAAGTAGAGAAATACTACGACAGGCTTTTATACAAACTAGAGATGCGGTTAAACCCTTAGTAGCGCAGATAGGAAACGAACTTCCGGATTTGACCGTTCACGATATAACCCACTTGGATAGTCTATGGTCAGTTGCTGATGTAATCATGGGTGATGATTTTGATATCAACCCAACTGAGGCTTTCGTGCTGGGGATGACATTTCTAATTCACGATGCTGCTTGCACCACTTATGCATATCCTGATGGTATTGAGGGGCTGAAGAAAACAACAGAATGGCAAGACATTGTTGCGCAGAAAGCATTCACTGAGGATGAAATGAAGAATGGCGCAGCCGGATACCGTACAGCCCTATTTGAAACGTTGAGAGTATTACATCCTAAACAAGCAGAAGATTTACTTAGCCAAAGCTGGCCAAGTTTAAGCGGTCAAGACCGCTTTTTAATGGAGAATGTTGAGTTAAGAAATTACTATGGAAAAGTCATAGGATTGATTGCATCAAGCCATGGAAAGGATGCAGCATTTGCCGAACAACAGTGGGGTAACGCCAACAAATTATCAACTCCCAACTGTTTGAAGTTAGGTGAAAGTGAAGGTTGGACGGTTGACTGCTTAAAAATCGCAATGTTACTGCGTTGTACTGATGCTGCTCATATAGATAATAAGCGTGCACCAGATATGTTGGCCAGTATTAAGCCACCTTCAGAAGCATCACTAAACTATTGGATTTTTCAAAATAATCTAAGTCAAATTTCTGTTAACAATCAAAAGGAAATTTATTGGACATCTGGTACCAACTTTCAAGAACATGAATCAGATGCATGGTGGCTTTGTTATGAAACCATGAAAATGATTGATGGCGAGATCAAAACGTCGAACCGAATTTTGAAAAATAATGGCCGTAAGGAGTTGGGTGTAAAAGGAGTAGCTGGTTTAAGTGATATATCAACTTTTGAACAAAATGTGCCAGTCCAAGGTTGGCAACCTGTAGATATCAGTTTCAAAATTAAAAATGTCGGAGATGTCATTGAAAAGTTCGGCGGAGAAAAACTTTACGGCAAAAATCCGCACCTTGCTTTACGAGAACTAATTCAGAATGCGGCAGATGCAATTAGGGCAAGAAGATTGCATCAAGATTCACCAGAGTTGGGCCAAATCGAAATTTCACTGACTAAAGACCAGGGTAATTGGTGGTTGAATGTTGAAGATACTGGTATAGGTATGAGTACCTATGTTCTATCTGAGGTTCTATTGGATTTTGGTAGATCGTTCTGGAAAGATGCAAAAGTTCGTGAGGAATGGGCGGGCTTGGCAAGTAAGCGATTCGAAGCAGTAGGCCAATTTGGAGTAGGCTTTTTTTCTGTATTTATGCTTGGAGATGAAGTAAAAGTCACTTCTTGGCGCTACGGAGATGCAAAGGATAAACAGGCCACATTGCATTTACGAAATGCCACGAAATCTAAACCTATTCTGCTAAATACGCCAAAAAGTTATCAATTAAAGGAATTTGGTACGCGTATTTCAATTCGATTGAAAAATGGTCGTTTGTCTTTACTTCAACAGATACCGATAGACGGATTACCGCATTTTGGTAACAATCACCCAACAAAGGAAATGACTTTGAGTCAGGCAATTGGAGTGTTAGCGCCCGCGTTAGACATTACTGTATGGTGCAAAGATGGAGATGGATCTAGAGAAAGAGTGATTGAAGCAAATGATTGGTCAACGATTTCCCCTCTGGCATTGATGCAGAGAATTGCACCAGTTTACCTTGATGACCATCTTGAAAAATGTGTTGAAAGATTTAGCAATATTATTCAAGGTAAAGAGGTCGTTGGACGTGCAAGTCTATACAAAACAGGTTTGGGAGGGTTCGGATATGATCTTGGGCTACTCGTTCATAGAGGGCTCAATATGGGGAGATGGGATGGGTCTGGCTTATTGCTATCTAATAATAATGAGGATTTGGCCAGAAGCACCGCGACTCCAATTTGTTCTAGAGATGCGTTAGTCGCTTGGGCAGAAAAAATTAAAGCAATGTCGAAAGAAGAATTCATTCATCCATATACAAGCAATATACTCTTGAGTCTAGGTTTGAAATCAGATGATCTATTCATAGCAAGAATTGAAATGGACTATATAACTGGAAACGATTTCAACGAACTCTTGCATCAGGATAGTGTGGATGAACTTGTATTTTTATTAGACCATGTGCAGTGCCCTGAATCTCTTTCACAAAAAGACTTCGAGGCAGATTTTGAACTTGATAATAAGGTATTTGACTTTACTGGAGATCGTGGAATTCGAGCTGATTTCGGACTCGAAGGATGGATTCATGAACTACTTCCACAATCTGAAGAGACGCCAAGAACAACATGGGCCGCTATTGATAGTTACATTATGAAAAAATGGCCTAATGTGGAATATGCTCAAGAGGGGCGGATTGTCGGAACGTCTTGTGGGCAAAGTATCAAGGCAAATTGTGGCGTATATAAATTGAAATGAGTTGCATCACTCTGATCTTATGAGGGTCTCGATATATCGCGGCACTATATTTATCAACTCTTCTACGATTAAGATATGAAATCCTTAAAACAGCAGAATGTGCCGGAGGTAAATTTGGGATCGGACCTTACCGTGAATATAGGATCCAGTAAGAGTACATAATTGCTATTTCCAATGACGACAATCCTAAATTTCAATAATCGAGAAATTGCAATTCTCTTATGGATTGCAATTTTTTTGATGTATTGCCTCACTAAACAGGAGTTAAAGGATAGCCTTGCTGGCATTCTGAAAGGATTTAAACCTGTATCTATTTGGGGACCACTCTTGATTGGAGCCCTATGGATAATAGTTTTAGTTAAGCTCCTTTGGTGGATAAACCTTTGGGACTGGGGAAGTCTTAAAACAACAGTCGTCTGGAGTCTAACTTTTGCTTTTTACTCAATGTTTCAAGTAATCAACATTGAGTTTAATCAGAAGTATAGAAAGCAATTAACGCTTGAGAGCTTCGGCCTTGCAGCTATCCTGATGTTCATCGGTAGTGTTTATACATTGCCGCTATGGGGTGAATTTGTCATTTTTCCTTTTGTTTCACTCTTAACGATGGTGCAAGTATTTTCTTCATACAAAGCTGAGCTTAGAAATGCAGAAAAATTAGCATCTAAAATTCTGACTCTCATAGGGCTTGGCTATATTTCTTATTGGGGATACAGCATGTATCAAAATCCCAATCTCCTATTTACATGGAATAATTTTATTGATTTCTTTATGCCAATAATTTTAACGATTTGGTATTTACCTTATCTATTTCTATGGAAACTTGTAATGGTTTATGAGCTATTGTTCCTGAGCCTGAAACGAAAAATCGACGACTCTAAACTTCTTCGTTTCTCGAAAGTAATGGCAATTTGGAGTTTGAATTGGAATGTCAAAGCGATAGATCAATTCAAAACCCGTGTTGCAGCTAGACCCTTGGATAATAAATATGACATAGTTAAGCAGCTAAATTGGGTTAAGTTACAAAGGTTGAAGAAGAAATATCATACTGAAGACTCACCATTAGGATGGGCTCCTAATAATGCAATGTTATTTCTTTCAAAGATTGATATGGAGATAAAAAGTTACTCTGAACCATTCGATGGTGAATGGTATGGATCAGTTTTTAAAAAGTTGAAGTCAGATTATTTGTTCAGCACGTTTAAGTACTCCATAGAGGGTACTGACACGCACGTTAAATTGCTGAAGGTTGTAATGAGCGTGTGGTCTCCTGATAACATTCTTGAAGCTCAAGTTGAGTTTTATAAGGCAGCCGTTAAATTGATGAAAGTGGCTTCAAAAGCACTCCCTTTTAGGTTTACTGAACAGTTGGATAAGTTTGAGCCATTCGAGGGTAAAATTAACCATATTCTATATAAGTTAGAAATAGCTGAATGGAACAGTTCAGACCATGAAATTGTTGACTACAAACTTACTCTAAGTTGTACCTGACTGAATTTTAACTTGATGCTAACTTTATTAATAAAAAGAAACCGTACATTAAGGGTAATGAAAGCACGATAAAGGGCAGTATATATTCTGCAAATTTAGTCGTATGTAAACGTTTAATTTTGCGCGCTTTTTTGGTGGTCGCAAATATTTATCTTCTAGAACGATATCTAACGGGCCAATCTGATTTAATCCGTTTGTGCCTTCATGATTCCAGAGAATTTTCAGATGTACAGTCCCTCGGTGGAAATAATCTCTAGCCTTTAAACAGGCAACAATTGTTTTTAATTTGCAATTGGTTCGATACCATACTATACTGATCCATACTATGTTGCTACTCAAAGAGTTACCTACCTCTAAAAGCCTGGAAAAGTTTGTGACGCGTTATCCCGGCACAGACATTTCAGCTATCTCTGACTTTGTCAGTATTTTGCGTGCGGCGTCAGATATGTCTTCTGCGCTGGATACCTTGCTGGCCAGGCATGGGCTGTTGCAAGGCCGTTGGTGGGTGCTGGTGTTGCTGATGCGTCAGGACGACCTGACCTCTTCGCCTTCTGCGCTGGCAGAAAAAGCCGGGGTGACCAAGGCGACCATGACCGGCTTTATTGATGGGCTGGAGCGCGAAGGGCTGGTCTCCCGTTTTATGGATACCAATGACAGGCGCAAGTTCCTGATTCGCTTGTCGGTCGCCGGGCAGCAAAAGCTGGACGAAGTGATGCCGGTCTATGTGCAATGCGTCACGCAGTTTATGGGCGTGCTGGGCAAGCCGCAAAGAAATACCTTGATTGCTGATCTTGCTACCTTGGCCAGCAGGGTGGATTTAATTAAGTAAAACGATGCTTTAAAATTTTTTGCTGATTTAGTTTGATTCCATACTATTAATAACCATACTTTATATTTATGTTCCTTACTGCCACGATGACTCCCCTGTTTTCGCATCCGCGTTTTGACGCTACGCGTTGGGCGGTGTGGGGGTTAGCGGTGTTGTTAAATGGCTGTATCAGTGCTAAGGGCATCGCCCCCACGTCGCAGCCGCTGGCGCAAGATAAGCTGGCATTAGGCAAAACCATAGAAGAGGCCTCTGCCATCGCCTGGCCGACCGAGCATTGGTGGCAGGCGTATCAGGATACGCAACTGGATAAGTTGGTCGAGAAAAGCCTGCATGAGCATCCTGACCTGAAGAAAGCTAGCGCACGGATTGCATTATCGACCGCCATAGCAGAGCAGGCGCATGCGTCTACCTTGCCCAATATAGGCGGCAAAGTGAGTTCTTCCCGCGAGCGTTTTACCGAGTTGAGTTTTATCCCCAAACCGTGGGCGGGTCGCTTTAACTGGAACAACCAGGCGACGGTGGATATGTCTTACAACCTGGACTTATGGAAGCAGCAAAAGTCGGCCTGGCTGGCGGCGCTGGATGAAACCCATGTGGCTGAGGCAGAAATGCAGCAGGTGAAGATTGAATTGACTGCGGCCATGGTGAAAAGCTATATCCGCCTGGCAGCAGAGTATCAATGGCGCGACTTGGCAGAAGAGGAGCTAGATGACCTGCGCCATGAGATTAGCATCGCTAAAAAAGCGCTGGCAGCCGGGCTGAATACGCAACTCAACCTGAGCCGCCTGGAGGCAAGGCTGCCTGCGGCGCAAAACAAACTGGTGCAGATTGAATTACACCTCACTTTACTCAAAAACCAGATGGCGGCATTGAGTGGCGACGGCCCTGGCGCAGGCGAGGGCATTACCCGGCCCACATTACATTTGTCGGCCAGTATCGGCTTGCCTGACCAGTTGCCTGCCAACCTGATTGGGCGCCGCCCGGATATTGTGGCGGCCAGATGGCGGGTGCAGGCGGCACAAAAGCATATTCAAAGTGCCAAGGCCGCGTTTTACCCGAATATCAATTTGCTGGGCTATATCGGCTTTCAGGCACTGGCGTTTTCCGGCCTGTTTTCGAGTGCCGGTCTGGTCGGCAACTTGGGGCCGGCCATGTCGTTGCCGATTTTTGATGGCGGCAAACGCCGCGCTAACCTATCGGCGGAAACAGCGATGTATGACATGGCGGTGGAAGATTACAACGCCACTATTCTCAAAGCGCTGGAGGGGATTTCTAATCAGTTATCGGTGTTGAATACGGTGGTGACCGAAACCGACAATACACAGCAGGCGCTGGAAAAAAGCGAGCAGGCACATAGACTGGCGCTAAAAAACTACCGCGCAGGCCTGAGTAACCTGATTGAAAGCCTGCAAACCAATGAGTTGGTGTTGCAACAAAAAAGCATTCTGGTTGGGCACGAAGCGGTGCGGCTGGAGGCGTATGCGGCATTGATGCTGGCGCTGGGCGGCGGGGTGATGGATGCTGAACATGCCGCGCATTAATCATGGCGTGCGGCTGCTCGCCGTGTGCATGCAACAAGCCACTGCCGACTGGTATCGTCACGACTTTCCGCTGATTGGCTATTTGTTTAAATACCTGTTAGCGGCTTTTCTGGCGCTGTGGGTAGCGTTGAAGATGGAGATGGACCAACCGGCAACTGCTTTACTGACGGTGGTGATTGTGATGCATTTTCGCTCTGGCATGGTAATGACTAAAAGTTATTACCGCCTGATCGGCACCGTGATTGGTATTTTGTTTTCTATGTTGCTGGTGGCCTGGTTTGCGCAGGATCGGTTTCCGTTTTTTATCGCCGCCGCACTGTGGATCGGGCTCTGTACGGCAGGCTCGCTTATTTATCGCAATTTTCAATCTTATGGCTTTGTGCTGGCGGGTTATACCTTGTGTATTGTCGGGTTGCCGGCCACGCTCACGCCCTGGCATACCTTTCAAATTGCCTCTACCCGTTTGTCTGAAATTGGCGTGGGCCTGTTAAGCGCGATGCTGGTGAGTGAGCTGATTTTGCCACAGCGCTTGTGGCAAAACATTCAGGAGGTGGTGCGCGGCAAGTTTCGTGACTTTAGTCTGTTGCTTGGCGCTGGTGCCCCTGCTGGCCTTAACCAACCTTTTTTAAAGTTTATGCAAGACCTTTATCAACTGGAATCTTTCCGTGCGTCGGTGCAGTTTGAAACCGATGATGCGCGCGTGCACAGCACCACGATCAACCAGCTCAATGTACGGTTTATGGCGGTGTCTACCACTTATGTGGTGTTTCAGCGCCTGGTGCAACGCTTGCAGGCGCAGAGTCGCAGCTGTGAGGCGGAGGCTTTGCTGGCCTTGATGCGGCCTTTGGCTGAAACGATGTTGGTCGACGGTCGCCCCGCCAATGATTCCCCAGCGCTGGTGCGCTTGCAGCAGGCAGTCACTGACTTTCAGCTCGGTTTTACTGCCTTATTCAGCCAGCAATTACAGGCATTGGCATCGCAGCCTGATGTGAATCGTCTGGAGCTAGAAACCGGGGCGGCCCTGTTGCAGCGTCTAGCTAGCGAACTAGCCGCTTATCTGCAAACGTATGTGTTGCTGGTGACGAAACCGCGAGCGCAAAAAATTGATAGCCGCGAATTTAGCGCTGACAAATTACAGATGCATATTGACTGGCTGCCCGTGACCATTGCGGCGACGCGTGGCGCACTCACCTTGCTTATTTTGGCGGCGATCTGGATGACCATAGACTGGCCATCGGGTATTTTGGCCATGACCCTGGGCGTGATTACCAGTACGCTGTTTGCCGCCAGTCCGGCACCTACGGCGACGATCCGTCAATTTTCTGTTGGCGTGTTGCTGGGTATTGCGCTGGTCTATGTGAGCAATGTGTTCTGGCTGACGGCGGCGCACGACTACGTGATGCTGTGTATTGTGATTACCCCGGCCATTTTGCTCACCGCCTGGTTAAGCGCCAGACCGACAACGGCGCTGGTGGGCTCGGGGCTGGGCATTGCCTACTTTTTAATGGTGGGCTTTAACCAGGCGCTGGGCGATAACCCGGTCAAATACTTTAATGACTCGATTGCACTGATGATTGCGCTGGTGGTGTCCGGCATTATGTTCAGCCTGACCGACTATGCCACCAGCCCGTGGGCGAAAGCGCGCGTGCTGGCCCAGTTGCGCCAGTTGGTGGTGGATGCTTGCCGCAACACGAGTATGACGTCAGCCGAGTTCGAAATGCGGGCGCGTGACCTGATTCAGCGCTCTGGCAATGTGCAGCGACAAGATGCAGACAGTGTGCGCATGGTTGAGGCTTTGTGCGCCACGCTGGAAATCGGCCATGCCGTGATTGCCTTGCGTGCCGTTGCCAGCGACTTATCCGCGCAACCACGCAAGTTGTTGCAACACACGCTGGAGCTGATTGCACACTATTACAAACAGCCAGGGCAAAAAAATCAGCAGCAGGCATTGCAGTGGCTGGACCACTTTTTAGGCTGGTTGCAAGGCGGTGAATATGACCAGGCATTGGCAGCCTGGCAGGCGCAACCATTAACGACCCAATTGCACTTTATCCGTTTGGTCATCGCGGCGGAAACGTCGGCGAGCCCGCACCCAGTTTTGAAGCAGGAGGCTGCATATGTTGCATGAGTGGGTCCCGCGTGAGTTGGCGTTTCTGGATGCACATGTGCCAACTTTGTTTTTGGCATTTTTGCTGGCGGCGGTGGCGATCTGGTTGCTGGATAAATGGCTGGCCGCGTGGAATCTCTACGACCTGGTCTGGTACCCGGCGCTGTTACGCGTCGCGCTGTTTTTTGGCTTGTTTTCTGTGTTTGGTTTAATGGTGTATTGAAAGGCTGCTTATGCAAACGCAACGCATCTGGTTCAGGGCAACAAAAGGCATTCTCAGGGTAGGCATTACGCTGGCTATTGCCGTCGCGGCCGGGCTGTTGGCATACAAATTATGGGTGCGCTACACCGACTACCCGTGGACGCGTGATGGCCGTGTGCGCGCCGATGTGGTGAATATTGCGCCGGATGTGGCCGGGCTGGTGACGGCGGTGCCGGTGCGTGATAACCAGTATGTGCATCGTGGTGACGTGCTGTTTCGCATAGACACCATGCACTACCAGCATGCGCTGGCGGAGGCGACGGCACTCACTCAGCAGCGCAAGTCACTGTGGGAGATGAAAAAACAGCAATCTGCGCGCCGCGCGCATCTGGACGATGAGGTGATTTCACGCGAAAACCGCGAAGATACCGATCTGGGGGCGCTGGCGGCCAAAGCTGAATATGACGCTGCCGTGGCGCAGGTAGAAAAAATCAAACTCGACCTCGAGCGCACCGTGGTGCGTTCGCCGGTCGATGGCTGGGTGTCTAACCTGCTGGTGCGGCCGGGTGATTTTGCGCAGGTAGGCGCGGCCAAGCTGGCGGTGATCGACCAGCATTCGTTTTGGGTCTATGGCTATTTTGAGGAGCACAAACTGAGCATGATTAAAGTGGGGGATGCCGCCGAGGTGCAGTTGCTGGGTAGCCACACCACGCTTAAAGGCCATGTCGAAAGCATTGCGCACGGCATTACCGACCGCGATAACCCGACCGATATCCGGCTGCTGGCCAATGTGAACCCGACCTTTAACTGGGTGCGTCTGGCACAGCGCATTCCGGTCAGAATCCATCTCGACCAGATGCCGACGGCCATACCACTGGTGGCGGGCATGACCTGTTCGGTGGTGATTCGGCCTTAGATCTGGCCTGGGCGCATGCGACAGAATCAGACAGTCTCTGTTAAGATGCTTATTCATTGATGACAAACTAAGCGCATGCTTACAGAAAAACCACCGCAGGGATTACTCTCCCTGATTGTTTCGATTATTGCCTACCTGGCATTGGCGCACGCCGACAAAGTGATGCATATTGGCCAGCCAGAATCGCTGGTCATTTCTATCCTGTTTGTGCTGCTGATTATCAACCTGGCCTTTCAGTTGTCGTTCCAGGTCGAATACGTGGCCGAGCAGCTCAAAGAGCCTTATGGCACCATGATACTGACCATCAGTGCCGTCATTATTGAGGTGGTGATTATTGTCATGATGCTCAGCCATACCTCTTCTACCACGCTGGCCAGAGATGCAATTTATTCGGCGGTGATGCTGGATATCAACGGCATTCTTGGCTTGTGTGCCATTGTCGGCGGCATTAAATATGGCGAGGTCGAGTACAACGTTAACTCCGGCAATACTTATATCGTCATGATCATGACAGCGCTGGGTATCTCGATGGCCTTGCCCGCCTTTTTGCCACCTGAGCACTGGCGGTTGTATTCGATGTTTACCATCGTCACCATGAGTGTGTTTTATGCATTGTTTCTCAAAATGCAAACCGGGCGTCATCGTAACTATTTCAGCTACCGTGACCAGCATCAAACACCCGCGGGGCAGGCCACTGGTGGCATGAACGCCAATGTTAAATTTTCGATTCTTTACATGCTGGCTGGCATCGTTACCATCGGTTTCCTGTCTGAGGAGATGAGCATGCATATGGATGCCGGTTTAACCGGCAGTGGCGTGCCGCCGATTGTGGCTGCCATTGTGGTCGCCCTGATTGCCGCCAGCCCGGAAGTGCTGACCGCATTGAAGGCCGCCGTCAATGACCGCATGCAAACGGTGGTGAATATTGCACTGGGGGCCACCTTGTCGACCGTGATTCTGACCGTGCCGGTGATTGAAGCTATTGCCCTGATTGAAGATCGGCCGCTGATTGTTGGCTTGTCACCAACACAGATGGTGATGACTTTTTTGACCTTGACCGTCGCGACCATTAACTTGCATGACGGTGAAACCAATGCGATTGAAGGCATGACGCACTTTGTGCTGTTTATGGCGTTTGCCATGCTCGCCGCATTAGGCATGTAGTACTAAATATTATTCGAAGTGAAATCGGCATAGCGTATGAATACCGTTCTTGAGTTGATACAGCAATATGGCTTGCTGATTGTGTTTGCCAGTGTGTTTCTGGAGCAAATGGGGCTGCCATTACCGGCTTACCCCACTTTGCTGCTGGCCGGGGTGTTGATCGGCAATGGTCAATACTCCTGGGCCGCTATGCTGTTGGTGGCCGTGGTGGCCGCCCTGATGGCAGACTCCATCTGGTATCGTGCCGGTCGCAAATATGGCAAGCGCGTCATGGGCAAGCTTTGCAAAATCTCTTTATCACCAGACACCTGCGTCAGGCAAACTGAGGCGCTATATTTAAAATTTGGCCCACCCGCGTTATTGGTATGCAAATTCGTGCCCGGGTTTGCGTCGATCTCCAGCGCCCTGGCAGGCTCATCTGGTACGCGCTATTGGCTGTTTGTGCTCATGGATGGCTTGGGCGCTCTGCTGTGGGCGGGCTCTGCGTTATGGTTGGGGCATTTATTCAGCTCAGCGATTGATGAGCTGATGCTCACCCTGGTAGAGATGGGCAAATGGGGCACGCTGCTGGTGCTGGTGCTGATCACGGCGTTTATTGCCGCCAAATGGTGGGACCGGCAGCGCTTTATCAAGAGCTTGCGCATGGCACGCATCAGTGTCGACGAGTTAAGCACGCTGCTTAATAGCGGTGCGGCACCGGTGATTCTGGATACACGTGCCAAGCACCTGGTGGAGGATGGCTGGATTCCAGGCGCGCAGTTTGTCACGCTGGAAGGCGTAGACCAGCTGGTGCTGGAGATTGACGAAGATGCACCGGTGGTGTTGTATTGCTCGTGCCCGAATGAGGTGACGGCGGCCAAAGTGGCCAAAAAACTCATCAGCCGTGGCTATCGCAATATCCGCCCGCTCACAGGCGGCATAGATGCCTGGCGTGATGCTGGCTTTGAGATCACCACGCCAGAACAGGAAACCATGATGAAAGCAGCGCATGTTTAACGTGGTCGGCATTGCGCTCAAGCGGCCTTATACCTTTGTGGTGATGGCTTTGCTGATATTGATTTTCGGCACGCTGTCAGCCATGCGCAGCCCGGTCGATATTTTTCCTGAAATCCGCATCCCGGTGGTGGCGGTGGCCTGGCAATATACCGGCTTGCCACCTGATGATATGGCGGGTCGCATCACCACGCTTTACCAGCGCACGCTGACGACAACCGTCAATGATATTGAGCATATCGAGGCCAACTCTTATAACGGCTTTGCTATCGTTAAAATCTTTTTCCATGCCGGGGTCAATATCGCTACGGCCAATGCGCAGGTGTCGGCCATTTCGCAAACCGTGACGCGGCAAATGCCGCCAGGCACCACGCCGCCGTTGATTCTGAATTACAACGCCTCAACCGTGCCTATTTTGCAGATTGCCCTCTCTGGCAAAGGCCTGACTGAGCAAAACCTGGCCGACCTCGGCCTGAACGCTGTGCGTATCCGCCTGGTCACCGTGCCCGGGGCGGGCGTGCCTTTCCCTTACGGCGGTAAAAGCCGCCAAATCCAGATCGACCTCAATCCGGCGGCATTGCAGGCACGTGGGTTATCGGCACAGGATATTGCTAATGCACTGGCGGCCCATAATATGGTGGTGCCAATCGGCACGCAAAAAATCGGCAGCATTGAATACACCTTAAACCTCAATAATGCTGCGGCGGCGATTGAAGACCTGGCTAATATCCCGGTGAAGGTGGTCAACGGCGCCACTGTCTATATGCGTGATATCGGCCAGGTGCGCGACGGTAACCCGCCACAAACCAACATCGTGCATGTCGATGGCAACCGCTCGGTGCTGATGACCATCCTCAAGAATGGCGCCATTTCGACGCTGGCGATTGTCGACGGCATTAAAGCCAAGCTGGAGGAAATCAAACCCGGCTTGCCAGATACACTGATTGCCACGCCAATCAATGACCAGTCTATTTTTGTGCGCGCCGCGATTGATGGCGTGGTGTTTGAGGGTGTGCTGGCGGCGATTTTAACCAGCCTGATGATTTTGCTGTTTTTGGGTAGCTGGCGTTCGTCGCTGATTATCGCCACCTCGATTCCGCTGTCTATTCTGGGGGCGGTGATTGGTTTATCGGCCATCGGCGAAACGCTCAATATCATGACCCTGGGTGGCCTCGCGCTGGCGGTAGGCTTGCTGGTGGATGAAGCGACGGTGACGATTGAAAACATCAACTGGCACTTGGAGCAGGGCAAGCCGGTTGAGCAGTCTATTCTCGATGGTGCCGCCCAGATCGTCACGCCGGCGTTTGTGTCGCTGCTGTGTATTTGTATCGTGTTTGTGCCGATGTTTTTTCTTGAGGGCGTGTCGCGCTACCTGTTCGTGCCGATGGCCGAAGCCGTGATGTTTGCCATGGTCAGCTCGTTTATTCTGTCGCGTACGCTGGTGCCCACCATGGCCAATTACCTGCTTAAACCGCATGTCCATGACGAGCATAGGCCAGTTAGCCGCAATCCGCTGGTGCGTTTTCAACAATGGTTTGAGGGCGGGTTTGAGCGCATCCGCCATGGCTATAAAGCGGTGCTGATTCTGGCTGTGGGCCATAGCCGCTTGTTTATGCTTGGCTTTATGGCAGTGGTAATGCTGTCATTTTTACTGCTGCCTATGCTGGGCAGTAACTTTTTCCCCAGTGTCGATAGCGGGCAAATTCTCATGCATGCGCGTGTGCCAGTAGGCACGCGGATTGAAGACACGGCCAACCGGTTTGCCAATATCCAGGTGGCGATTAAAAAAGTCATTCCGGCAGATGAAATCCTGACCATTGTCGACAATATCGGCATGCCGATCAGCAGCATCAACATGACCTATAACAATACCGGCCTCACTGGCGCGCATGATGGCGATATCCAGATTGCGCTTAAAGCGCATCATGCACCAACGGCTAGTTATATCCGCACCTTGCGTGAAGTGTTGCCCAAGCAATTTCCGGATACCACTTTTTCGTTTCCACCGGCCGATATTGTCAGCCAGATACTTAACTTTGGTTCGCCTGCGCCGATTGATATTCAGATTCGCGGCGGCAAACTGGCGGATGACTTTGCCTATGCCAACCAGTTGCTGGCCAAAGTGCGCAACGTGCCTGGCGTGGTCGATGCGCGTATTCAGCAGTCACGCAACCGCCCGTCGTTTGATATCGCCATTGATAAAACGCGCGCGCAGGAGATTGGCATCAGTACGCGCGACGTAACCAATAGCATGGTGATTAATATGGCGGGTAGTTCACAGGTGTCGCCCACCTACTGGCTGAATCCGGCCAACGGCGTGACTTATCCTATTGTGTTGCAAACGCCGCAATATCAACTGGATAGCCTGAACGCACTGGCCAATTTACCGATCAGCGGTAGCGATGGCCCGTTGCAAACGCTGGGCGGGATTGCCAGCTTTAAACGCAGTGTCGGCAATGCGGTGGTCAGTCAATACGATATTCAGCCCATGGTGCAAGTGCACGCCAGCACGCAGGACAGAGACCTCGGTGCCGTGGCAGCCGATATTCGCACTATTCTGGAACAGACCAAGGACCAGGTGCCCAAGGCGGCCACGGTGGTGATGCTGGGTCAGGCTTACACCATGGACCATGCCTTCACCGGCCTGTTTTTTGGCCTGCTGGGCGCGATTGTGCTGATTTACCTGCTGATTGTGGTCAACCTGCAATCCTGGAGTGACCCGTTTGTGATTATTTCTGCCTTGCCTGCGGCATTGGCCGGCATCGTCTGGATGCTGTTTGTGACCTACACGCCTTTATCGGTGCCTGCTCTGACTGGTGCGATTATGTGTATGGGCGTGGCGACGGCCAACAGTGTGCTGGTGATCAGCTTTGCCCGTGAACGCCTGGCCGAGTTGCAAGATGCCACGGCGGCGGCGATTGATGCCGGGTTTGTGCGCTTCCGTCCGGTGCTGATGACGGCGCTGGCGATGGTGATCGGCATGACGCCGATGGCACTGGGCTTGGGTGAGGGCGGGGAGCAAAACGCCCCCTTGGGCCGTGCCGTGATAGGGGGCCTGTTATTTGCGACGGTAGCGACGCTGCTGTTTGTGCCGGTGGTGTTTAACGCCATCCACAACAAGCGCTACCCGGCCGCTGTCAATATTTCTACCGGAGATGTACATGCGTAATGCGACAACGGGGACTGCCCGTGGACTCAAACTGGGCGGCTTGCTGCTTGCCCTGGCCGCGATTGGGATTGTGGTTATTGGCGTCACCAGCCGTGCTGGCAACCACGAAAAACTCAAAGCGTGGACCGACAAGCAGGCCGTGGCTACTGTGAGCATCAGCCAGCCTGACCAGGGTGCAGAAGCGGGCAGCCTCAACCTGCCTGGCCGCTTTGAGGCCTATGCCCGCGCGCCCATTTACGCGCGTGTCAGTGGCTATTTAAAAACCTGGAAAGTCGATATCGGCGGCAGTGTTAAAAACGGGCAATTGCTGGCAGAAATCGAAACGCCGGACCTCGACCAGGAGTTATTACAGGCCAAGGCGGATCTGGCCAGTGCCCAGGCGAATGTCGCGCTGGCCGAAACCACCGCCAAGCGCTGGCAAGAGATGCTCAAAACGCAGTCGATTGCACGGCAGGAGGTGGATGAAAAGCTGGGTGATTACCAAAGCAAACAAGCGATTGTCAAAGCGGCTGAGGCCAATGTGAACCGCCTGCTTGCGCTCAAAAGCTTTGCCAAGATACTGGCGCCGTTTGATGGCTCGGTGACCGCACGTAATACCGATACCGGCGCCTTGATTAATGCGGGTAATAGTGGCACGACGGCACAGCCATTGTTTGAAGTTTCTAATACGCGCAAATTGCGTTTATATATTAATGTGCCGCAAAACTATGTCAGCCAGATCAAGCCTGGCGGCAAGGCGCAGTTTACGGTGCCAGACGCGCCGGACGCCGTGTTTGAGGCCACCATACAGTCGACCTCGGGGGCGATCAATGCGTCGTCGGGGACTACATTGGTGCAATTGCTGGTGGATAATGCGGCGGGCCGATTCTTGCCGGGTGGTTTTGCTAATGTGAACCTGGCGCTTAATGATGCCGCTGGCCGCTTAAGTATTCCGGCCAGTGCACTGATTTTTGACCAGAACGGGCTCAAAGTCGCCACCGTCGGCCAGGATCACAAAGTGGTCTTAAAGACGATTACCATTGCCCGTGACCTGGGCAAAATCCTCGAGGTGCAGTCTGGCCTGACTAGCCAGGATCAGGTGATTGAGAATCCGCCAGATGGTGTGGCGGATGGCACCTTGGTGAATATCGCTGCCAACGCAGACGCACCCAAGTAAGAAAACGCAGGGCAGCGCCGGCAATGGTTAGCGGGTGAGTATCAGCCAGCCGCTTAAACCGATGGCGGTGACCGCCAGAAACAGGTTGACCGCAGGCGGTAACCACAACACATGGCCGCGCGGTTTTTCCTGTGGATTCAGCGACTGGCAAAAGACCAGAAACTGTCCCGCCGACAATAAGGCAGTACAGGCGCCAATCAGAATAAAACCGACCCCGATATACAGCGACAATGCACTTTGCGCATGCGGCAGCGGGTGGTCGTGTGCCACCAGTTGCATAAACAGGCCAAAGCGCTCGATCACAAAGCCCAGCCCCATGAGGGCAATCGCTGAGCGTTGCCAGGCCAGCAAGGTGCGTTCGGCGGCAAAATAAACACGCGGGTCGTCAAGATAAGACATAAGGCCTGTTTCCTCTTTCAGGTTTTTCGTTGTGCCGAGATCACACCAGGCACCTGTTGCAGGCGCAGCAGCAAGTGCTGCAACTGGTCAATATCGCTGAGCTCTACCGTAAATTGCATCAAGGCCACATGATTGCGGCTCAGCGTATTGGCCTTGGTAGTATTAATCTTTTCGCGCGCAAACAGTTCGCTAATATCGCGCAGCAAGCCCTGCCTGTCGTTGGCTTCCAGCACAATATCCACTTCTGATAAGCCTGCTTGACGGTTACCCCATTGCGCCGCCAGTAGCCGGTTCTGCCGTACCTCTGCCAGGCGGCTAATAAAGGTGCAGGCCTGGCGATGAATGGTAACGCTGTGGTTGCGCGTCAGGTAGCCGACGATAGGCTCTGGCGACACTGGCTTGCAGCATCTGGCCATGGTGGTTTGCACATTGCCGATGCCTTCTATGGTGACCCCGGCGTGATTAATCTGCGAGGCGGTTGGGCGCTTGACCAATGGCGTCGCCGGTGCGGCTTCGGCAGGCGCTATTTCTCCCTGGATGGTAATAGCAATCTGGTGCTCGCTAATGTCACCGCGGCCAATGGCAGCCAGGCAGTCTTCCAGTTTATTAAATTGCAGTTTTTGTGCAATGCGTTCCAGCGGCAGGCTGCTAGCACCGGCTCTATGCAATTCTTTATCCAGCTTGGCGCGGCCCTGGGCGACATTCTCGTCAAAATGCTGGTATTTAAACCAGTGCCTGACCTTGGCACGTGCACTTGGACTTTGCAAAAAACCCAGCGACGCATTCAGCCAGTCGCGGCTGGGCGCACCTTGTTTGGCGGTGAGTATTTCTACCCGCTGCCCGTTCTCCAGCCGCGTATGCAATGGCACGATTTGGCCGTTGATTTTTGCGCCCTTGGTTCTATGGCCGAGGTCGGTGTGTAGGGCATAGGCAAAGTCAATCGGTGTGGCGCCCTGCGGCAAATCAATCACTTTGCCTTGTGGCGTCAGCACGTAGACTTTATCTTGAAACAGCTCGCTATTAAATTGTTCCAGCAAGTCGCCATGGTCAGCCGCCTCGTCTTTCCAGGACAATATCTGGCGCAACCAGGCGATTTTTTCGTCAAACTTGGCATCCGACTTGCCGCCTTCTTTATAACGCCAGTGGGCAGCGACGCCCAGCTCAGAATGCTGGTGCATTTCAAAGGTGCGGATTTGCACCTCTAGCGCAAGGCCGCGCGGGCCGCTAACGGCGGTATGTAGCGAGCGGTAATCATTGCTTTTGGGGCGGGCAATATAGTCGTCAAATTCACCCGGAATCGGCTGCCATAGATGGTGCACCAAGCCCAGCGCGGTGTAGCAGTCTTTAATGTCGTCCACCATGATGCGTACGGCACGCACGTCATACAGCTGGTTAAACTGCAAATGCTTGCTCTTCATTTTTTTAACAATGCTGGAGATATGTTTGGGTCGCCCGCTGACGTCAGCGTCGACCCCTGCCAGTGTCAGCTCGTGCTGTAATTGGGCGACAACATCTGCAATATATTGCTCGCGGTCCACACGCCGCTCGTCTAGCATCTTGGCTACCTCTTTGTATAACTGAGGCTCAAGATAGCGTAACGATAAGTCTTCCAGCTCCCATTTTAATTGCCATACGCCTAGCCGGTTGGCCAGTGGTGCAAAAATGCTCTGGTTTTCGCGTGCAATCTGCACTTGTTGCGCAGGGCTGGCAGCAGACAAATGCCTGAGTAACTGTGTACGCTCCGCCAGTTTGATCAACACCACGCGAATATCCTGCACCATGGCTAGCAGCATCTTGCGCAGCACTTCTAACTGTTGCGCGCGATCACCAGGTTTGTTGCTAGACTGATGCAAGCCCTCAATTTCACTTAAAGCCTGAATTTGCGACATGCGCGAGATGCCGTCAATCAAACTCACCGCCGTGGTGCCAAAGTTTGCTGTGAGGCGCGCAGACCAGTCACTCATATGGTCTGGTGCGGCATGCAATATGGCGGCAATCAGGCTATCGGCGTCCATATTCATGTCTGCCAACATGGCCGCCGTGCCCAAGGCATGTTGCAGCAGCGGCGCATGATTAAGGGCGTGTTGCCCGGCATACAAGGTCGCGGCCAGTTCGCCTGCCTGGCAAATCTGCGCTAATTCACTGGTAGTAAAGCGTTGCGGTAAAGACGCAACCCACAAAGCGAGCGCTTGTGGATCGTTGGCAATCGGGGCATGAGCAGGGCGGCGGGCTGAAACCATGCGGTATTATCGCCGCGATAATGCGCCAGCGTAAAGTAAAACGCATCCTGAACCATTGTCAGGATGCGTGTTTAAACCATGTAGCCACCCTAAGGTTGCGCGTGGGCGTTTCAAAGTGAGCGGCTAGCGTTAGGCAAACAGGCTAATCCCCAGCGCCGCCGCCAACACAATACCAATGGCCAAAATCAGAAAAATAAAGAAAAACACTTTTGAAATCGTGGCCGCGCCAGATTCTATGCCCCTGAACCCGAGCAAGCCTGCGACAAAAGAGATCACAAGAAATAGCAATGCATAATAAAGCATAGGTCTGACCTTTCGTGTTGGAGCGTTAATGATGATGGCATCATAAAAGGCGAGGGCGGCTTGCCCTATCGGTGCTTTGCTAAACTGCTGGTCAGAATGTGCCTACGTGCCATTGATTTACAAGCGTTAATCGCGTTCGCTTGTGCCTTGAATGCAGGTATATTGATGATTATTTGGATAGGCGTGCTGGCCTCAGCAGATTGCCTGTACGTTTAAATCAAAATAATCTGAAGGAAGTGTGCCATGTGTTTGACCAAAATACTATCTGCCACCGCTCGCCTGGCATGCCTGCTCATGATCGGACTATTGATGCCAGCCTCATTCGTCTGTGCCGCCAGTGATAGCGCCAAAGTCATTCACGCTGCGGTGCAAAAGCACGGTCGGGTCGATGCCAAACCCGCGGTGATTGCTCTGGTCAGCATGGATGAAGTATTACCTGATTGTCAGCAACAGGTGACGGTGACAAAAGTGAAAACCGTGGCTTATAGCGAAAGTGGTATGACACCTGAGAAAATAGGCGTCGATTGGTTGGGTGCCAAGCTTGATATTGCCACCAACGTGGGCGAAAACCCGGTGTTGTCACTGGAGGAGATTCAGGCCGCCAATCAGTTTATTCAGGTTGGCAAACGATACCTGATTCATTTTCAGCTGTGTGCGGAGGGTAGCCAGCGCAGTTTGATTAATATGTATGCTGAACACATGGCGCCCACCCGCCCTGTGCGCAAGCTGAAAACCTAACCCAAAGCAAACGCAGACGGCAGGTGTTGAGTTCTCAACATTTGTACAGGGCTGATTGTTGATTTGGCAGCATCTGTTTTTTAACTAATTGATTATAAATAGGTTTAAATCTGGCATTTTAATTGCTGTTAAATAAAAACATTGTTTAATCAGGAAATCGAAATGCCAAGAATCATTGGAGTCTCTGGAAATATCACGGCGCCTTCCAGAACGCTGTCGCTGGTGGAGGCTGCCGTTGCCAAGGCCAGCCAAAAGTTTCACAGTCCGGGTGAGGTGATTGATATTGCCAAATTAGCCGCAGATTTGGGGCCGACTGTGTCATTCAATCAGTTTCCGCCTGCTTTGACGCAAGCTTACGATAAACTACACCAGGCTGACATTATCGTGATTGGAACACCCGTGTATAAGGCCTCTTACACCGGCTTGCTCAAACATTTTTTTGACCTGGTCGATCCGAAAAAACTTAGCGGTAAAGTGGCGATTCTGGTGGCGACAGGCGGTAGTGATCATCATGCACTGGTGCTAGAGTCACACTTAAGAAGTCTGGCCAGTTTTTTCGGCATGTATACCATTCCGACCACGATTTATGCCAGAGATGCTGAGTTCACCGATTATCAATTGGACAGTACCGTGATTGAGCAGCGAATTGATCAGGCGTTGGCGCAAGCGGCTGTGTTAATCAAGCAGAATCTGCCAGAAGCACTGGTGGCTTAACACTTTGTTTTAGCATAAAAAAGAGGGGATGTTCTCCCCTCTTTTTTATGCGATCAGGTTGAGCTCTTTTAACCTGGCACGCAGAATATTCCTGCTGATGCCGAGTAGTTTGGCGGCGTGTACCTGATTGTTTTTACTATGGGCATAGGCTTTGCTGACGGTAGTGCCATTGATCAGTTCATACAAGTTTTCTGGCCCTTGCTCAAATAACTCTTCGAGTATGTTTTCCAGTTTGTAGAGCGCACTTTGGCGCTCATAGCTGATGCGGCCCGGCAGTGGCGCTGAGTATCCATGATCTTCATCCGCCGTTAACTCCGGCCGGTTAAAGCTGATTTTAGGCAGGTTTAAGTCTTTCGGGTACAGTGTATCCGTGTTGCTCACCAACACCGCACGGTGGATGACGTTTTCCAGCTCACGAATATTGCCCGGCCATGGATACTCCATCAATAGCGAGGTGGTTTCAGGTGCCAGTTTGTGGTCTGTGGTGTTTAACTTGTTGCGATAAACGGTTAAAAAGTGCTCAACTAAGGGCAAAATGTCACCACGACGCTCGCGTAAGGGCAACAATTCCACCGGCACCACCTTAATGCGGTAGTACAAGTCTTCACGGAAACGTCCGGCTTTCACCGCTTCTTCCAGGTTGACGTTGGTCGCCGCAATCAGGCGTACATCAATCGGAATCGGCTTGCGCGAGCCGACACGTACCACTTCACGCTCTTGCAGCACGCGCAATAACTTCACCTGGGTAGACTGTGGTAAATCGCCAATCTCATCCAAAAACAAGGTGCCGCCATTGGCCGTTTCAAACCAGCCCACTTTTGAGCTGTTGGCGCCGGTAAACGCGCCTTTTTCGTAGCCAAACAGCTCGCTTTCAACCAGGGTTTCTGAGAACGCACCGCAATTGATGGCCTGAAAAGGCCCGTTTCTGCGATTGCTCAGCGAGTGGATATGACGGGCAATCAACTCTTTGCCGGTGCCGGTTTCACCAATAATGAGCGCGGTCGCATTGCTGGAGGCAATCCGTTCGATTAACGACAGCAGATTTTGCGACTTGGGATCGCTGAACACCAGTGCACTTGCCCGCACGGACAAGCTGACGGCAGACGGATTTGGGTGTGTGATCACATGATCCGTACGTTCGGTGTACGAATCTCGGATATCCCATCGTTGTGCGCTCATCATTGACTCCTTATTGAACAGGCGAGTCACTATATTACATTGATCACTAATAAGTCAAAGTTCTATAAATTATAACAATATTCATATTTGTTATATTGATGGTTGCTTTAGCGAGGGATGGGAATTCAACATTTTGCTGTGTTAATGGCAACACTTGTTGCCGAGGCAACAGATGTTTTAGGGATGTGTTTTTGTTAACTATATGATTTTTATATGTAAGTTTTAAATGTTGTCAGTGGCACAGTCTTTGCAAAGTAGTCACTGTTGTTTTTTGCATGCATTTTGAAAGGACTGACAATGACTGTCGTGACTATTAATACCGAACTGGATCTGGAACGTTACGTGAGCGAGACTGTGGCAGAAGCCAAACTGGCATTTGACGTGTTCCGTGAGACGGACACCATCACAGCCAATGGCACCGTGGGGTTTGTACACCGCGTGCCAGGCCAGGACAAATTGATCATCGTCAATGATCTCGGCCCGTTTAGCAAAGGCAAGGCCATTGAAGCCACCGTAGTGGGGTTTGATGGCACCGTTTATTCTGGCAAGGGCAGTGGCGCAGGCGCTGGCCGTTATACCAAGTTGTTCCAGGTGCGGCCTGAAGTGACCACTATTTCACACATACATTCCACCTACCTGGGTGCCTGGGCACAAACCCACCGCACTTTGCCGATTCGTTATGTACCGGTGCAGCGTTTTAACCTGATTAAAGAGCTGCCGATTTATATTGACCGTCGTCAGCAGGAGGTCGATTTCATTCTCGACCAGATTGCGATTAATCCGCATAACGTCGCGATTTTGGAAGCCAACGGTGGTTCGACTGTGTGGGGTAAAGAGGGCCTGCGTAAATTGGCCGAGTTTATTTTGTTGCTGGAAGAAGGCGCTAAGTTGCAAACCCTGGCAGAAGCCCTGGGTGGCTCGCGCGAGTATGGTCCGGGTGTGTTAAAGCAACAATGGAAAATGTCCAAGCTGTATGAGCAAGCCAAAGAAGAAGGCTTGTTGCGTCCATCTGACTTGTAATCATAGGAGCCACTCAGTGACCACAGCACACACTATCGACCAACTCTGGTTTACCCGTTGCCCGGTACCGACCGCCACCGGCCTGGCTTATAAGTTAGGCTGGCTCAATGAAGCGTTTGCGCGCGACAACATTAATATCGCCACCTTGCAAGAGGCGCCGAAAGAGTTATCCAAGCATCACTATGATCACGCTTTACCTAGCTTGATTCGTGAGGGTGGCAACTTGCTGGCGCTGGCAGCCAAAGCCCAGGGTGCGCCGACCAAGCTTATCGGCCTGACCTGGATTGACGAGTGGCAAGCAATTCTGGTGCGGCCAGATAGCGGCATTAGCCAGCCTGCGCAGTTGAAAGGCTTGCGCCTGGCCTTGCCGGCATTTATCGAGCACCCGATTGCCAGCCATGTGCGTGGCAGCAGTATCGCCCGTGGCATGAGTTTGCATGGCTATAAAGGGGCGCTGAAAATTGCCGGTTTGACGTTGGATGATGTCAGCCTGGTAGAAGTACCGTCTGGTCATGGTAACCGCAATGGACTGGGTGAGTTGTGGTCCGGGTTGGATGCGCTTATCGCAGGCAAGGTCGACGCGGTGTACGTGAAAGGCGCGTCTGCGGTCGATGCGGCCAAGCGCGTTGGCGCGGTGGTCGGTATAGACCTCGATAGTTATCCTGAGTTATCCAGCCGCGTCAATAACGGCACACCGCGGCCAATTACGGTGCATCAGTCATTACTGGATAATCATTATGACCTGGTGGTGCGCTTTCTCTACCAGACCTTGCGGGCGGCAGAGTGGGCCAAGAGTAACCTCAAAGGTGTGCGCGACATCCTGGCATCTGAAACCCGCTCCGGCGAAGACGGTGTGGCCACGGCTTATGGTGAAAACTTCCATCTGCAGTTGGCGCCTGATTTGTCGCCGGAACGCATCGCTCTGTTTCGCCAGCAAAAAGACTTCATGCTGGTGCATGGCCTGCTCGATAAAGACTTTGACCTGGATGCGTGGATAGATTTCAGGCCGCTGCGTGATGCTGAACAACAGCTGCATCAATATGCTGCCGTTGCTTGAGTGTTAGATAAAGTACGAATAAGGAGTGAGTGTGAGTAGATTTTTAAATTATGTATTGTCAGCGCTAACTTTGGCGGTGCTGGCTGCGCCCGTGGCGCATGCTGAAACCGACCCGAAAGTGGTGCGTATTGCCACTGTGGCTTATAACCTTAATGGCAAAACCCACTACCTGGGTAGCACCGAGTTGGCCAGTGAAACCGGGCTCGATGAAGCCTTGGCCAAGCGTGGTGTCAAGCTCGAGTGGGTGCCCGCGGCCACGGCCATGGTCGGGCCGATTGTCAACGAAGCCTTTGCCAACAAAAGCATAGACTTTGCCGCCTATGGCGACTTACCGCCGATTATTCTAAACGGCTCTAAACCGCGTGTGCAATTGGTGGCGCCGTGGGGGCGTAGTGGTAACTCTTATCTGGTGGTGCCTGCCAACTCCACTGCAAAAAGCATTGCCGACCTCAAAGGTAAGCGCATTGCCTTGCATAGAGGCCGCCCCTGGGAGATCCCGTTTGCTAACCTGGTGCAAAAAAACGGCTTTAAACTCACCGACTTCAAAATCGTCAATGTGAATCCGCAAGTGGGTGCGGCGGCACTGGCGAGCGGGTCTGTGGATGCGTTTTACTCGTTGAGCGATGCTTATAACCTGGTAGATAAAGGCGTGGGTAAGATTATCTGGTCAACCAAAAATGCGCCACCAGACTGGAAACTGATGGGCGGCTTGTGGGCACGTAATGACTTTGTCAAAGAGCACCCTGAGCTCACCCAGGCCATCGTCACTTCGTTTATTAAAGCCAACCATTGGGCGGCGCAAGAGGCGCACAAAGAAACCTACCTCAAGCAATATGCCAGCCTGGTGCAGCCAGAGAGCGTGGTCAGGCGCGACTATGAAGATGACAGCGTCAGTTGGCGCGACCGCTGGTCACCATTGTACGACCAGGCGCTGGTGGATCATTACAAACGTGCTGCGTCTTATGCGCGTGAGTCTGGCCTGATTCGCAACGAGATTGATATTCAGCAGTTGCTCAATGCAAGCTTTGTCGACAAAGCCTTGAAAGAGCTCAACCTGGAAACCTTCTGGGCCCCAGCCCGCGTCGCATCACAACAATAACCCTCATTGCCTTCTGGCAGTCCCTGACAACAGATGGTCTCCCGCCATCTGTTTTTTTATATCTGTTGCTGTGCCAGCACCTACCCGCCGCCAAATGATGGATATACAACATTGCCCGACACTGGGTATTTACCAGTTGATGTGTAACTGCATGATTTTTAAGTGATAAATATTAATTTTTAACTTGGCACAGCGTTTGCCTATAACACTTTAGTTATTTTGCACAGGAACAAACATGAGTCGCCCTAAAACCGCTTTAAGTGTGATCAATGAAGCGCACGTAGACAGCCCCGTAGAAGAAGGCATTGCCTCCATACGGTCTTCAGGCCTGCGTGGTGCGCAACACCTGTCACTGGCGAGCTCGGCAGCCGTACTGGCGGTAGAAGGCGTGTCCAAAACGTTTCAGCTCAACGGCAAAGCACTCATCGTGTTGTCTGACTTTTCGCTGGCGGTGACCAAAGGCGAATTTATTTCGATTGTGGGCAGCAGCGGTTGCGGTAAGTCGACCTTGCTGAGGCTGATTGCAGGCCTGGATAACGCCTATGACGGCAGCATCGTCTGGCTGGGCGATAAAGTGTCTGGCACCTCGCTCGACAGGGGGCTGGTGTTTCAGGAGCATCGTTTGTTCCCATGGTTAACGGTTGAGCAGAATGTGGCGCTGGCACTGGAATCATCTGGTCTGACGCAGCAGGAAGTGGCTGCGCGCGTCAAGCACCAGATTGAACTGGTTGGCCTGTCTGGGTTTGCGCAGGCGTTTCCGCACCAGATTTCGGGCGGTATGTCACAACGTGTCGCCATTGCCCGGGCATTGGTGCTCAAACCCAGATTGTTATTGTTGGATGAACCGTTTGGCGCACTGGATGCCCTGACCCGGCTCAAAATGCAACAAGAGTTACAGCGCTTGTGGGAAACCGAAGGCACGACTTCTATCCTGGTCACCCACGACGTCGAAGAAGCTGTTTTCCTGGGCGATCGCGTGGTGGTGATGGAGGCGAATCCGGGGCGTATCAAACGTGTGGTCGAGGTGGATTTACCCAGGCCGCGCCATCGGGCATCCGCCGAGTTTCAGCGCATTAAAGATGATGTCTTAAGCGACTTCATCGAGATTAGTTAGAGTTATTAGGAGTTTGTATGTCAACAACGGCACTAAAAACGCCAGTGCAGCATGCCACGATTTGGGATTCGCTGTCAGATAAAAGCAAGGCCAGACGGTTGGTTGCGACCAGCGAGGATTTTGACAAGTTGTCTGAGCGTGTTGTCAATCAATGGAATCGTGTCGATCAGATCATTCCGCGCAACAAATTGCTGGCACTGATTGCTGTCGTGGTGGTCGCGCATATCATTGGCCTGGCCGGATTTATCAATGCTTTGCATCAACCCAGCATCGTCAAGCCGAAGAAAAATGAAGTGATTGTCGAGTTTATCAAGCCGGAGGTGATTCCGCCGCCAGTGATTGAGCCACCCAAACCACCACCGCCTCCGCCACCCAAAGTGCAACGGGCGGACCCACCGCCACAGGCGGCCAAGCCTGCGGCATTAAGAACTGCACCTGCGACGCAAACGATCACAGCGAACGACATTGTGGTGCAGGAAAACACCACGGCGGCAAAAACCAGCGGCCCGGTAGTGGCCGAGCCAACGCCAGAACCGGCGCCACCGCCTCCCGTGATTAAAGAGGAGCCATTGGTGGAGGCGAAAGGTGGCGTTGGCCATTTGAATAATCCTTCACCTGAGTACCCTGACTTTGCGGCTGACCAGGGCCTGGAAGGCACCGTGGTGTTGCGGGTAAAAGTGTTGCCGAATGGCAAGCCTGGAGAGGTTAAAGTCAAGAAATCCAGTGGCCACGGGATATTGGATGATGCTGCGGTAGCTGCAGCGAAGCGCTGGGCGTTTACCCCGGCAAAACGTGGAAATACCCCGGTTGAAGGCTGGGCCATATTTCCGGTTGAGTTCAAGCTGCAGTAATTTTTTTATTTGAAAAGGAAAGTGTATGTTTAGTTTAGAAACCTATCAAAGTGCATCCCCAGTGGTGCTTGGTGTATTGATTACCTTGCTGGTAGCCTCAGGCGTGACCTGGACCATTATTTTGGCCAAGTCGTTCCAGGTGTGGCTAATCCGTAAGCAAAACGTGAAGTTCCGGGCTGCCTTTTGGGGCGCCAAGAGCCTGCAAGAGGCTGCGACACTTGAAGGCCATAACGGCCCGGCTTATCGTGTCGCGCAGGTGGGTTTTGAAACCCTGAAAGACCTCGATATAGAGTCTGCCGATGATTTGCGTCATAGCGGTGACCGCCAGGAAGTGCTTGAACGCGCCTTGCGTCAGCAGATTCAAAAAGAACGTGTGTTGCGTGAAGCGGGCCTGGTGGTGTTGGCCAGTATCGGCAGTACTGCGCCGTTTGTTGGCTTGTTAGGCACCGTGTGGGGCATCATGCACGCACTGACTGACATCAGCAAACTGGGTACCGCCAGCCTCGAAGTGGTGGCTGGCCCGATTGGTGAAGCGCTGGTGGCGACAGCGATTGGTATTGCCGTGGCGGTGCCTGCGGTGTTGGCCTATAACTTCTTTTTGCGTCGCTTAAAAACCAGCAGCACCAATCTGGATGATTTTGCTGAAGACTTAATCAAGGTTTCTCGTCGCGTCACGTTTAAAAAACCAGATGCTGCCAAGGCCGGTGAGTTTGTTTCAAATGCCTCAGCGAGTTCTGCGGTGGTCCGTAACCTGAAAGGAGCCACTGCATAATGGCTATTTCTACAAATGCTGATGATGACGTCTTGAGTGAAATCAACGTCACGCCGCTGGTTGACGTCATGCTGGTGCTGCTGGTGGCGTTTATTGTCACCGCACCCTTGATGAACAATGCCATTCAGGTCAATTTGCCAAAAACCGCTGCTACTAAAGCGCCGGAGCAGAAAAAGCCGGTGACGGTGTCGGTAGATGCCGCTGGCAAGTTGTTTATCGACCGCCAGGAATATCCGCTGGAAACGATAGAACCTGAACTCAAACGCTTGCACGACAGCAACCCGGATGTGACCTTGCATTTGAGCTCAGACGAAGCCGTGAATTACGGCAAGGTAGCCAAAGTGATGGCGGCCATTGAGCGCGCCGGCATCACGCGCGTGGCCGTGTTAACGCAAGGCGAGTAGTGAAAAAAAGGTGCAAGTGTATGACACGTGACTGGAAACAATTTTTGCTTTTTCTGATTTCGCCCTTGCTGCTACTGCTGGTCTGGTGGTGGGTGGCTGCGGCAGGCTGGTATTCAGACGATATTCTGGTCTCGCCCGCTGCAGTATGGGCGACGCTGGAAGAGCTGATTGCCAACGGCGAGCTGGCCTTGCATCTCAAAGCCAGCTTCTTCCGCCTGCTCACCGGTTTTGGCCTGGGTGCCATGGCTGGTGTGCTGTTTGGTATCTGGATGGCGATTTCGCCACGTGTGGAAGCATTTGCGTTGCCCTTGTTTCAGGGCTTACGCCAGGTGCCTACTATCGCCTTGATACCTATCCTGATTTTATTGCTGGGCGTGGATGAGATTTTCAAGGTCATTATTGTCACCAAAGCCGCTTTTTTAACGGTGGCACTGGCCGCTTATGACGCCACCAAAGGCGTCTCAAAAAACTACTTTGAGGTGGCGCGTATTTATCATCTGCCTAAAACCACCTTGTATCGCAAGCTGATTATTCCGGCTATTACGCCGCCGGTATTCACCGGGCTCAGAATCGCTTTTTCACGCTCGTGGACCATTCTGGTGGCGGCAGAATTGTTGGCCGCCGATAGTGGCATCGGCCAAATGATGCAATTGGGGCGCGAAATGTTCCGCCTCGATGTGGTGATGGTTGGCGTCGTCATCACCGGCCTGGTCGGTTTTAGCATAGACAAACTATTTAAGTGGGCAGAGATCCGCCTGATCCCCTGGCAGGCTGCCGCGAAAGCCTAAGCCCGCAATCAACCGCAAGTGAATAGATAGATATCCGTATGCAAAATTCTTTTTATAAATGGGTCCCTGACTGGCGTGGCTGGGTATTGCCGATATTGGTGATTCTGGCTTGGGATGCGATGTCACGGCTGGATGCCAATCATGCGTATGCCTTTGCTTCGCTGGGGCAGATCTGGGCGGGCGTGGTCGAACTTAGCCGCAGCGGCGAGTTGCTGGTCAATGTGCTGGCCAGCGTGCAGCGCGCGCTCACCGGCTTATTGCTGGGAGCCAGTGCCGGGTTCCTGGTCGGCTCACTGGTGGCCGTGTCGCGCACCGCCAATATCCTTATTACACCGATTTATCACGCGATCCGCCAAGTGCCTTTGTTAGGCCTGGTGCCCTTATTCGCCTTATGGTTTGGCAATGGCGACAGCTCGAAACTGATCGTCGTCAGCCTGTCGGCGTTTTACCCGGTCGTGTTATCCACCTTTGAAGGCATGTGGCAGGTGGACCGCAAATTTAACGAGGTCGGGCAGGTGTATCGCTTGAGCCGCTGGCAAATTTATCGTCGCATCACCTTGCCCGCCGCCTTGCCGCAGGTATTTACCGGCTTTTCGTTAGCGCTGGCCTTTGCCTGGTTAGCCACTATTGGTAGCGAGCTACTGTTTACAGCGGGCGCGGGTCTGGGCAATTTAATGATGAACGCACAAGAAGCGTCGCGCATGGATGTCCTGATTATCGTCACCTTTGTGATTGGCGTATTGGGGTATCTGATGTCTTTACTGATCAAGTTAGCCAGTGCTCACTTGTTTAAATGGCGCCAAGTTCATTAAGTCACTGCCAACCATCACAATAAATCATCATAGACTTTGCCGTATCCATGCGTGCCGCGTTGCGGCAAGGTCAAATAACTAAGAAGTAGACTCTTTTGACTGAACACGCTCTTGAAGATAACCCTGGATTACCGCAGTCAGGCCCGCGCCCATGGCGTGCATGGTTCGCTTTTAATCTCCAACATTACCCGCTGATCCGCTGTTTGCTGTTGTATACCCGCACGCCAGTCAGGTTCTGGCTCTGTACCGGCCTGTTTGCGGCAGCCAATGTGCTGCTGGCGTTGCAGCAAGGGCTGATTGCGCATGCCATTGACGATGTGCAGCACGGCAAAGCGATTGTGCGCACGCTCACTGGCGGCTTGAATGGTGGTGTTTTGAATAGTGGCGCTTTGAATAGTGAAGTAGCCTGGCACTGGTTGCTGATCATTGTCGGTGTTGCGCTGGCACGTGCCGCGATTTTGTATTTTGTCGGCTGGTTATCGCTGATTATCCAGCAAAACCTGATCGGCCATTTACGTGAGCGCATTCTGATTCAGGTGCAGCGGCTGGACCAAAGCTACCACTGGCAACATGGCGCGGGCGAGCTGGTGACGCGCACCACGCGTGACTCTGACAAGTTGCGCGATGCGCTTATCAGCTTCTGGCGCCAGGTGGTCGACACCGCCTTAGTGGTTAGCGCCGCCATGGGGTTTTTATTCTGGTATGACTTCTGGCTGGGCCTGGTGCCATTGCTGTTGTGTTTGCTCGGTTTCGGTATTCTGCTGTTGCAAACCGAGCATCTGGTTAAGCTCGATCGAGCCGTTGGCGAAGCCTATGATGCCGTCAACCAGGATTTAACTGAAGGCGTGAACGGCGTGCGCGTGATCAAGGCCTTTGCACTTGAAGGCAGCCGGATTCAGCGTTTTGAGCAACAAGTGCAACGCTTTATGACGCAGGCGTTTGCGGCGCTGTCGTTTTACACCTCACGTATCCCCTTGCCGCAGTTTGTGGTCGCGCTGGGGCAGGTGTGGGTGCTTGGCTTTGGCTGTCACCTGGCCTATACGCAGGCGCTCAATCTTGGTGAGTTGATTGCCGCTTTGCTCATGGTGAATACGCTGGTGTTTCGCGTGGAAGGCGTTGGGCGCGTGATGCAGGTATTTGCCGATGCACGCTCGTCGGCTGCGCGTATCTGGGACCTGCTGGATGCCGAACCAGAGATACGCTCTGGCGCACTCGCCTTACCCGCTGGGCCGTTATCTTTGCGCCTTGAGCAGGTGTCGGTGTTGCCGCCTGAAGGCGGTAACCCGGTGCTCAGCGATTGCAGTTTTGAAATCGGTGCTGGTGAGATTGTCGCGCTGGTCGGCACCACGGGCTCGGGCAAAAGCACGCTGGCGGGTTTGGTGCCCCGGCTAGCAGACGTGACACAAGGCCGGGTGACGATTGCCGGGCAGGACGGCCGTTGGCTAGATGTGAAAGACTTGCAACTGGCGGCGTTACGCAAGCAGGTGCATACCGTGCCACAAGAGGCCTTTTTGTTTTCTGACACGCTGGCGGCTAATCTGCGGCTGGCCGCAGCAGATGCCACTGACGAAGCGCTGATGTGGGCATTGCACATGGCCAGTGCCTCTGAGTTGCTGGTGAGTTTGAGTGATGGCCTGCAAACCCGTATTGGCGACCGCGGCGTGACTCTGTCCGGCGGTCAGCGCCAGCGCGTCTGCTTGGCGCGAGCCTTGCTCGGGCAGCCGCGTATTTTGGTGCTGGATGACGCCACTAGTGCGCTGGACGCGGTCACCGAGCGCAATGTCTTAAACAATATTCGCGCCCTCAAGGCGCAAGACCGGGCCACCACGGTGCTGGTGATCGCTAGCAAGTTATCCACCATTTTGCTGGCAGATAAAGTGCTTTTTCTTGAAGAAGGTCGCATCTTGGCAGCAGATACGCATGTGGCTTTGTTAAATAATCATGCGCGATACCGCGAATTAATGGGGTTGGATGATGGCCGCTGAACGTAACCCCAATGTGAGGGCATTGTCTGATATCGAGCTCGAAGAAAGCCTGGCCAAACAGCAACTTAACCGCAATATGTTTTGGCGCCTGCTGCCGCTGCTAGGGCCAGTGCGCAAGTATATTTTGAGTGCCATGTTGCTCGAGCTGGCGCTGGTGTGCTTCGTTTTTTTGCGCCCTTACTTTATTCAGCAAGCCATTGATGCTGGTTTGCTTTATTCGTCAGCAACTGATCGTACGACTGTGGTTGGCCTTAATTGGCATGTGATTAACCTGGCCATGCTCGGGCTGACTGGCATGTGGGCAGCGCGCTTTGCACTGGCAGGTTTGTCGCAATATTTTTCCGGTACGGCGGCCATCCGTATTTTGAATCAGCTACGTATAGACCTGTTTAGCCATGTGCAGCAATTAAGTGTGGCTTATTTTGACCGCACCAAATCCGGCCGCATTATTTCCAGAATCGATAGGGACATCGAAGCCCTCGAGCCATTATTAATTCAGGGCCCGCCCGAGATATTTTCTGCCTTGCTACGATTTGTGATGGCGGCGGGTATCTTGCTGTGGGTATCGCCCACCTTGTTTTATCACCTGGTGTTGGTGATTCCTTTGCTCATCCTCTCCAGCACATTGTTTCGCAAACTGTCCAGCCAGCACTTTGCGCGTGTGGCCGAAAACCGTACCCGCTTTACTGCGCATCTGGTAGAAACCGTGGCCGGGGTGCGTATGATCAAGCAGACCGTGCAGGAAGACAGCAATTTGCAACGTTACCGTGCATTGGTCAATGCGTTTATTGACTCGCTGGTGCGCAGCAACATTGCCTCGGGCTGGTTTACGCATTTTACGGGTGTGCTCACCATCCTGGGCTTGATGTTGCTGCTGGTGGCAGGTGGCGAAGAAGTCGCGTTGGGGCATTTAACGCTGGGGCAATTTGCCGCCAGCCTGTTTTATGTTTATATGTTTTTAGGCCCGTTGCAAGAGCTGGGCGACCTGGTCGAGCGCTATACCAATGGCGTCGCCTCGGCGCAGCGCGTGTTCCTGTTGCTCGATACCCAGCCTGAAGTGGTCGACAGCGCACATGCGATCACCCTCGCTAGCATACAAGGCGCAGTGTCTTTTAAAAACGTTAGTTTTTCCTATGGGCCTGATCAATCCAAGCCAGTGATCCGCAACCTGAATTTAAGCGTTCCGGCAGGGCAGATATTAGCCATCGTCGGGCCAACCGGCCACGGTAAAAGCACTTTAATCCAGCTGCTAACGCGTTTTTATGACGTGCAACAAGGGCAAGTGCTGATAGACCAGGTGGATATCCGTCAGCTCAGCCAGCGTAACCTGCGCCAGCATGTTGGCGTGGTGCTGCAAGACAACGTGTTGTTTAGCGGCAGTATTGTCGATAACCTGCATTTGGCCAAACCGGAGGCCACGCTGGCCGACTTTGAGCAGGCCGCGGCTGATCTGGGCATTGATGATTTAATCCGCCGCTTGCCGCATGGTTATCACACCGAGGTCGGTGCATCGGGTGCGCACCTCAGCCACGGCCAGCGCCAGTTGGTCTGCCTGCTGCGCGCCTACCTGGCTAACCCCACCATCCTTATTCTCGATGAGGCGACCTCGGCCGTCGATATCCAAACCGAGCGCCGTATCCAGCATGCATTGCGGCGTTTATGCGAAGGCCGCACTGCCATTATTATCGCGCATCGCCTGGCCACCATCCGCGACGCTGACCTGATTGCTGTCATCCATCATGGCGAGTTGGCCGAGCTAGGCCCGCACGCGCAACTGATCCAGCAGCAGGGCAAATATGCCGAGTTGTATCACGCTTATGAGGCCGGTGAACAGCTTTGAGCAAAGTCATCATCAAACTGTTGCCATGACATCAGCCGACTGTTCAATCGCACACACCCATCTGGTTTGCAGTGTTGATTATTATCGCTAACACATTGAATTTTATTGAATATTTAAGTTTCTTTGCATTTGGCATATTTTGTGCAAATAACGGTATGAACACACACTTAATTCACTAAAGGACGAGATGATGAGTAATCAACAACAATTGCCTGACAATACGCTGTGGTTTACGCGTTGTGCCGGTAACGGCCAAGGCGGCGTACCCACCGCTTCTGGTATCGCATTTAAACTGGGCTGGTTGCAACAAGAGTTTGCTAACGATAATTTGCGCTTGCGTGCCTTGCAGGATGAAGATAGCGCGGACTTCAGGCATCACCATTACGACCACGGCCTGCAAACCTTGATCCGCGAGGGCGGTAACCTGTTTGCGATCCCGGCTAAGGCGCAAGGCGCTGAAACCCGTTTGATCGGCCTGACCTGGATTGAAGAGTCACAGTCGATTATTGTGCGTCCTGATTCCAACATCCGCCGTCCGGAAGACCTTAAAGGCAAACGCTTAGGGCTACCTGCGTATAACCCGAAAGACGTGATTGAGAACAAGCGCGGCCGTACCATCACCCGCCATAGCAGCCTGCATGGCTACAAAGGCGCACTCGATTCCGTCGGCCTGACGCTGGATGATATCCATCTGGTTGAAGTCGGCCAAAACGAGGTGACAAGCACTGGCCGCCGCTATGGTGGCTGGCAGGCAAGTTTTAACGCCTTGCTTGAAGGCAAGGTTGATGCAGTGTATGTGAAAGGCGCTGCCGCACAAGATGGCGCGCGTGACCAGGGGCTGGTAGTGGGCATAGACCTGGATGCCTTGCCGGAAAAACGCTTTCGTGTGAATAACGGCACACCACGCCCGATCACGGTGCATCGTTACCTGCTAGAGAATCACTACGATTACGTGGTGCGCTTTTTAACCCAAACCTTGCGCGCAGCAGAGTGGGCTAAAACCAACCTGGCCGGTGTGCATGAAATCCTGCAAAGCGAAACCGGTGGCACGGCAGAAGGCGTGGCTGCGGCTTATCGCAATGGCTTTCATTTGTCGCTGGCGCCAGACTTGTCAGCGGAGCGCATCGAACTGTTCCGTCAGCAGAAAAACTTTTTGCTCACCTATGGCATCCTCGATCGTGACTTCGACTTTGATGCCTGGGTAGACACCAGACCATTAGCTGATGCACAGCAGGCCTTGCAACAACTGTTGGCTAACGAGCAGGGCGGCAAACTGGCCGCGTAATGTGATGCAGGCGCATGTCTTGCCGATATGCGCCTCGATTATTTTTAGGAGCAAGCATGGCTTTTACCATTGATGCAGTCGCGCAGCAAGTGCGCACTTTCTTGCTGGCAGACCAAGGCCCGGCCGGGCGTGAGCAGGTACGCGTCTACCTGCAAGACGTGGTCTCTGATCAGGCGTTTGCCAGTGAATATCTGGATGATAGCCAACCACAACGTCGGGTGTTATATGAAGATGAAGCGTTAGGTTTTGCAATTTTGGGCCACGTGTTTAAAGAGGCCAGAAGAGCGCCCCCGCACGACCATGGTGTTTCGTGGGCAATTTATGGCCAGGTAGTAGGCGTGACCACCATGGATGGCTGGGATGTGGTTGATGACGCTGAGCCAGATGGCAAACCCGGTACAGTGAAGTTGCGTGATTCGATTGAATTAAAACCTGGCCATGTACGCGTGTATAACGAAAACGAAATTCACTCGCCACGACGTGAAGGCCCGGCCAAGTTAATCCGCATTGAGGGTAACCCCCACCAAAGCCCTCCCGGCCGCATTTGGCAACCAGTATAATCAAATGGGTGTCAAACCAGCGTTTAAACCCTATCAAGGATAAAACCATGTCAGAGCATATTTATAAAGTTGTTGAACTGGTCGGCTCTTCACCCATTAGCAGTGATGATGCCATTAAAAATGCGGTTGAGCGTGCCGCCAGAACCCTACATCACCTCAACTGGTTTGAGGTCGTCGAAACACGCGGCCATATTGCGGATGGCAAAGTCGCCCACTTTCAGGTCACGCTTAAAGTCGGTTTCAGAATCGAAGAATAAGACTATCTAGTGGTAGTGTCTTGATCATGGCTCGAGCTTACCTCTCGGGCCATTTTTTCAGGTATTTGGTTTGCGTAGCGTGCAATTTATGAGGCAGAATCCGATAAATTGTTTTTGATATCACCTAACAATTTGAGTAGCAGCTTGCACTCGTCTTCACTGAGTCCTTGTACTGCCAGGTCAGACAGTTCTCTTTCGGTTTTTTTAAGGCGTTCAAAAATTTCCCTGCCGACTTGCGTCAGGTTAAGTCGCGTGACTCGCTTGTCTGCAGGGTCGGCCTTGGCATCCAACAATCCTTTGGTGCGCACTTCTGTAATCAGCCGCGCAATTTGGGCTTTATCTTTGCCAGACTCCGCCACCAAATCACTCAGTGTCGCGTCAGGATGCCGTGCAAAGTAACCCAGCACTTTGTGTTGCATATGGGTCAGGTCGACGCCGCTGTCTTGAATCAAACGGTATTGGCGCGCGCGAAAGGTGTGCATCAGTCTATGGATCGTTTCAAAAACTTGATGCTTGTCATCTAAATTATAGTTGACATTGTCTACTTTATTTATCACCATAGTTGATATTATCAACTAAATTGATTGTGATGGAAATAGTCATGAGAGAGCATCCGTTTGAAAGAGTCCGCTTTGAATTGCAACAAAGGCAAGTAGAGGTGTTAAAGGTTGATCACACCAGTGCAGGTTTTGTGACGGTGACATTTACCGGTCCGGCGCTGGCGCAATTTAATAGCTTGTCGTTTGATGACCATATCAAGTTTATTTTCACCAATCGTCAGGGTGAAACGATCAGGCGCGATTACACGCCGCGCAGTTTTAATAACGCCAGCCAAGCGCTTGCCATTGAGTTTGCTTTACATGCGCATGGGGATGCCTCAGATTGGGCCCGTCACGCAAAGCCAGGCGATCATGCAGTGATTGCTGGCCCCAAGGGTTCGATGATCATCCCACAAGATTTTGACTGGCATCTGCTGGTGGCGGACTCATCCAGTTTGCCAGCACTTGCGCGCAGATTAGAAGAGTTACCATTGGCAACCAAAGTAATTGCCTTGATTCAAGTTGAACATGACAGTGATCGTCGCCAGTTTGAGCCATCAGCAAGCAGAACCATTCGCTGGGTATACTCAGCACAGGATTTGGTGGATATGGTTAAAGAGATGCAGTTGCCGGAGGGTGAGGGCTTTAGCTGGATTGCGGGTGAGCATCATTTGGCTTCGCAAGTGCGGGATGTTTTGCTTGCGCAGGGCCAACCAAAAGAATTAATGAAAGCCGCTGCTTATTGGAAAAAAGGCGCCACTGATTTTCACGAAAAGATATAGGCCTTTGATCAAGCTTTCAGCAACCGCTGTGATTATGAAGAACGGACTGCGCTGCAGTCCATTTTAATTTGCTGGTTATTTATTGGGTTGCGGCGTCAGGCGTAAATAAGGCTTCACTGTTTTATAGCCTTTAGGGAATTTGCTCTCAAGCACGACCGGGTCAGTGATCGACGGCAAAATCACCACATCCTGGCCGTCCTCCCAGTTGGCTGGCGTCGCCACGCTGTGGTATTCGGTCAGTTGCAATGAATCAATCACGCGCAGCAACTCGTTAAAGTTGCGTCCGGTGCTGGCCGGGTAGGTCAGCGTGAGGCGGATTTTTTTGTGCGGATCAATAATGAACACCGAGCGCACTGTGGCCGTGGTGCTGGCATTGGGGTGAATCAGGTCATACAAGGCCGAGACTTTACGGTCCGCGTCGGCAAGAATCGGGAACTGCACCTCAGTGGCCTGTGTTTCATTAATGTCTTTGATCCAGCCATGATGTGATTCAACTGGGTCGACTGACAACGCGATGGCTTTGACATTACGTTTTTTAAACTCACTCGCCAGTTTGGCCGTGGCGCCCAACTCGGTGGTGCAGACGGGGGTGTAATCGGCCGGGTGCGAGAACAAAATGGCCCAACTATCGCCCAGCCATTCGTGAAAAGAAATCGGCCCTTGGCTGGATTGCTGGGTAAAGTCGGGGGCGATGTCGCCTAGTCTGAGTGTCATGATAAAACTCCTTTTTGAACATACGTTGGATAGACTGTGGCCGTTGCTGTATTGGACAAGCCGATTGACGGAAGGGTTGGCACACTCGTGGTGAATGAGGGCTGCCAGAAAGGCTGAATGGCCTCTCTGGCATGGTGAACGCCCGCAGTTAAGCGGCTTTTTTCTTCAGGCGGAACACTTCTGCCAAAGGCGCTGGGTCGATCCAGGCATTGACGTCAAAGTCACTTCTCAGGAAGCCCCACTCCAGCAAAAAGTCTTTGTAACCTTCCAGCGCAGCGATTGCTTCAGCATCGAGATTAGTGCCCTGATGCAGATGCACGTCATTGCCATAGGCTTTGCGTACCCACTCGTCAGTTGAGCCAGACTCTTTGGCAATGTAGGCCACGGTTTCTGCTTCGTGTTTGGCAGACCATTCAGCCACGTCTACGATACGGCTTAAAAAGCGTACCACCAGGTCTGGGCGGTCGCGCAGCAAGGCCGCATCTACCGTGATCGGGCGTGGGGCGCTATTATTAGCTCTGACTTTTGGGTCTGGATGATTACGTACGTCGTAAATAATAGTAACACCATGCTTGTCGACGCTCTCATAGCCGCGTGCCCCTTTGACGTAGATGGCATCGACTTCACCATTCTTTAACGCTTCATATTCAGGGGCATAAGCGACACGTGTGCCTGATGACCAGCCAATCGTCGGCGCTTGTTTTTCAACTGCAATATCGACCAGCTCAACATCTTTTGAGGTTAAACCGGCGACTTCCAGCGTCACGACAATGCCACGCAAAGCGCTGGCGCGCTGGTGGTCGATGCTGATGTCATTTTTAGGCAAGGCGATACGTTTGCCTTTGAGGTCTTCTGGTTTGCTAATACCTGAGTTTGGCAGGGTAACAATCAGTTGTGCTTCGTCTACCCAGTTGAGGCCGATCACTTTAGTATCTGTGCCTCTGGCTTTGGCCCAGATGGCTGGCACATTGCCGCCCTGGCGGAAAGAGTGTGGCAGGCTGTGGTCGTAGTGTGACTCCAGCAACTCTGGGTTTTGGGTTTCTTGCAGGGTGTTGATGGTGATGCCATCTTGCACAAATTCGCTGCTGATCCAGCCTTCGCGCGCGGCGAGGCCTAACGGGGTCGGCACTGGGCAGCGGGTATACCAAATGCTGTCAATCTTGTTATTTGCGGACATGCTTGTCTCCTGATAGTGAGTGAATACAACTTGGGAACTCAATCAGTTGCAGGAAGCATGCCAGTAGTTAATTCTATTAATAATCAATAAGATACTCGTTTCTGTGTTGCTTGGGAGCGGACACTTTGTTGCCTGTGCAACATCCGCTCCCAGTCAACTGTTGAGTAGCCAGCATTAAGCGGCCACGGCCGCCTCAGAGGCTTGCTGGTAGGCTTTATATAGGCCCGAATAATGGCCATCTTGCTCGATCAGCTGGCTATGCGAACCTTTTTCTACCACTTGGCCGTCACGAATCACGGCGATGGCATCGGCATCGCGGATGGTTGATAAGCGGTGCGCGATGATGATGGCGGTGCGGCCTTCGCATAAGCGCCTAAACGCGGTCTGGATTTTGCGTTCTGTTTGCAGGTCGACCGCTGAGGTGGCTTCGTCCAGCACCAGGATGGCCGGGTTTGCCAGGTAAGCCCTGACTATGCACACCAGTTGCCGTTGGCCATGGCTCAAGAACGCGCCTAATGGCCCGACTTGCGTGGCATAGCTTTGTGGCAGGCGTTCTAGAATCTCATCTGCGCCCAGTTCTTTCACCGCATGTATCAGTTCAGCATCGCTGGCCTCGGGCGCTGCCAGGCGTAGGTTTTCCAGCACGGTGCCGCTAAACAGCACGTTATCTTGTAACACCAGGCCAACTTTGCGCCGCAGGCTGGTTTGTGCGTAGTCTTTGACATTAACACCATCGACCAGCACCTCGCCTGCGTTCACCTCGTAAAAGCGCGTCAGCAATTGCACAATGGTGCTTTTGCCATGGCCGGTAGGGCCAACAATGGCCAGCACTTGCCCGGCTGGAATCTCCAGACTCAGGTCCTGAATCACGTAGTTGGGCGCTTGCGGGTTATATTTGAAATACACATGGTTAAAGGCAACATGGCCGCGCGCTGCGGGCAGTTGTGGCGTGGCCGGGTCCACAATTTCCGGCTCGGTATCCAGCAGCAGAAAAATACGTTGTGCCGAAGATGCGCCGGTTGAATAACGTTCAAACAGGTCATTTAACTCTTGCAGCGGGCCTAAAAATAGCTGCACATAAAACAGGCTTTGCGCGATTTGGCCCACGGTCATTTCGTGTTCAACAATGCCCACACTGCCGGTCGCCAGTAAAAAGGCCATGCCTACAGTGCTCAATACTTGCGTCAGTGGTAAAAACCAGCTCGATCTGAGATTGCCTTTGATCAGGGTGGTATTAAAGTCGTGCAGCAAGGCGCGGTAGCGGTTGGCATTGTCAGCTTCAGTCACGGTTTGCTTGATAATGCGTACGCCAGACACGGTCTCGACCAGGTGTGCGGTAAATCGCGCCCTGGCTTCAGCCACTTTGGCCCAGTTTTTTTCCGAGATGCGCTTGAATAACCAGGTGGCAGCAAACAGCACCGGCACAATACTGGCCAGGGCCAGTAGCAGCTTGGGCGAAATCAGCCATAAGGCAACACTGGCGACGACAAAGCGTAATAACGCCGACAGCAGTTCTGGCGGCCCTTGGATCAACAGCGGTTCCAGTGCATCAATATCGCGGTCTGCACGCGAAATAATGCGTCCGGCCTTAGTTTGGTCAAAGTAGCGCATGCTTAACTGCTGCAAATGGGCGAACACTTGCACGCGCAAGCTGTTGAGAATATGCACAGCCGCGCTGCCGGATAGATACTGCGACAGCCCGGACACGCCAAAACGCACGATCCAGCTGAGGCCCATGCCTAGGCTCATCCATACCAGTAATGGTGTATTGAGGACGATGCCTTGGGCTGATTGAATAAAGCCGTGGTCAATCACTTCGCGTAAAAACCAGGGGCGGATAAAAATCACGCCGACCAGCAAGGCTTCGAGCAGAATCACGGCAGTGACTTTGCCTGAAACCTGTTTTAGCAGCGGCAGTAAGCGCCAGAACATATTGCGATCCAAGCTTTTTTTTGCCAGCGCCTGCTCCAGTTCAATGTCATTGAGGGCACGTTCTTGTCTTAAGTTTTCAGCCATGTTGCACTCCAACTAAATCGCGGTAAGCGGCATGTGTTTGTATCAGGTCTTGATGTGTGCCTTCGGCAATGATGCGGCCTTCTGCCAGCATGGCGACACGGTCGGCCAGCAAAATGGTCGACAGTTTGCTGGCAATGATCAGCACCGTGGTGTTTTTACCTGTGGTATCACGCAGCTTGCGGATGTTGTCCAGCACTTTGCGCTCGGTAATCGCATCCAGTGCGCTGGTTGAGTCGTCCAGTACCAGAATAGAAGGCGCGGATAAAAAGGCGCGCGCCAGGCTGATGCGCTGGCGTTGACCGCCTGACAAGGTGATGCCGCGGTCACCGATTTTGGTGTGCAGGCCATCGCTGAGTTTCTCCAGCACTTCATCAGCGGCGGCCAGGTGCAGTGCTTGTAACAACTCTTCATCAGTCGCATCTGGTTTTGCCAGGCGTAAGTTGGCTGCCAGCGTGTCAGAAAACAAAAAGCTTTCTTGTGGCACGACATGCACAGATTTGCGTAGCTGTTGCAGGTTTAAGGTTTTCACGTCATGCCAGCCTGCCCAGGCGGAGCCTATGTCTACACTGCCGTGTTTGGCGTCTAGCAGGCGCGGCAGCAGCCCCGCCAGCGAGCTTTTACCAGCGCCGGTAGCACCAACAATGGCCACGGTCTCGCCCGGGCTGACCTCCAGGCTGCAATGATGCAAAATGGCCTGGTCACTGTTGGGTGCTTGCGTTGTGACATTGCTTAAACGAAAGCCCAGTGCCTGGGTTGCCAATGTGTGCGGGCCGGACAGAATATTCGGCTCTTCGTCCAGCAGCTCCCAGATACGGGTAGCGGAGGCACGTGCATCAGCAAATACCTGCATGACGCGGCCTATGCCTTCTACGCGAAATACCAGGGCATTGGCGATGAGTAATGCGGCCACCAATTGACCAATATTTAATGTCCCTTGGCTGACCAAGTAAGCGCCAAACGCCAGAATCCACACTTGGCTAAAGCCAATCACCACCTGTGGTAAAGGGATTCTTTGTGCCGCAAACGCCAGCGCGGTATGCGCATGCGTGATAAAGGTATCAACCAGGCCGGAAAAGTGCCTGGTACGTTGAGATTCCAGGCCAAAGGCTTTAATGACGCGGATGCCATTGACGCCTTCGCTGAGCTCCTGATTCACCTGGTCGTAAGCATTGCCGACTTCGCGGTCGAGGATGACCAATGTATTGGTGTGTGTGACAAACAGCCACATGCCTGCGACAACCAGTAGCAGCGTCCCCAGGCCAAGTAGCGGGTGATAAATACTGAGTACAGCCACCGAGATCAGTACCCAGATGCTGGCTTCAAACACTTGTCGCCAAAAGTTGATCAGCGCGTCACGTACCTTGTCGGCATCGCGCGTGGTGCGTGTCACAATTTCGCCGATGCCGTGTTGCCAGTGATAGGCCAGGTCTAAACGTTGCACCTGGTGCAAAATGCGTTCGCGCAAAATGTAGAGCAGCTCCTGGCCAATAATCAGCGACATCACGCCGCCAATATATTGCAAGATGCCGCGAATCAGCGCGACGCCAACCAGCAGTATCAGCCAGTGCCGTGCATTGGAATAATCCAACAGGCCTTGCGCGTTACGCGTGATAAATTCGCTAATGTGAATAGACTGCACAATCTGGCCGACCAGCCAGAGTTGCCAGGCCATGCCTGCATTGACCAGGATAAATAGCAGGGCGGTGAAGCTGAATTGCCACGGCATGTAAGCATACAAAGCCAGGCAGCGCAGCAACGGTTGTTTGAGCTTAAAAGCAAAGCGTGATGAAGGTGTGTGCACTCCATGCGCTTGTATATCAATATAGGACTTCAAGCAGTCCTCCTTTGTGGTGAGTCAATCAAAAAACGCCAGAACACACGAGGTGCCCTGGCGCTGACAAAGGTGTCTACAAATAGTTAGAACGCGGCTGCGAAAGATACCCCGACTGTTCTCACAGCACCTTGATAGAGGTTGTCGCCAAAAACGCCCTGTGCTGCACTATATGAAGGGGTAGAGTGTTGCAGGTAATGCTTGTCAAACAGGTTGTTGGCATAGGCGGTCACCGTATATTTGTTACCCGGTGTCACATATGAGATGCGTGCATTCACAATGGTAAAGGCCCCTTGCTCCAGCGCAGAGCGGTAGACACCATTCGAATCAACCCCTTGTGGTGTGACAAAGTAATATTGTTTGGACAGGAAGCGTGCATCGCCACCGACCACGACTTTGGCACCGTTATCAACATGGAATGTGTAATTTGTCAGCAGGTTGGCCGTGACATTAGGCGCGCGTACCAGGCGGTTGCCGTTAAAGTTACCACCATTATTCAGGATCTCGGCATCTTCATATTTCGTGCTCAGCAGGCCGACGCTACCATTGATAAACCAGTCATTGGTTGGCAACGCTTGTAATTCCAGTTCCAGGCCGTATGTTTTCGCCTTGTTGACGTTTTGCAAATAAGAGACGGTTGAACCCGCTAATGCGTTAAAGCCTACCACGTTCACCTGTACATCCTGGTAGTCGTAGTAGAACGCCGTCGCGTTAAAGTTCAAGCGACCCGCCAGCCATTCAGATTTGTAGCCTAACTCGTAAGAATCCAGTTGCTCCGGTTTGACCTGATTCACCGCTGCCAGGTTGGTCGCTGCCGTGTTAAAGCCGCCTGACTTGATGCCATGCGCATACTTAAAGAATACGCGGTCTGTCGGGCTCAACTTGTACTCAGGCGTAAAGTCGTAACTCCAGCGGTCCCAGGTGGCTGAGTCGCTGACACTGAACGTACCGGAGGTGAGTGTTCCCGCAGGTGAAAACCCACCGGTGTAAGACTCCCACCAGCGGCCAAGGCTGCTATATGAACCCACACCGGTCGAGCCTCTGCGGTTGAGGTCATACTCTTTTCTTTCGCGGCTCCAGCTTAAGCCCGCAGAGGTGGCGAACTCTTCTGTCCAGTTATAGGTGGTGTTACCAAACAATGAAAAGCTGGTTGTCTCGTGCTTGAGCACGCTGTCATTGTAGGTGACGCTGGCACCTGAGCCTGCCGTACTGGCGTTTGCGACCTGCGCGGCAGGTAGTTTGCCGGTTTGGGTTGCACTATCAATATTTTCTCTAAACAGATGTACGCCAGCCAGCCAGTTCCACTGGTCTTCGCGTGGTGAGGTGATGCGGAACTCTTGCGATACCTGGCGTGTTTCGCTATCCACGTGTTGGCGTGAAAGCTCCAGCGGCGTGTTGTCGTTATCGCTTAAGGATTCATTTTTAAAGCCCTCGAACCCGGTGATAGAGGTGAACGCTAATTTGCCCACATTCCATTTAAGGTTCAGGTTGGCACCGGTTTGCGAGGTGTTGCTCCAGTTGTCTGCATTGGTGCTGACATCGTTATAACCGGTACTCGGGGCGTAGCCACCACGCAATACGCCATTCGCGGCATAACTGTTGGTGTTGAGGATGGTGCCATCGGTTTTGTATTTGCGGTAATGCACATTGAGCAAGGCTTCGGCATCGTCTGAAATCTTGCCCAATAATTGGCCGCGAATCGCACCGTCTTGCAGGCCGCCATCTTTGGTGCCGTTAAAAATATTATTAAAGCGGCCATCAATATCTTCCTGATACACAGAAATACGTGCACCCAGGCGGTCTTCAATCAAGGGCACATTAAAGCCACCTTGCAATACTTTATCGTTAAATGTGCCGTAATCCGCCTTGATGTAGTCATCATTTTTGCCTTCTTTGAGCGAAGGTTTTTGCGAGATGATATTCACTGCACCGCCTGTCGTATTCTTACCGTATTTGGTGCCTTGCGGGCCGCGCAGTACCTCTACACGCTCCAGGTCAAACAGCGGAAAGCCAGTGGCCGAGGCGTTGCTGATATACACTTCGTCCTGGTAAAAACCAATCGGGCTGGCCAGGTCCAGCTGTTGCTGGCCTGCCCCAATACCGCGGATCCACCAGCGTGGACGGCCATGCTGCTGACCAACGGCAGTGGCGTTAGGCACATAGTTAAATACTTCTTGCGCAGAGCGGCCAATGCCCTGGTCTAGCAGGTCTTTGCCTTTGAGCACGGTAATCGGGGTGGCAATCTTTTGCGCGCTTTCCTTACGTCTGTTGGCGGTGACGGTGACGCTGCCCAAAGAGGACTCTTGTGCCTGGGTGTCTTCCGTTTTTTTGGAGCCGTCATTATTTTCGGCCGTTTCTGCGGTTTGTGCTTCCTGGCTTTCAACGACTTTTTCTGCTTCGGCCGCCCAGGCCGGGTTCAGCGCTAATGAACCAGCAAACGCGCTCAAAACAGCCGCTTTGACCGTGCGTTGTTTCCATAAATGTCTCGGCTGTTGTGCGCCGATCGTGTCACTAATTCTTTTCATAATGTTCCCTTGGGTTGAGATAAAGCACTTAACGAAGTGTTGGTGTCTCAAGCGCAGGAATCATGCCAGCCATGTTTATTCTTTTTAAATGGTTGATTTTAAATTAAAAATAATTTTTTAAGCCTGTTTTTTTGAGGCTGTGAATTGTTTTGTCAGCAACATTCTACTCAAGCAATTGGGGTAGCTAATGTTGCTGACAAAACACTTTTAGATAATGTAAACGGCCTTTTTGACGATGCAGTTGTGTTGGCATTTTGATGTCAATACGGCGGATAAAAGGAGCGATTGGCTAAGCGAAAAATGTGATGCGTGTTTGCTGTTTGTTGTCACAAACGTGCTTGTGATGCCGCACGGATTATTGTTGCGTCAGCAGCAAGATAGGCCTGGTTTGTTGCTGGCTAAACAGCTGGATGTTGATCGCGAGGCTGCTGGCGTGCTTTGTGCGGGCGATTTACAGGCGCGTCATCCCGTATAAAAATCAAACACATACGGGGTGATTGCCAGGGTTAGCCAACGTATGGGTCGTGTTGGCATGTTGTTTGCAGCGATGCAAGCCGCATAAGCCATTTAAAACAGGAGACTTAAATCATGAGTGAGACTTTTACCGATGCAGAGTTAGTGCAGTATGTAGAGCAAGCCAAAGCCGATGCGTTGCATTCTTTTAACTTTTTGAAAGAAACCGGCACTTTGTCTGCCACCTGGACTTACCACATCACGCACAAAATCCCGGGCCAGGACCAATTGCTGAATATCCGTTTTCCGTGGCCATGGGAGCGTTCACGTGACCCGGTGGTGAGCATTGATACTTTCTCAGAAAAGAAAGATCACATCCTGCATGAGTCCCGCATTGATGCCGACACGGTGATTCACGCGCATACACCTTACCTGGCGGCATGGTCGCTGGCACAAATCAATTTCCCGATTTTGTATGTGGCTGCCCAGCGCTATTTGCTGGCGCGTGAGATTCCTAACCATTTGGATCGTACCCGCAGCGTGCTGTCGATTATTTCCGAGCGCCTGGATAAGCATCCAGAGCTGGCACCACCACCTGCTTTGCTGGAGTCTAACGGCGGCGCCAATATCTGGGGCAAAGGCATTATCGGCACCTCGCAACTGGTGTTGCTGATTGAAGAGGCGGCGCGCTTTCAGTCTCTGGCCGAGCAAGTGGGTGGTGCTAAAGAGTACACGCCAGGCGCGCTCGAGGTGCAATGGAAGCGTACTGGTCTGGTCGAAAAAGCCAAGCAATATTCGGGTCGTTTTATTGCTGACTTGCTCAAGCAAAAAGCAGCTTAATTTCATTCACCTGTGAGTCGGGGCAAGGTCACTTGGCCTCGACTTTTTATTGAAAGCGTTGATCATGAGTCAGAGCAAAAAAAGACAATTAGCCCTGAATGTTTTTTTGTTACGTTACGGGCACCACCCGGCCGGATGGCTGCATCCGATCTGGACCGAGAATGGCCGGCCGGATTTGCAGTGGTGGATACGTGCGGCGCAGATTGCCGAAGCCGCCAAGTTTGATACTTTTTTTGTGGCCGACTTTATCGGTCGCTCGGGTGTGATCGACAAACAGGCTGTCAAAAACCCGAATAACTTTCACTTCGAGCCGTTTACTTTACTATCGGCGATTGCGGCGCATACCAAAAATATCGGCCTGGTTGCGACAGTGAATACTAACTTTTCTGATCCGTACAATGTCGCGCGCCAGTTCACCTCGCTCGATCACCTGAGTGGCGGTCGCGCTGGGTGGAACGTGGTTTCATCACTTAACCCCGTCACGGCTAAAAACTTTGGCATTGAAGCCCCAATTACGCATGAAGAACGTTATGAACGTGCCAGTGAGTTTATCCAACTGACCAAGGCCTTGTGGGATAGCTGGGATGACGATGCGTTTGATCAGCCCAACCGTGAGAGCGGTCAGTTTTATGACCCGGCTTCCGGTCATCCAGTTAATTTCAAGGGCCAATACTTCAAGTCAGAAGGCTTACTGGATTTCCCACGGCCGATTCAAGGCTACCCTGTATTTGTGCAAGCCGGCAACTCAGACACCGGTCGCGAGTTTGCCGCCCGTGAAGCCGAGATGACCTATAGCTCGGCCACCTCATTAGATGTCGCCAAAGCCTATTATGCCGACGTGAAGTCGCGCATGGCGAAATATGGCCGCGCGGAAGACCAGCTCAAAATCACCCCTGGCCTCAATGTTGTTGTGGCTGAAACCGACCAGGAAGCACAAGATAAATATGGTGAGTTGCAAGCACTGGTCGATTTCTCTGACCTTGAATTCGGCGGCCAGGACTTATCCAACTATCCACTCGATGGCCCATTGCCAGACCTGCCTTACGACCCAGGTGAGAATGGTCGTGGCCGTTTTCAGCAGCAATTGGAGCTAGCCAGACGCGAAAACCTGACCATCCGCCAGTTGGTGTTGAAGTTCCGCGTCGCACGTGGCCATTTGCAAGCCATCGGCTCGGTTAAAACCGTGGCAGACACCATAGAACAATGGTTTGTCGAAAAAGGCGCCGATGGCTTCAATGTCGTACCGCCATATTCGATCAAAGGCCTCGAAGATTTTACGCGCCTGGTGGTGCCTGAGTTACAACGTCGCGGCATTTTTCGCAAAGAGTATGAGGGCAAGACTTACCGCGAGAATCTGGGGTTGGACCGGCCTGAGAATCCGCATACCTGATCAGGTGTCTGTTGAATGTGTTGCCTGCAACAGCTGCTTTGGGTCGCTGTTGGCAGGGCATCACACATCACTTATTGCGGGATGCTGTTTTTTGATGGTGTATTGATTTCAACTGTTTGATTTTAAATAGATAAGTTGTTTGTTTGTCTGGGTGATATGACACGCTAAAACAGTTGGTACAAAAACTGCAATACCTCACCAACACGATGCAACCATCAACTTTGAGTTCTTAAAAATAATATGTGGCATTACCTGTTAAAACGCTTGCTGATGATGATCCCCACCCTGATCGGGGTGATGACGCTCACTTTTTTGGTGACCCAGTTTGTACCCGGCGGGCCGGTCGATAGTGCGATTGCGCAAATCGATGCGCAGGATGCACGCTCAGGTGCAGATGGCTCCTCAAGCACGGGTGGCTGGAGCTATAGTGGCCGGCAGGGCATAGATACGCAGCAGGTCGAACAACTCACTGCGCTATATGGGTTTGATAAACCGGTGCTAGAGCGTTACTGGCAGATGCTGGTGAACTATGCCCGTTTTGATTTAGGTGAAAGTTATTTTCGTAACCAGAATGTGTGGGACCTGATTAAAGATAAATTGGGTGTTTCAGTGGCACTCGGCATCTGGACGTTCACGCTGACTTATTTGATCGCTGTGCCATTGGGCGTCGCCAAAGCGGTGAGAGCAGGCAGCAGTTTTGATTTTATCACCAGCTTTTTAGTGCTATTTGGCTATGCGATTCCGGGGTTTGTATTAGGCGTGCTGCTGATTGTATTGTTTGGCGGTGGTTCGTTCTGGGATGTATTTCCGCTACGCGGGCTCACCTCAGACAACTGGGCAGAACTCAGCCCGTTAGCCAAAACGATGGATTACTTATGGCATATCACTCTGCCGGTGACGGCTTCTGTGGTGAGTACGTTTGCGTTTAAAACGCTGCTCACCAAAAACACTTTTCTTGAAGAAATCCGCCGTCAGTATGTGCTGACAGCGCGCGCCAAGGGCTTGTCCGAGCGCCAGGTGCTGTGGAAGCACGTCTTTAGGAATGCTTTGCTGCCTTTGATCACCGGCTTTCCGGCCACGTTTATCATGGCTTTTTTTACCGGCAGCTTGCTGATCGAGACCTTGTTTTCGCTGGATGGGCTGGGCCTGCTGTCGTATGAATCTATTAATAGCCGTGATTACCCAGTGGTGCTGGGCACCTTGTATCTGTTTACCTTAGTGGGATTGTTTATCAAGCTGCTGGGCGATTTCGCTTATGTGCTGGTGGATCCCCGTATCAAGTTTGATAGCCAAGATTCGTAAGGCCGGAGTCACCATGAGTCAAGTTATTCCCCATCTCTCTCCTGCCCGCCGTAACTGGCAGCGCTTCAAGCGTAATCGCCTGGGCTACTGGAGCCTGATTGTGTTTGTGGCACTGTATGTGATCAGCCTGGCCGGGGAGGTGATTTCAAACGACCGGCCGCTGGTGGTGCGCTATGCACAACAATGGTATTTTCCTTTGCTTAATGATTACCCTGAATCTACTTTTGGGGGCAATTTGCCCATCCAGGCCGATTACCATGACCCGTTTATCAAGGCGCAACTGAGCAAGGCAGGCAACTTTGCCGTTTATCCGCTCAACCCTTATTACTACGACACGCTCAACTATTTTTCCAAGGCCGAACATTACCCAGGCAAACCGGATGATGAAAACCTGCTCGGCACCGATATTGCTGGTTATGACATCCTGGCCAGGCTGCTGTACGGTTTTCGCGTGTCGGTCACCTTTGCCCTGGGGCTAACGGCGGTGGGCGTGGTGCTGGGGATCTTTTTTGGCGCCGTGCAAGGCTATTTTGCGGGCAAGACCGACTTGGTAATACAGCGCCTGATTGATATTTGGGGCTCGATGCCAGAGCTTTATTTGCTGATTATTTTTGCCTCGATTTTTGACCACAGTTTGTTATTGCTGTTTGGTCTGTTGTCATTGTTTGGCTGGATCAACCTCTCAGACTATGTGCGCGCTGAGTTCTTGCGTAACCGGCAACTGGAGTACGTGAAGTCTGCCCGCGCGCTGGGTTTGTCCAACGCGCAGATTATCTGGCGCCATATTCTGCCTAACAGCCTGACGCCGGTGATTACCTTTTTACCGTTTCGGATGAGTGCTGCCATTATGGCGCTGGCCAGCCTGGATTTTCTCGGCCTGGGCGTGACTGCACCAGCGCCCAGCCTGGGGCAACTATTGCTGCAAGGCAAAGAAAATCTCGATGCCTGGTGGATTGCGCTGTCTTCTTTTAGCGTGCTGGTACTCACATTGCTACTACTGACGTTTACCGGCGAGGCGTTGCGTAATGCGCTGGATACGCGTATTTCTGATGCCAGACAAGGCGGGACGTTGTAAATGACACAGCCCTTATTATCGATAGAGAATTTCTCGGCCCGCTTTGACCACAAAACGGTGGTTGAACAATTGAACCTGAGCATACGCGGTGGCGAGCGGCTCGCGCTGGTGGGCGAATCAGGTTCTGGTAAAACCGTGACAGCGCTTTCGATTTTAAAACTGGTAGAAGCGGCGCAGTTGAGCGGCAAGATCGTATTTAATGGCGATAATTTGCTGCAAAAATCTGCACGCGACATCCAGCGTGTGCGTGGCGCTGACATTGCCATGATTTTTCAGGAGCCGATGACGGCGCTGAATCCGCTATTCACCATTGGCGAACAGATTGTGGAAACCATCGTGGCGCACCAGGCCTTGTCACGCGCTGAAGCGACGCAGAAAACGCTGGAGTTACTCACGCGCACCGGCATCCGCCAGCCGGAAAAAAACATCAATAGTTATCCGCACCAGTTGTCGGGCGGCCAGCGCCAACGCGCCATGATCGCCATGGCACTCTCATGCAAACCCAAGTTGCTGATTGCTGACGAGCCGACCACGGCGCTGGATATGACCATACGCGCGCGCATCGTCAAGTTGCTGATCGAGCTGCAGGAAGACGACGTGCGTGAACATGGCGAGCAAGGCATGGCGATTCTGCTGATTACGCATGACCTCAACCTGGTGCGTAAATTCGCGCACCGGGTGGCGGTGATGGAGCGTGGCCGCCTGGTAGAAACCGCCGACACGCAGACTTTGTTTGCACAGCCGCAGCACCCTTATACCATCAAACTCATCAACAGCATCCCCGAGCGCAATGTGTCGCCGGTGGCTGGGGATGCGAGAACCTTGTTGGAAGCACGCAAGCTGCGCGTGGAATATCCGTTGCCACGCAAAGGCTGGCGCGGCTTGTTACGGTCATACAGTTTCACTGCTTTGCACGGTGCAGACGTCACCCTGCGTGAAGGCGAAACGGTGGGTATCGTCGGTGAGTCTGGTTCCGGCAAGTCTACGCTGGCGCAGGCGGTGCTTAACCTGATCAAGGTCAAGTCTGGCAGCATAGAGGTTGATGGTGCGCCGCTGTATCAACTAAGCAAGCGCTTACAGCGCGAAATGCGGGCGAGGTTGCAAGTGGTGTTCCAGGATCCATTTGGCTCCTTGTCACCGCGGCAGACTGTTCGCCAGATTGTCGGCGAAGGGTTAGCGTTGCATTTCCCAGAGCTGACAGAGCAAGAACGCTACACGCGCATTGTGCAGATATTGTCCGAAGTCGGCCTGAGTGCGCAGGTACTGGATTCTTATCCGCATGAGTTCTCTGGCGGCCAGCGCCAGCGCATCGCGATTGCGCGCGCATTTGTGCTATCACCAAAAGTGGTGATACTTGATGAGCCGACCTCGGCGCTCGATGTGTCTATCCAGAAACAGGTGCTGGAACTGCTGGTCAGTTTGCAGAAAAAATTCGGCTTGAGTTATCTGCTGATCAGCCATGACTTGACCGTGATCCAAGCGCTCGCCCACCGCGTATACGTGCTCAAAGATGGCGAAATTATCGAGTCTGGCGACACCGCGCAAATCATACACACGCCACAACATCCTTATACGCAATCGCTGGTGCAAGCCTCGCTCTAATCAAGATTCCAACCCTATGTCTATTCGATCCAATCTCTCGCTTTTACCCTGGGCTGTGCTCATGGCACTGTCTTTCGTCACTGGCGTCTTGCTGCCTCTGGATAGCGCTTTGTCTGCGCACGCCGTGGCCCAGTTTGGCGCGCCTAAATACCAGGCCGGTTTCAAGCATTTTGACTATGCCAATCCTGACGCCCCTAAAGCCGGCCAGATTCGCTTTGCCGTGATCAGCCAAAACAGCGGCTTTGATAAATTCAACCCGTTTAGCCTTAAAGGCAAACCGGCGCCCGGCCTGGTTGAGCAGATGTTTGAAACGCTGACGGTATATAGCCTGGATGAAATCAACACCCAATATGGCTTGCTGGCAGACGATATCCAGCTGGCGCCGGATTTCAGTGCCGTCACGTTTCATATTAATCCCTTAGCCAAATTCTCTAATGGTGATCCGGTCACCGCCAAAGAGGTCAAGTATTCGTTTGATACCTTGACCGGTAAAACAGGCAACCCACGCTTCAAGGCTTATTTTGCTGAGATTAAAAGCGTCACCATCGTTGACGCACACACTGTGCATGTTGAGTTTAAGCGCAAGGGTCGCGATTTATCGTTTGTGGCTGGCAGCCTGCCCGTGTTCTCCCCCAAATGGGGCTTGCGGCCAGATGGCAGCCGCGTGCCTTTTAATAAAATAGGCCTGGAAGTGCCGATCACTTCTGGCCCATATCTGATCGAACGTGCCGTCAGCGGCCAGGCCGTGACTTATCGCAGAAACCCACATTATTGGGGGGCTAATATCCCCTCGCGTTTGGGGACTTATAACTTTGAACGCGTGGTGTATCGTATTTATAAAGATACCGACACCATGGTGGCGGCCTTGCGCGCCGGGGACTTTGACTTTTTGAGTGAGAACAAAATGCGTTACTGGTGCTGCCAGTATATTGGCAAACGCTTTGACCAGGGCGAGTTAGTCAAAGCCCGCGTGCCACACCAGAACCCGGTGGCTATGAATGGCTGGATCGTCAATCTGCGTCGCGAAAAATTTAAGGATCCGCGCGTGCGGCTGGCTTTGAACTACGCGATGGATTTTGAGTTTATGAACCAGAAGATTTTTGATAGTGAATTCAAGCGTGTGAACAGTTACTTTGCCAATAGTCCACTGGCTGCCAAAGGATTACCCGATGCCGAAGAACTGGCGATTCTGGAGCCCTATCGTCACCAGCTGCCGGCAGCAGTATTCGGCCCCATGCTGGCGCAGCCAAACACAACACCGCCCGGCAGTGTGCGGCAAAGCCTGACCAAAGCACTGGCGTTACTTGGCGAGGCCGGTTGGCATAATCGCGACGGGGTGTTGCGCAACGCCAAAGGCGAGCCTTTTGTGATCGAGGTGACTTTTGCCAACCGTGGCCAGACCCCTTATATGGACCCGGTATGCCTGAACATGAGCAAGCTGGGCATGATTGTCGTCAAACGCGTATCTGATGCGGCTACTGCACGCAGTCAGATGAGCAGCTTTGATTATGACTATACGACGATTGCGCTACGCGAGGGCCGGATGCCTGGCGCCGAGCTTTGGCGTAACTTTAATAGCAAGGATGCCGATGTGCCGGGGTCAGAGAACCTGATAGGCGTGAAATCACCCGTGGTGGATGCGCTGATCCAGCAGCTATTGAATGCAGACAGTCAGCACGCACTGGAGGTGGCCGCGCATGCACTGGATCGCGTGTTAATACACAGCCATTACGTGATTCCATGGCGCTATCTCACCAAGCACTACCTTATCTATCACCACCGGTTGCAGCGACCAGCCGTGCTACCCAAATATTACGGTGCGCAAGAATGGGCGCTGGCTTATTGGTGGGATGGTGATGCAGCCAGACAATAAGCGCCCAAAATAAACGCTCAAGAAATAAACACAGGGTGATGCCGTGCAACGCACACGTATACAAGCTGTGGCCTTGCCGCCTTTTTACCCGCGCGTCCCCCAACCTCAGGAGCATGATATGACAGACATTCACAATAGGCAGGCGCACCACCACGTTGCGCCTATTTTTACCGACCGCTGGTCACCCCGCGCCTACACCGGCGAAGCCATTGACGACGCCAGCTTGCTCAGCCTGTTTGAGGCCGCGCGCTGGGCGCCATCGTCAAATAACTCGCAGCCTTGGCGTTTTATTTACGCCAAAAATGGTTCTGCGCACTGGGGTGATGTGTTTGCCTTGCTCAACGAAAACAACCAGCGCTGGGTCAATCGGGCGGCGGTGCTGATTGCGCTGGTATCTAAAAAAACGCATGTGCGTCCGGGTGACACTGCCGCCTCACCGTTAAAAAACCATTCTTTAGATGCTGGTGCGGCCTGGGCCAGTCTAGCGTTTCAGGCCCACCAACTGGGTTGGCGCACGCGGGCGATTGGTGGTTTTAACCGCGAGGCTGCGCCAGAGGTGTTAGGTGTGCCAGATGGCTACCAAGTAGAAATCCTCATCGCAGTGGGTAAGCAAGCGGATAAATCGGTATTGCCTGAAGACTTTCATGAGCGTGAAAAACCTACGCCGAGAAAGCCTGTCGAACAGTTTATTGCCGAAGGTAAATTCAACTTTGCTGAATAATCCTCAACATCATGTCCTCTTTTTGTGAGTACTTTATGCACCATGCCTTGCGGGTAAGCCGCCAGGCATGGCCTGCATGTCGCCCCAATCCGCCCGTTGGCTGCGTATTGGTCAAAGAGGGCAGGGTGGTTGCCAGCGGATATACCAAACCGCCTGGCCAACCGCATGCGGAGGACATGGCGCTTGCCAGGGTTGCTGGAGACTTGTCTGAAGTGACGGCTTATGTGACGGCTTATGTGACGCTGGAACCATGTGCTTTTCATGGTAGGACGCCATCAACTGCACAGGTGCTAGCAGCCAGCGGCATCAAGCGTGTCGTCATCGCCACGCTGGACCCTGACCCGCGCAATGCTGGGGCGGGCGTTCAAATCCTCAAGGCGGCAGGCATTGAGGTGATTGTCGGTGTGCTTGAGCCACAAGTGCTCAAAGAAATGACTACGTCTCTAGCTGTACCGTACAAAGGAGGCCGTCAATCAATAGACAAGCATCGGTTTGGATACTAATGCGTAATCGTTAATGCGGCCGTCGTGCAACCATCTGGCCGCGTATCGTAGTTGTCATCACAACACTTGCCACATGGTAAATGTTGATTTACCAACAATAGTGTTGCTTTTGTGAAGCTATCTGCTGGTGGTGGCGCAGTTGTTGTATGTTTGATTGTGTTTAATATTCATATAGATAGCGCCATTTCTCTCTTCTATCATGCTCTGCAAAACAGTTGGCACGGAACATGCCAATAGCATGCTGTAGAGGCATATTTGCAACGGGCAGGCACAGGATGCTTGCACAACGAAGGAGAAACCTATGGCTAATCAATTTTATTGGCAACTACCCACGGCTGGCGATGCGCGCTATGGCAATGCGACCAGGCAGCGCCGTGGTGAAGCCTCGGACCCACACTATCCGGTATTCGGTAATGGCGTGACGGACCCGCGCCGCAATGCGTTCAGCTATTTCGATTACATCCACCAGGTCACTAAAGCGGCAGACCTCGCCGGTTTTCAGGGTGTGTTTATTCCCGATAACCCGGATGGTGAAGAGCCGTGGATTGTCGCCGGCTATGTGGCGCGCAGTACGCAGCGCCTGAAACTACTCACGCAGTTTGATGCCTCACGCGGCTCGGCCGTGTATGCGGCGAAAAACGCGGTGAGTTTCCAGCGGTATACCGGTGGCCGGTTTGCCTGGCATATCACTGAAGGCAGCAGCGACGAACACACGCGTAAGCAATTGGGTGATTTTGTACCTAAAGAAGATATTTTGGCGCGTATAGACGAGTTTATTACGGTGGCCAAAGGCGTGCTGACGACGTTCCCGTTCAATTTTGTCGGCCGTTTTTTTGAGGTGCAAGACGGTGGCTTTCAGGGGCCATTATCGGACCGTGAAGTGCCCAGCATTTATTTAAGCGGCAACAGTGCCGCTCAGTTGGCACTCTCTGCCAAACATGCCGATGTCCATGTGCTGGATGCGGTAGATCAAGATGTCCTGGCGCAGCAGATTGCCGATTACCGCAAAGCGGCGCAAGGGCGTGCTACTCACTTTGCCTTGCGCATTGATGTGCTGGCGCGGGAAACACGCGACGAAGCACTGGAAGATGCTAAGCGGTTTTTGACGCAAACTGGCGCAGCGATTTCAGCGGATGATGCTGCGTTGTTGTGGCCTGGCTTTTCTACGCAGCATACCGGCGGCCAGGCGTCGCTGGTCGGCAGCTACGACGAAGTGGCCAACGCACTGGCCAATTATGCGCAGTTGGGTATTACACAGTTTGTGCTGGCAGCGGTGCCGCATTTTGAAGAGGCTTATCGCGTCGGCACACATGTGCTGCCATTGGTGCGCCAGTTAACGAATCCTGCGCACAAGCAAGCCGCTTAAGTATTGATAAGGAGAAAAGAATGAGCATAGATGTTTTTTGGAGAATACCCACGCATGGCGAACCCGGTTCGCATCGCGCACGTGATCCGTTTCGCGGCGACTGGTTTCCCGGCAACGACAACAAAACGCTGAGTGGTTTGGGTGGTGGCGGTGAAGACGGTTTTACCTACATCGACTATCTGGGAGAGATCGCGCGAGCCGCTGAAATTTCCGGCTTTCAGGGCGGCTTGATCCCTTCTTTCCCTAACACAGATGAGCCTTGGGTGATTGCTGCATTTTTGGCGCGTGAGACTAAAAACTTCCGCTTCATGATTCCGTTCCAGCCAGGCTTTCTTAACCCGGTGGTGGCTGCACGCATGACTGCCAGCTTGCAACGAGCCACCGGCGGCCGTGCGCTGTATAACGTCATTACTGGTGGCGGTGGTCCATCCCAATTGTGGTGGGGAGACCCGGTCAAACACGATGACCGCTATGGCCGCACTACCGAGTTTTTAGATGTGCTTAAAGGCATCTGGGCAGGCGGGCCGTTCTCTTACAATGGCCAGTTTTACCAAGTGGAAGATGCAGGCTTACCAGACCCGTTATCTAAAGAAGAATACCCGGAAATCTATTTCTCTGGCTCTTCTGACGCGGCGCTCGCCTCTGCCTCCAAGCATGCTGATTACTATTTGTCATGGCTGGAGCCTTTGGATTTGATCAAAGAAAAATTCGCTCGTGTGAAAGAGCGTACTGATCATTTAGGCCGCAAAATCAAGTGCTCCATTCGCGTTGACATCGTTGCGCGGCCGACCGAAGAAGAAGCCTGGCGTGAAGTGAGTCGTGGCTTTGATAATATCCCCAAAGAAGTGTTGGACCGTTATAAAGCACAAAATGCCGGGGATTCTGTCGGTGCTAATCGCCAGCGCGGCCTGCGCCCACAAACCATTAACAGCTACAAAGACTTTATCCTCTCACCTAATATCTGGACCGGTTTCAGCCTGTTGCGCGGTGGCCAGACCCTGGGCATTGTCGGTAGCTATGAGAATGTGGCGGCCAGGTTGGATGAGTTGGTGCAATTGGGTACGGATGCCTTTATCCTCGCCAGTACGCCACACCTGGAAGAAGCCTACCGCGTTGGCGAAGAAGTGTTACCGCTGGTGCGCGGTAAGTCAGGCGCTAGCAATTTACGCGCAGTGGCATAGCGCTGGTTGGTGGTTTCAAGCCCTCATGACATACTGCATGAGGGCTTTTTGTTTAGTGTGACGTAAAACCAGTGTTGGCGATTTCAATCACCAGCATTGACTTAAATGAGAGGTAACGATGGCAAACCCTAAATACACCGCAAACGACTTTCACCCGGAAGCGCTGCGCCTGTTTGACAAGCTGGTGCATGGTGACATCGACCGGCGTACGTTTTTATCCAGGGCCACCCGCTTTGCTGGTGCATTTACCGCAGTTGGCTTGCTCGAAGCGCTGAGTCCGCAGTTTGCGCATGCGCAGCAAATTGCAGGCAATGATCCGCGCCTGCAAACACAAACCATCGAACTCGCTTCGGCCAAAGGCTATGGCAAAGCCCGTGGCTATCTGGTGAAACCGGCCAACGTGCGTGGGCCATTGCCAGCGGTGCTGGTGATCCACGAGAACCGTGGCCTGAATCCGCATATTGAAGATATTGCACGGCGGTTGGCGTTGGAAAATTTTATTGTATTCGCGCCGGATGCCTTGTTTCCGCTGGGTGGATACCCGGGCAATGAGGATGCTGCACGGGAGCTGTTCAAGCAGCTTGACCAGCCCAAAGTGCATGAGGATTTTATTGCGGCGTTTGATTGGCTCAAACAATTGCCGGAAAGCAATGGCAAAGTGGGCGTGATTGGTTTTTGCTATGGCGGAGGCATTGCTAATATTCTGGCGACGCGTTTGCCAGCGCTGGCTGCGGCGGTACCTTTTTACGGCAGCGCGCCGCCGCTGGAGGCGGTGCCTGCGATTCAATCACCGTTGCTGATTCACTTTGCCGAGCAGGATGAGCGTGTGAATGCCAGTTGGCCGCCTTATGAGCAGGCGCTGAAGTCTGCGGGTAAGAACTATCAAGCCTATCAATATGCGGGCACCCAGCACGGGTTTAATAATGATACAACGCCGCGTTTTGATGAACAGGCTGCCAGCCTGGCCTGGCAACGTAGCCTGGATTTTTTCAACCGCCACTTGCGGGTGGCTGTCTAAAATAAACTCTGAATAAAAAAGGTAGGGCAACCCACCTTTTTTCATTAGCTTCTGCCTAAAAAGTCCTGTTTGCCTACATCGACCCCGATATGCCTCAAAATGGCGTAGGCGGTGGTCAGGTGGAAATAAAAGTTAGGCAGGATGTTATTGAGCAGGTGCGGCAAGCCTTGTACCACCCTCACTTCAGTGCCGCGTGGGATGGAAATCTCCCTGGCTTCCTGGCCGTTAATCTGGCTGGCTTGCAGGGTGGATAAAAAGTCGATAGACGCTTTGATCAGCGCTTGATATTCATCGAGTGTGGTGAGGGGGAAATCAAACTTTGGTGGCGGCAGGCCTGCCAGCCTGGCGGAGTAGCTGGTGGCATGGTCGGCCACGCGCTGCAACTGGCGGCCAAAGGTAAACATATTGGGGTAGAGGCGTGTATCCAGCAGCACGCTTTGTTCTATCTTTTTATCTGCGGCAAAGGCAGCCGCCTGGTCCAGGATGGTGGACAGATTGCCAAGAAATTTAATAAAGGTCGGGACGGATAATTGATACAGGGATGTGCTCATGTTAAATCACCATAAAGTGGGTTGAGGTTAGGCTCAGGCAACAGCCAGATGCCCTTTGGATTGCAGGGAAAACAGTCTTGCATAAAGGCCTTGCGCGTCTAGCAACTCGGCGTGGCGGCCGCTTTCAATCAGGTGGCCGTGCTGCAACACCAGGATGATGTCTGCATTCATCACCGTACTCAGGCGATGCGCGATGATGATGGAGCTGCGGCCGGAGACCAGTTGCTCCAGGCCTTGCTGCACCAGGTGCTCAGACTCTGAATCGAGTGCGCTGGTGGCTTCGTCGAGGATGATCAGCTGCGGGTTTTTTAAAATTGCCCGCGCAATCGCTACCCGTTGCTTTTCGCCACCAGAGAGCTTAATGCCGCGCTCACCGACGCGTGTTTCATATTGGTCATCCAGATGCTGGATAAACTCATCTGCATGGGCCGCGACCGCGGCGGCGATGACGTCTTGATTGGTGGCACCGGGGCGGGCAAAGGCAATGTTTTCGCCTATGCTGTCATTAAACAGGGCGACATCTTGCAACACCACGCCCATCACGGCGCGGATGCTACGCTGCTGGTAATCACGCAGGTCTATGCCGTTAATGAGGATACGGCCTGCGGTCGGGTCGTAAAAACGCATCAGCAGTTTAACGATAGTCGTTTTGCCGCTGCCGCTGGTGCCAACCAGCGCCAGCGTCTGGCCTGCATTCAGGTGAAACGACACCTGATCAAGCGCTGCAATTTCCTTGCCCGGATAACGGAAAGTCACCTGGTCGAAGGTGATGGTTTCCAACCGTTCCAGCACGATGGCATCGGGTTTGTCGCTGTGCTCTGCTTCCACATCCAGCAACTCTACCAGCCGTTCGGCGCTGCTTTCGATTTCGCTGGCCTGGTTCACCTGCCGGGCAATCGGCCCTATGGTGCTGATCAGGCTTTGGCTTAACGTGAGTACCAGCAAAATATCACCGGTGGTGTAAGCACCTTTCAGTGCGCCGTTCACAGTGAGCGCCACGGCGGCAAACACGCCAAAGGTGTTGACCACATTGAGGCCTTGCTCTGATTTCCATTGCGTTTTATGCAGGTTGTCGCGCACCACGCGCCACTCAGCCTGAGTAGTGTCATAGCGTTGCTTGACGGCAGGCTCGCCGCCAAAACTGCGCACGGTGGCGATATTGCCGACCATCTCAGCCAGTAAGCCGGTCATGCGGCCAGCCAGTGCTTGCCAGCCACGCCTGTACTGGTGCGTCCAGCCGACTGTGCGGTAAGACACCCAGAAGTTGATGACCAGCACGCCGGCCATGATGAGGCCAATCACTGGTGCCTTGACCAGTAACACGATAATAATAAACAGCATCTGCAGGATACCGGACAGCGTGCCTTCAGTGAGTGAAGACAGCCACATGGTGATACTGGTAATGGTGCCGAAGCGGTCCATGATTTCGCCGACGCGGGTTTTTTCAAAGTAATCGATAGACTTTTGCGTCATGTTATCGAATACGCGCTGGCGGAAAGTGCTCACCGTATCCAGCCACAAATCATCAGCTTGTTTGTTCTGGATGGCACCAAAAATCACCACGCCCAGGCGCAAGGCGAAAAAGATGCCCAGCAAGACGGTGACACTCCAGGTCGCTTGTTGCTGGGTGATGGCGCCAGACAGCAGGTGCGCAATCACATCAACAATCATTTTGTATAAATACGGGGTGGCGGTATTAATAAAACCCAATGCGGTGCCGACCAACATCACCCCAATGACCTTCCCTTTATATTCGGGAATAAACTGAATGGCACGCCATACGTTTTGCATCGTTCACTCTCTATTCTTTCTTGATGAGCAGGGTTGTCCCTGATCCAGCTAAAAGACTTATCAAACTTCGTGCCATGATTTTTGTGAATAAAAACAAAGGGGTTTGTTGCGCGGACGATGTGAGCTGTTGCCCATTAAACACCGAGGGCCGTGCGCCTGCTTGACTGGCAACAGTGGCGTTTGTCTGCGTGCGTGAAGGTTATGCCAATTTTTACTAACTCAAGCAGCGGTTATGGCGGATGATGGCGTCAATCATCTACGGTAAAAGGAGGCTTGAAATGGGGAGTTTTAGTATTTGGCACTGGCTGATTGTGCTGGCGGTGGTGACCATGGTGTTTGGCACCAAGCGGCTGCGTCACCTGGGCGGCGATGTGGGCGGCGCGGTCAAGAGTTTTAAAGAAGCCATGAATGAACAGCCTGCTGCGATAGAAGATCAATCCAAGCATGTTTGAAGTCGGTTTTTCTGAAATCATCGTCATCGTTCTGGATTTCATGATGAACACTCAATCAAAATACGCATGGTTGCCCATGTCCAGCCTCACCAGTTTGCTGTTTATTGCAGCGCTGGGCTTGGCCTCACAAGCTGCATGGGCTGATGGCGCAGCACTGGCAGACAAAGGCGGTTGCCTGGCTTGCCATAATGTCGATAGCCGCAAGGTTGGCCCGGCGTTTAAAGACGTGGCTGCCAAATATAAAGACCAGGATGTACAGGCAACATTAATCGAAAAAATTAAAACAGGTGGACGTGGCAACTGGGGTGTATTGCCGATGCCGCCTAACGCGGGAAAATTAAGCGAAGAAGAGTTTAAAGAAGTCGTGCAGTGGATTACGGCTTTATAGAAAAATGGTTGATCTCCATTCTAACGGGGCTTTTTGCCCCGTTTTTTTATGCGCATCTTTATCTGGTGTGTTGGCCTTAGCGCCATTTATCGCTTGACGCCTGCATGTGTATTCAAAATAATTAACTTTATTAGTTTGTGTGACGTTAATGTTAGTGATTGTATGGTCGGTCATATGAGGGAGGTAGGCATGATTAGTCGTGAACAGTTAAGAATACAAAAGCTGCACTCGTTAGGCCTGCTCGACTCTGAGCCAGAAGACTTTTTTGACACAATCACGCGCGTGGCTTCTGTGATTCTTGATACGCCGATTTCTCTGATTTCACTGGTAGATGAGCACAGGCAATGGTTTAAATCCAAGCATGGCATTGATGCCGCAGAAACCGCGCGTGATATTTCTTTTTGCACGCATGCGGTTGAGAGTGATGAGCAACTGATTGTTGAGAATGCACTGAACGATGCGCGTTTTGCTCAGAATCCATTGGTGGTCAATACGCCCAATATCCGTTTTTATGCAGGCATCCCCATCAGAAGCCTGGACGGATATGCGCTAGGTACACTGTGCGTGATTGATAATGAGCCTAAAACGCCGACCGCCAAAGAGTTGGCGGCCCTGAAGGACCTGGCGCACCTGGCCACGCGAGAGTTGCAGTTTCGGGAGCGCATGCTGGAAGCCAAACGCTCGATTCAATCTTCAGAAAGCAAGTTTAAAACCCTGTTTGAAAATGCGGCGATTGGCATTTCCATGATTAAACCTAACGGTAGCTGGCTGGAGGTGAATGAAGAGTTGTGCCGGATTGTCGGCTATTCAAAACAGGCGTTGTCAACGCTGACTTTTCAGGACATCACCTTTCATGAGGACTTGAGCACAGACTTGAATTTACTGGACCAGTTGGTGGCCGGTAAGCTAGATCGCTATCAACTCGAAAAAAGGTATGTAAAGCAGAGTGGTGAGCCGGTGTGGGTCGAGTTAACCGTCACCAAGCAGCTCACCGCCAATGGTGAGCTTGATTACTTTGTGGCGATTGTTAAGGATATTCAAAGCGCCAAAGAAACAGAAGCTGCCTTGGCATTATTGCGTAAAACGCTGGAAGAGAAAGTGAGCCAGCGCACCGCGGAGCTCAAGCAGGCAAACAAATCCATGCTGGCGGCGTATCAGGAAAAAATTGCCTCGGAGCAGCTATTGCAAAATGCCGAGCTAGAGCTGCGCACGATTTTAGATAACGCCAATGACGCTTATGTGTGCATGGACGCGGATGGGGTCGTGAAGGCCTGGAACAAGCAGGCCGAGCATATTTTTGGCTGGGCCGATGAAGAAGCGATCGGGCGCAAACTGGATAAGCTGATTATCCCCAATGAGTTACAGCAGGCACATCAGGCTGGCATGCGGCGGTTTGCGCTGGAAAAACAATCAGACATGATGGGTAAGCGCATTGAGCTTGAGGGGATGCGAAAAGATGGTGTGCGCATCCCGATTGAGCTACAGGTGAATGTGCTCGAGATTAATGAGCAAATACTGTTTACTTCGTTTTTGCGCGATATTACCGACAGAAAGCAACTTGAAAGCCTGCTAAAAAACGAAGCGCGCAATGACCCGCTAACTGGCCTGCCTAACCGCCGTAAGCTGGAGGAGATTTTGCCAGTGGCGGTGCAGCGCGCCAGGGCAAATCAAACCATGCTGTCTATTTTATTTGTCGACCTCGATGGCTTTAAGTTAATCAATGATACCTATGGCCACAATGTTGGCGATATGCTGCTGCGTGAAGTTGCCAACAGAATCGACAAGTCTACGCGGCAGTCAGACACCGTTGCTCGCTATGCCGGAGATGAGTTCATTATTGTGCTGGAAGGGGTGAGCCAGGTGGCTGATACCAACAGAATCGCAGAAAAAATCTTGCATGCGATCTCTGAGCCGCTTCATTTTAACCAGATCACCTTAAACATCACCGTCAGCATCGGCATTGCCTGCTATGGCAGCGAGAGTTCAAAAGAGACACAGCCTGCCGAGTTGATCCGGCAAGCGGATAAAGCCATGTATACAGCAAAACGCAATGGCAAAAATGGCGTGTTCATGGTTGAGACAGGCTGAGCTGCCATTCGCCCTAAGCTGAGTCACCACTCGTGTTTGGCTGCTTGTTGTATTTACATGTGCAAATAAACCACACTGCGTGTTGCATGCGCGTATATTGGTTGAAACCCCTCTCGGAATTCTCGCCTGACCTTTGTCCTCTGTGTCGTTTGATGAGGCCCTCTACATCTTAAGCAATTGTCTTTTGTTGTCGCTTTACGCTTCTCTCTCGTGCTTCCCTAGTGTTCTTTACTTCAGCGGCATGCGTTTGTAGTTGTCTAGATTTAAAACGTAACACGCAGTATGCGTGGGCGTCTTTGTGGCTGCGGCTTTATTCATCCCTGACTCGTCCCGTCTCACAGACATAAAGGAGCACGTCATGGATAGAAAAGTATTTTTTAGTGATGGCGGTATCATCATCAGCGATAGCCGATTTATTGCGAGCGGTTATATATACAACATACGGGACATTATTTCTGCGAGGCAAGCCGTGATTGCACCGCCGCGAGGGCTGGCCGTGTTCAGTATCTCTATTGGCCTACTTTGTTTGCTCAACGAAGGCATGCTATTTGTGGTGGGCGGTTGCGCGATTGCGCTTGGCGTGATGACCTGGCTATTTACCAGAACGACCTATGCCGTGATGTTAAAGACCGTCACCGGTGAGCATGCGGTGTTGCGCGACAGAAACAGTGGCTATGTGGAGCAGGTGATTCAGGCGCTGAATGCTGCGCTGCTTAATCGAGGCAACGCACCGCTTGGGATAGCGATGCGTGAATCGGCTAAAGTACCGGGTAACGTGCTTAATACCGAGTTTGCACAAATGGCGCCAACGCTCATTGAGTGATGCCATCACGCGTTACTCGTCTTCACTGAAGGCACCATGAAAATCTATCAGCTCAATGACGCCTTTTGCCCGCATGTGGCCGATAAAACCACTGCCTTCTTTGGTCAGTTGGCTTAGCTGCGATTGTCTGCCTTCGCGAATGTCGCCATTGGCCCTCAACGGGCGGCGGAATATCTGTTGATGAAACCTGAGTGAGGCTTCGCCTATGCCTTTGCGTTTGCATTTTTCCAGGTCGAGCACGGTGACCAGATAGCTCTCGGCGCCTTGAAAGCCCTTGCTAAATTGCAAGTCAATCACACCTAATTGCTCACTGCCTTGTAACACCAGAATTTCTTCACCCGTCTCGTCCAGCCTGAGGGTGTAAGTCTGGCCATCTTTGGCTAGAAACTCTGTTTGATGCATCGTTGGTCTCCTTGTGCTTAGCGCCAGTGCTGACGTAGATACTAGTTCAAATGAGTATAGCGGTTGGTGGCCTTTGTAATGCCTTAATTGATTGTTATTAATGGTTAACTTTGTGCTTGTTGTGTTAATATTTAATGCATTGACCATCATGGAGATGCGCTATGGAAGAAGCAATTTATTTCAGCCATCAAGGCGTCAGCGTGAGCAATAGCCGTTTTATTGTGAATGGTAAAGCCATCGCCATCAAAAGTGTCACCACCATAGAGCGCAGAATACTCAAACCACAACTTGGCTTCGCACGCATCTGTATATTGGGTGGTCTGGCGCTGTTGTTTGGTGGTGGCAGCTTACCGCTAGTGGGCGTTTTTTCGATCATTTATGGCGGCGTACTGTGGTTTTTAGCTACGCCTAGATACTCCATCGTCATTCACACGCCCGCAGGCGAGCATCAGGCTTTAATCAGTGAAAACAGCCTGGACGCAGAAAACGTGCTCACTGCCTTGAATGTTGCGATCGCTTTAAGAGGGGATACCAACTAGGCGAGTGGGGCATGGTGGCGGTTTAATCAATGTCTTTTGCATATCAAACATTAAAGCGCATGAAAGTATTATTTCTGATACTTGCCATGATGCCTGTCATCAGCGCCGCCCAGGTGCACACAGAAATGCCTGACTGGCTCATTCACAAAATTCAAACTTATCAAATATCACATCCTTATATTAGTGCACAGATAACTGAATATGAGGGACAGGTTGCATGGTATATCCCCCCTAGGTGCTGTGATATTCCAGGTGAGTTATATGATGGCATCGGAAATTTAATATGCCATCCTGATGGTGGGCTGGCAGGGGCAGATGGCAAGTGCCCTGCTTTTAGGTGAGTGGGTAATCATTTCAGGTGGCGTTTAAGCGCTTAAATAACGCGGAGCTGGCATAAGTCTGTCTTCTTTAAACAAGCCCGGGTTAGACGGGCGGGACTCTATCCTGCGTAAAAAAACATCACTCTGCCAGTGCGGCAAAGTGATGTTCGTTGCAAGGTGTTACACACAAAACACACTTAGCTTGCGAGTTGTTTCTCTAGTGCTTGCAAGCGGGCTTCCAGAGCCGCAATTTTTTTGTCACGTTCCTGGATGGCTGGGATCACATCCTCAGCGTTCAGCAGCTTAGGGATATGCTTATGACAGTTCGCATCCCAGGCGTTGACCGTAAACACAATCACACGCTCAACCTTCGCAGCATAATCTGGTGAAGAAACGCGCGCGATTAAGTCATGGTCGCCAGTCACGATTTTGGCTTCTCCCCAGATTTTGATACGTTGCGCATTAGCGTAATCCATTAAAAATAGTTGCGCTTTTGGGTTTTCATCCAAATTGCCCACAGTGATATATTGCTTGTTACCAGCATAATCGGCAAAGGCCAGCGTTTGCTCATCCAGCACATGTAAAAAACCAGCTGGACCGCCGCGGTGCTGCATATAAGGTTGCCCCTGCGCATTGGCGGTGGCCATGTACATGCTGGTCTGCTCAGCGATAAACTCAGCAAGTATTGGTGTGACACGGGACTCCCATCCGCGCGTGCTTTCAAATTTCGCATAACCTGCTCTTGAGCCATATTCTTCTTGTCTGGCTTTGACCGCAGGGGTGAACACGATATCGCTAGGTGAAACTAAAGTGGAAACGCGATCTAAAACGAATGGTGCAGTCATGATTTTCTCCTTGCTTTGTTTACTGATGACTAAATGTTAGTGAATAATAGGCAAGAGAAAAACGTGGCGGGCCGTAATACATTATTTCGCCCAGAGAAATGCTAATAGAGAAATGTTATTGGAGACATATTATTGACCAGTTTCATTTAATGCGTGTATTTGCAAGCGTGGCCGAAGAGGGTGGATTTGCTGCTGCATCACGAAAGCTAGATATTTCTCCTGCAGCGGTGACGCGCGCGATTGTGGCTTTGGAAGAGCAATTAGGCGCTAGGTTATTGCAACGGACGACACGTAATGTGCGCTTTACGGATGCTGGTCGCCAGTATTACGAAAATGTGCGGGCAATTCTGGTCAGTATTGCAGAAGCGAATGAAGCCGTTGCAGACATTAACGCCACGCCACGCGGTACGCTCTCAATCACTGCGCCGGTAATGTTCGGGCGCATGTTTGTCATGCCATGCATTATCGATTATATGCAACGTTATCCGCAGGTGAAAATGATCGCGCATTTAGTTGATCGCGTGACTAACTTGGTCGATGAAGGCATGGATGTGGCAATCCGCATAGGGCACTTGCCTGATTCCGGGTTGCGCGCCATCAAAGTAGGGCAAGTCAGGCGCGTGCTATGCGCATCGCCAGCTTATCTCGAAAAGTTTGGTACGCCGCAACTGCCTGCTGACCTGTCTCAACACTCTATTATTTCTTCCAGCGCCGTTTCACCCCATATTGAATGGCGCTTTCAAACCAATCATGAACCTTTACTGATGCGTATAGATCCGCGCCTAACCGTCACCAGTAATGATGCTGCCTTAGCTGCTGCTGCAGGTGGTTTAGGCATTGCGCGGTTGCTTTCATATCAAGTGTGCAACGAAGTAGATAGTGATGCATTGCGCTTGGTACTCGAAGCGTTTGAAGAGGAGCCATGGCCAGTGCATGTGGTGCATAGGGAGGATAAACTAGGCTCTTCCAAAGTCCGCAGCTTCATCGATTATATGGTCGAGAATTTACGCACCAACCCTCAATTAAATCGCTAACCATATTGCGCTTAGCGAAACAATCCATTTCTCTTTGCGTGGTTTTTCCTACTGCCTTCAGCGCCTAAGATTCGGCTGTCAATCAACGACATACCCTAATCAAAGGAGATTAATATGAAAGCAGCAATCATCATTTTTTCAGACCCAACGCACGGCGGCGAAGAAGCACTCGGCCGGGCATTCAATGGCTTGGCAGCGGCTTACGATTTCAAGCAGAAACAGATAGACGTCGCTATTTATTTTCAAGGCACTGGCACGCGCTGGGTCAGCCATCTCACTAAAGTCGGTCACCCGCTATATCAACTTTACGCTGCAGTATCGGATGTTGTCGCTGGTGTTTCATGTGGATGTGCTGATGTGTTTGGTGCCCGCGATGAGGCAGAAGCGAATGGTTTTGATCTGATTACGGATAACAGTATTCCGGGAACGTCTGGTTTACCAAGTATTGCCAAGTTATCTAATCAAGGCTATACCGTGTTCAGTTTTTGATCTGGTACTTCATTGTGGCTAGCAGCTACGGTAGTGTGTTGTTAGCCACAACGTTGTCGAAGCTTAATCCATTGCTGTAAGCCCCGTGTAAAGGCGTTTTCAATGGATGTGAGGTGTTATTTAGTTGCCCACAATAAACACGGTGCCGCCGTAAACACCTTGAAATTTGCTAATGGGTTTTCCTGTCCATAGCATGGCTTCGTTATTGAGGGCCGCATAGCCAGCACTATTTTGCTGGTAAGCATACTCCCCGCGTTTAATGACCGTCTTGGTTGCTCCCGCACCAGTGACCTCTGGCACGTGATATCCGCTGGCAATGACCGCTACCAAGTTAGCCCCTGGTTCTTTCATTAAATTCCAGCGCACTGGTTCATAAGCACTCAGCATCAACACAATCGGCTGATCAGATTTTTTGATCATGACATTGACCCCACTTGAAGAGCGATCTTTTGCTTCATAGACGCCGACTGCCTCTACTCTCGCGTTACTCGGAATAGCCCCTAACATGCGGGATGTGGTATTGGTGATTGCTTGCCTGCGCAGCTCATTTGACGCCGCGCTATAGCTTTGTATTGGAGAGTTTTGTGGCGCACTTTGTATCAGAGGGCTAGACATGGGCGCAGGCGCCATGGCAGGCGCCTCTGCTGCCGGTGCTTCTGCCGCAGGTGACATGGCTGGAGACATACGCACGGTATTGGGATAATAGCCTCGTTCTACCTGCCTTCTGATTAACATGTCTTGAGGCATGGTGGGAACGCCATATGGGTATATAGGACGGGGCGCACGGTTCATGTCTTGCCCCATTCTCAACGCTTCGAGCCTGGCCTTGGATAGCCGTTCCTCTTGCTCCAGTGCCTGCAATTGTCGTTCAAGTTTGCGTCCGGTAATCATGTCGTCCAGTGACTCAGGCTTGCCTGCTTGCAGCTCGTCACCTACCCAGACCTTTTGGTGAGACCTGCGCATAAACCCCGTCCGTCCGTTTAATTCATAGATAATCCCCTGATTACCCTCGGCCGTTTCAACGGGGGACAAGGTGGCGTCTTTGACATTGAAAATAAACGGTTTGGTGGTCCCGGTATTTGGCTGGCCATAACCATCCACTAAAATAGACTCCTCACTCCATTTTGCGTAGTTGTTTCCGATGACTTCATGAGACTCCCATAGCCTTTCTTCCCGGGTTTCCAGGTTAAACAACATGAAATCGCGGCCTGTCACGAATACAATCGCCTGGCCATCTAGCATGGCCGTCGGCGTGAGTGAGCTGACACTGGCGAATGGCGACTTGATTCTAAACTCTTTGACGACAGTTGCATTGACACCTTCAGCAGTGCGCGTGTTTTCAATGAGTGAAAACTCCTTATAAGAGCCAATCAGCAGGCGAGAGGGGGACGCACTTAAATGTAATGCCCAGGATTGATTTTTTAGTGGAACAGCATAAGGTTTGCTGGTCCCTGTTTTAAAGTCGATCAGCGTAACGCTGCCATTTCCCTGGCCACTTTTATTATCTTGCACCAGGGCGGCTTGCATTTCTGGTAGCCAGGCATATAGTTGCCCGACGTCTCTCGCTAACCACAAATCCTGACCGGTTTCGTTATCAATAAAGCGCAGGTCTCTATTGTTGACCGAAATGGCAAATACTCTGCCATTGGGCGAAACCGCGTAATTGGTGTGAGAGGCTTCGGGGATAGTCGGCAAACTCGCAATCTTTTTGCCACTTGGAATTTCGACAGAAGTAAACTCACTACGAGTGCCTCGTAGCACGACCACGCCGGCCTGTGAGGCGGATTTCCCCGTGTAAATTTCAGCATTCTCCGTGCCATGAATCACTGTTGGTGGGCCGAGTTTGATCAGAGGGCGTAATGGCGGCTGTGCCAGCCGGAGACCGACGATCTTGATCCCAATCAGCGCCAGTAGCTGGTCATCTTGTTCTTTCAGGCAGTCACGGTCAATAGCTTGTTTTTTGATGTCGTTGACAGAGTCAAAGCGGCCAATAGGGGTTGCTTGGGTACAAGTCAGCGCCCTCAGTGTCAGCTTGGATTCATACGCACTTTTGAATGATGCCAGGGATGGGTCATCAGACGGAATCAACGATGTCATGGTTTCGAGCTGAATCCTGACTTCAGGCCTGGGTGGAAAAGCAATATTTACTTTTTCGACGGTACTGAGATGCATGTCGAGCTGCCATCCGATGGCAATACCGATGACGAGCAGCGCTAACCCGATGAGTTTGTTCATATTATTTTTCTTTTTTTAAACGTTAAGACATGATAATAACCAATCTGCCAGCAATTGATCGTTAAAATTGACGTGATTTATGTCGCCGTCAATTTAAATTGGCCGGTATGGTCAATCCATGCTCAATGAGCCGCTTATAAAAGCAAAAAGCCCCACATTGAGTGGGGCTTCGGGCGTGGTTTGGTACCATTGGCACAGGGTTATTTTCTGCGAATCACAATCCAGCCGATCAGGCCCAAACCCACTAGCACCAAGCTGACGCTTTCAGGTTCTGGCACTGCAACAATGGTCGATGCAGCGTGTGCGCCAAACGTGGCTAGCAAGCCTGCAAGTGAAATCATTTTCTTTAGCATCTATATTATCCCTTCTGTTTTTATGTATGCTTAATCCCGCAAAGGGGCGCGCATCATAGCATTAACGTCTTCTTTTCACTAAATCTTTAATGGTTGGGTGGTTGCTGTTATGATCGCGACGGATAAAAAACGAGAGATGAAAGACCAATGATGATTAAAGCGAAGATATTACTGCGTGCCACTGCCAGCCTATTGGCGCTGATATTATCGGCGCTCCTATTCGTCTCCATAGCGGTTGCAGAAGAGTTTAAGAGTGTAGAAAGATTCAAGGCGCCTGCTAACATACCTGCCCCCATTATCGCTTACCTGACCAATGCGCTTGGTGGTAATCAGCTCGCTGCCTGCCAGGACGCTAGACCTCTTGACCTGTTTGAGGCGCAGATAGTGAGCTTGAATGCCTCTACCAAAGCCTATTTGGTCAAGCCTGCGCGCATGTGTTTGTGTGGCACTGATGATTGCCCCATGTGGTTGTTTAAGGTGAAAGGCAAAGTGACAAAGCCGATATGGCATACGGAAGGTGCCGGTGTGGTAGAGGTCATGGAAAAGAAATTGAATGGTTTGCACAAGCTAAAAGAGTCTGGCAACGCGGCGGCACATGGTCATGAATTTATGTATGCGTGGGATAAAAGTAGTTATACAGAAATCTATGCCAATGTGTGGGTTTGGGATGCCGAGAAAAACTGCCGCGTGGGCAAAGAAACAACGCAGTTAATGGATGGAACAATGGTGCAGCACACCAAAAAATGTTTACAAGATGAGGAAAAGCCTGCATTAAAAACACCGTAGTATGAGGTTGTTGTTTTTATTGTAACAATAAAATTATTTTAATGTTACAATAAAAACCATGCAAAACGACAACCCAATCAAAACCGTTAGAAAACCCGGCTCTGGCCGAAAGCTTGGCACCGGTAACTATAAAGAAAATACCAGTGTCATGCGCGTGCCAGACAGTCAAAAGCCGGTCATTGCCAGTTTTCTCGAGGCCTACGCCAGAAAGCAGCGGCTGAGTGAGTTAAAAGAGAGCCTGGATAGCGTAGAAGAGTTTATACAGCTATCAGGTGACCTCATTAACGTGAGTTTTCCGCTGTTTGAGTCTAAAGTCCCCGCTGGCTTGCCATCACCCGCCGACGACCATATCGGCTCGGCGATGGATCCTAACGAATACCTCATCAACAAGGCCGACAAAACCTTTTTTGTCACCATTCAGGGCGAGTCCATGATTGAAGTGGGCCTGATGCCGGGGGATAAAGCCATTGTGGAAAAAGACAAGGTTGCCGCGGTGGGCGATATCGTACTTGCCATGATCGATGGCGAGTTTACGGTCAAAACCCTGGCCAAACAAAAAGACGGTAAGCCCAAACTATTACCCGCCAACTCCTCAGGCAAATACGCCCCCATCCTTATTCAAGGCCAGATGCAATTTGCCATCTGGGGGGTTGTCACCGGTTCTTTCAGAAAGTTTTAATCATGACACGTAAAAACATTATTTCTGCCAACTGGACTGATACGGTGTGCCGCGCAAACGGCATCAATATTCATTATTTAAGAACCGGTGGCAATAAGCCTACCTTAGTCGCGCTGCATGGCCTCACCGGCAGCGGCGCCTGCTGGTCGCAACTGGCGCGCGAGCTTGAAGATCACTACGATATCATCATGCCAGATGCACGCGGCCATGGTCAGTCAAGTGCCCCCTTGCATGGATACACCTATCAAGACCATGCCAACGATGTGATCGAACTGATCAGAACGCTAGACATTCAATCGCCTTACCTGCTTGGGCACTCGATGGGCGGCATGACAGCCGCCATGGTGGCCAGCCGCTTAGGCTTTGCGATTGAAGGCATCGTGCTGGCCGACCCGACATTTATCAGCCCAGAGTGGCAGGGCCAACTCGACGAGCGTGAGGCCGTGAAACAGCATCGCCAGATATTGCGCGCCAGCAAATCAGAGTTGTTTAAAGAAGCCAAAGCCAAATATCGGTATCGCTCATCCGAGATGCTGGAACATATTGTTCAAGCCAGGTTCCGCACTAATCCGCGTGCTTTCGATGTGCTGATCCCGCCGCACCCGGAGTTTGATGAGTTGGTGCGCAACATTTACGTCCCCACGTTATTAGTGCTTGGCAGCGAAGGCATTGTTTCTGCCGAAACCGCCCGTGAGTTGCATGCACTCAACCCGGACCTGCAATACAAGTTAATTCCTGATGTGGGGCATGGCCTGCCATACGATGAGCCTGTGCGTCTGGCCGCTGCTGTGGATGCATTTCTGAAGCCAACATTAAACACCACTCAGCGTGTTGAAACGCAAAGCAGATTCTCTGCCTATGCGGCAAATGTGATGTGATTTGGCTAGATTTATTAGTAGAAGCATATGTTGGCAGAAACCGTCAACATATGCTGCTTGTCTACTCTGTCATCAGGTTTAAGTTGTAACTGGCGCACCCAGAGGCTAAGTCTGGGTACTGGCCATTAAAGCATCAATGCTAAGAGATTGTTTTCTCAATTGATTAGGGTGTCTGCAGAGAATAAGTCAGTGTTAGATTGAAAAAGTATTACATGCAGACCCCATTTTTTAAATCACTATGGCTAGTGCTTCGGCTGCCCATTGCGCAGGAAAGTCATTGGTTCGCATAGCTGGGTTGCAAGTCTGAATATCGAAGCGTGTTAAATGGTGAATATCAAATGGATCCTCAGCGATCATATTTTGGATGATCGCTACATTTTCTCCATAGGCGAGGATGAGTCCGCCATTACCTTCTTTTAGTGGGCCTGCAAAAATAATATTGCCTGTTTGGATATGTTTGATGAGCCATGCTTTGTGTGCGTCAAGATGTGCCTTAACTTCTTCAATTGGGCGAATGTAACTGAGAGTGATGATAAATAGCATAATTGAGTTCCTTTATTGATGTGCTGTGATCGCTTGTTTTACAGGGCTTAGATGGCGGTTGCGATGCTGGCTTTTGCACTTGCAATTTGTGTTTCGCGTATCTCTTCACCTTTTGAGATGCCCTCAGCCCTGATGAATTGAATATCTGTAATGCCCAGAAAGTTAAAAAAAGTCTCAAGATAGCCTTCTTGGAAATCCATGTCTGCCAAAGGGCTGTTGGCATAGAATCCACCGCGGGCAGAAATCACAATCACGCGTTTGCCACCTGCCAAGCCTATTGGTCCTTTCGCTGTGTATTGAAATGTTCGTCCAACTTGTGCAATGCGGTCCAACCATGCTTTTAGTTGGCTGGGAATTGAAAAGTTGTACATGGGGGCACCGATGATCAAGACATCGCTGCTTAGAAATTCTGTGACCAGTGCTTCTGAGCATCGGTGTTCTTGCCTGATCGCTTCATCTATATCATGCACGCCAGTTTGCCGGAACCCGGCTGCAATAGCGCCTGTGAGATGCTTGATTTCCTCTTTTGCCAGATCTCGGTAGCTGACCTGCGCAGTAGGGTGACTCGCTAGGGTTTGGGCTGTCATCATGGCCGATAAGTCTCGAGTAACGGACTGGTTACCGAGAATGCTGGAGTCAATGTGTAAGATGTTCATTTCAACCTCGCTTTGATGTGTCGAATATTTAAGAGATTTTAGCGTTGTGCATTTGATTGGGTGGCCGTTCTGGCCGCCTCATCAATGAACTTGGCCACGGTGTCTGGGTGGGAGAGCATTAGCATATGGCTAGAATGTATGGTGCAGGTTGTTGCCCCGATTTGTAATACTATTGACTGTTGTACTGCAGGTGGAATGGCTTGGTCGTCAATGGCTTGCAAATACCAGCTTGGCTTTTCATGCCAAGCCGCATGCTCGACTTTGTCAGTGACACTGGCTTGAGCAATCGGCAGTTGCACGGATATAAGCTGACGTACTTTGTGTATAGACATATCTGCTGCCATGAATTGATGAAACTGCTTAGCGTCATCCATCCAAATCAAGCCATCCGCGTCTGGGGCTGGGCCATGCATAGGCGATTTAAGCCTTGATAGCAGATCTAGCATCGACTCACCACTGTCCGGCGCGATGGCAGAAAGATAGACCAGCCCTTTTACATTCGCGGCATTGCCGGCTTGAGTGATGACCACGCCTCCCCAAGAGTGTCCTACCAGTAGCACATCTCCAGTTTGGCGGCGCAGTATTTTTTCGGTCGCTGAAACATCGTCAGCTAATGATGTCAATGGATTCTGGACCGCCGTCACGTGGTAGCCCATCGCTTGCAATCTGGTGATGACCGGCGACCAAATAGAGCCATCAGCAAATGCACCATGTACCAGCACAATGCTATGTATTGCAGGTTTGGATGCTGCGGCTATTACGGGGTTGATGGAGAGCATCATGGCCAAGCCGATGACGACGGAAATCTGCTTTAGACTGGTGTGCAAATGGTGGATATTTTGCATATTAAATTCACCTCGTTAAATTGATCGGTGAATCTTACTTCTGAGTATCCATAACTGATAGGTGGCTAATAAGACATATTTGATGCAAAATTCGCCAATATCGTGTTTTGGGGTGGAAATAATGCGTATTGCAATTGTGGCGGTGGAGGGCAGTTTGCTTTCTGCAATTACCGGACTGGTTGATTTGTTCTGGATGACAAATCAGGCGCTGCAATCTCCGCAAGTCGGCGCGCTGTCCGGAGTGCATGACTTACCTAAGGTCAGTTTTGAAACTTGCATTGTTAGTTTTGATGGCAAGCCTCTAAGAGATACTCAGGGTAGGCCGATTCCAGTGGATGCATCTTATCAAGAGGTTACCAAGTGCCAAGCCGTCTTGATTGCTGGCATGGCGCTTGGGTCAGACGGGTTACCACCAGACTCAGAGTCCATTACCCAGGCGGCGCATTGGTTGAGGGGATGCCATCAACAAGGGATGTTGGTTGGGGCTGCTTGTGCGGGAACATTTGTACTTGGACAGTCTGGCTTGCTGAACGGGAGGCGATGTGCCACCACATGGTGGTTGCATCATGCGTTTAAGCGGCGGTTTCCTCAAGCGCAACTTGTTTGGGGCAGCGCCGTAGAAGAGCAAAATCACATCATTACTACTGGAGGACCTTTATCATGGATAGATTTGGGCTTACAAGTAATGAGGGCGCTGGCAGGTAAAGATATTGCCAAACTTGCCGCCGATATTGCTGTCACTGATAGCCAACCGCTACCCCAGTTAATGTATGCTCCGCCTGGCTTTGTTAGTAGCGCCGATCCGTTGCTGTTGAAAGCCGAGCATATTATCAGGCATGTCGCCCCTAGTTTAACTGCAGGAGGCTTGGCAAAGGCTTTAAATTTGAGCGAGCGCACTTTGCACCGACGTCTAAAGAGCTTGTGTAATGAGTCACCCAAAGAGTTTATTACGCGTGTCAGGATGGAGACAGCATGTACGTTGCTCAATATGCCTAAAGTGAGTATTAAAGAAATCGCTACCAAGTGTGGCTATGGCGAGGAAACCTCATTTAGACGCGCTTTTACGCAAATGACAGGAAGAACCCCATTAGAGTACAAACGCTGGGCTAATACACGAAATGTAATGAATGAGATTGATTAAATAGGGGGATGGTGATGTGTGACTGGTGCGCCCGGCGAGATTCGAACTCACGACCCTTGGCTTCGGAAACCAATACTCTATCCAGCTGAGCTACGGGCGCAATCCTGCCATTATAGCAAATAAGTCGCGCTGGCTTGGCGCGCGTGTTGGCTATTTTCTCTTCTTGCCCACCCGGCAACTACGCTGCTGAAATAATGTTGTCATAGTGCGTGGCTATGCTTAGCCGATAAACGTTAAGTTATTTAAGGGTATTGCACTATGAAAGCCATGATTCTGGCCGCGGGTAAGGGCACCCGCGTTCGTCCGCTGACTTATGAATTACCTAAGCCGATGATTCCGGTGCTGGGTAAGCCGGTGATGGCGTATCTGATTGAGCATCTGGCCATGCATGGCGTGGCCGATATTATGGTCAATGTGAGCTATCTGCATCAGAAAATTCAAGACTACTTTGAGGATGGCCATCGGTTTGGCGTGAATATCGGCTACTCGTTTGAGGGCGATATTGTTGAGGGCAAGATTGTGCCGCATGCGGTGGGCTCTGCCGGCGGCATGCGCAAGATTCAGGACTTTAGTGGCTTTTTTGACGACACGACCATTGTGCTGTGCGGCGATGCGATTATTGACCTCGACATTACGCGGGCGGTTAAAGAGCACAAAGAGAAGGGGGCGCTGGCGAGTCTGGTGACGATGCAGGTGCCGATGGACAAGGTCTCTGGCTATGGTGTGGTGGTGACCAATAATGAGGGTCGCATTATTTCGTTTCAAGAAAAGCCTAGCCAGTTGGAGGCGCGCTCTAATTGGGCCAGCACTGGCATTTATATTTTTGAACCCGAGGTGCTGGACCTGATCCCCTCTGGCAGCGAGTTTGATATTGGCTCGGATTTGTTTCCGTTGTTAGTACAGCGCGGCTTACCGTTTTATGCGATTCAGCATCCGTTTAACTGGATTGATATTGGCGTGGTGAGCGATTACTGGCTGGTGATGCAGCAAATGATGCAGGGATTTTTTCCGTCTATGCCTATCCCCGGCAAGCAAGTGAAACCGGGCGTTTGGGTGGGGCTGAATGTGCATATTGACTGGGAGCACACGCAGATTGAGGGGCCGGTCTATATCGGCTCTGGTTCGCGCATTGATAAAAATACGCGCATTATCGGCCCAACCTGGATTAACGCTGGTTGCCATATTCAACGTGATAGCACGGTGATTCGTTCGATTTTGTTTGACTACACGCGCATTGCCCAGGGCTATGCGATTGAAGATCGTATTGTGTGTGGTGAATATTGCGTGGATCGCAATGGCCGCATGGTGCATATGGATGATGAGAGTTGCGACATTATCTGGACCGATGCGCGCGAGAAGGTGGTGTATCCGCAAAACTACGCTTATGCCCGGCTTTAAGCAGCGCTAAAGCCTAGTCCGCTGCCATCTTTTTGACACGTTGACGTCAAGGATTTGTCATGTTCAGTGGCTATGCTCTCTGCTGTTTTGAGGAGAGGGTAAACACATGAAAAAAATGACAGTAATGATAGGCCTGTTGCTCGGCAGCGTGAGCATGGCACAAGCGGCAACCACGTACCAAATTAGCAAAGAGTGGACATTTTCGCACACCGGTGGTGGCTATTTGTCTGAAATCCCGGCTTTTGATGCAACGACCAACACCTTGTGGGTGGCTGGTGTTAAAGGCGTGGATGTATTAGATGCATCTACCGGCAGCTTGCTGCAACGTATTGATACCAGTGCTTACGGCAATATCAACAGCGTGAGCATCAGCAATGGCATGGCCGCTTTTGCGATTGAAAACACCGCACGTACCAACGCCGGTATCGTGCAGTTGTATAACACCTCCAGCAGAAGCCTGGCCGCTGGCACCAACACCTTTACTGTCGGCGCATTGCCAGACATGCTGACATTTACGCCTGATGGCAGCAAGTTACTGGTCGCTAACGAAGGCACGCCAGATGTCTATGGCACGCGCAAAGGCAGCACTGTGCCACGCGTCTATAACCCAGCAGCTAATGACCCGGTCGGTAGCGTGACCATTATCGACGTCACCAACCGTACTGTAGCCGCCACTGCGACCCTGGCAGGCGTGCCAACTTCTGGTAGCCATATCCGCACCAACACCGGTATGGATTTTGAGCCTGAGTATATTGCAGTCAGTGCTGACGGCAGCAAAGCCTATGTCACCCTGCAAGAAGCCAACGCGATTGGTATCCTGGACCTGAATACACAGTCTTTCACCAAAGTGGTGGGCCTGGGCGTGAAAGATTTCAGCTTACCGGGCAACACGATTGATCCACTCAATAATGGCAGCGTTAATTTTATCAACACCAACCTGAAGAGCTTTTACATGCCTGACGGTATCGCGGCTTATGATGTTGCTGGCAAAACCTATCTGGTGACTGCCAACGAAGGCGATTTCCGTGAAGATGACGGTGACCGCTCTGCTGCCAGCTCATTAGGCGCGACTGGCGATTTGGCTAATATTCGTGTATCGAATACGGATTCATCCCCAGGCGATCTGTACGCTGCCGGTGCACGTTCTTTCAGCATCCGTGATGCGGATGGCAATCTGGTGTATGACAGCGGCGACATCCTCGATAAAGAAGCGTTTGCACGTGGCATTTACGATGATGGTCGTAGCCGTGATAAAGGCGTAGAGCCAGAAGGTGTAGACTTGTTCACACTCGGTGGCCGCACCATTGCCGCGGTTGGCCTGGAAAGAACCCTGAAAGGCGCGATTGCCCTGTTTGATATTACAGACCCTACCAAGGTCAGCTTTATTGACATGATCGTGTCCGATGGTGATTTGGCGCCAGAAGGCCTGGTGGCATTTGAAAAAGACGGGTCTATCTTCCTGGCGTTTGCCAACGAAGGCTCGAACACGACGTCATTGTTCCGCATCAGTGCAGTGCCTGAGCCAGGTTCTGCGGCGATGCTGGGCTTGGGTCTGGTGGCAATGGCAGCAATGCGTCGTCGTCAGAAATAAAAAGTCATTCTGTCAACAAACAGCCGGGCATGGCAACATGCTCGGCTGTTTGCTTTCTGGCGCCTTTAAATGCCTGCGCGCGCGTTTGCTGAGCAGTCGTTCTGCGTTATAATCGCGGGGATATTTTTTCTAACGCAAAACGGGATACGGATATGTCGGATTACAAACAAGGTTCAAGCATTAAAGAGTTAATTATTGCGATTCCAGGTGCCATTATCGGTTTCACTTTGCTGGTCTCGTTGCTGGCTTACCTGTTTGGCGTATTTGGCAGCGAAAAAGCCGCGCCTTCAAAAGAAGAAACCGACGCCGTCGAGCAAAAAGTGGTCGCCAATATCAAACCGGTGGCAACGATTGAAGTGGCTGAGGCTGCTGGCGCCCACGTTGAAAAAAGTGGTGAAGAGATTGTTAAAGGCACTTGTGTGGCCTGTCATGGCGTAGGCGCACTGGGTGCACCAAAAATTGGTAACGCCAGTGATTGGGGCCCGCGTATCGCACAAGGCTATGAAACACTGGTAAAACATGCCACAGAAGGTCTGCGCAGCATGCCGCCACGTGGTGGTTCAGCTGACTTGAGCGACCATGAAGTGGCAGATGCCGTGGCTTACATGGCAAATCAGGCCGGTGCAAAATTTGATGCTGCCAGCTTGAAGAAGTAATGTGTTGTGCCTGACCAAAGCCGCTTGATTCAAGCGGCTTTTTTATTGCTTAATTGATTTTTTTGCAAAGTTGATGCCATGGCGAGATATGCGATTGGTGATATTCAGGGTTGCTACCACTCCCTGATGCATTTACTGGAACAGGTGGACTTTCAGCCTGGCCGTGACAGCCTGTGGCTGGTGGGCGATTTGATTAATCGCGGCACTGGTTCGCTGGAAGTGTTGCGCTGGGTGTATGCACAGCGTGACCACGTGCGGCTGGTGCTGGGTAACCATGACCTGCATGCGATTGCGGTGGCGCATCACATCCGGCCGCCGCATCGTTTTGACACGCTGGCCGCATTGTTTGCGGCTGAAGATGGCACCCAGTTGCTCACCTGGTTGCGCCAGCAACCACTCATGGTGCTAGAAGATGACTTTGCCATGCTGCATGCCGGGCTCTATCCGCAATGGACCTTGCCGCAGGCGAGGGCACTGGCGGCCGAAGTAGAGGCGGTTTTGCAGTCAGCAGACTATTTAAGCTTTTTGCAGCAGATGTATGGCAACCAGCCCGCCGCGTGGGATGATCGTTTGACCGGCATTGACCGTCTGCGCGCTATTACCAATGGCCTAACGCGTATGCGCTTGCTGGATGACGCAGGCGCTATGGAGTTTGCCTTTAAAGGCGAGGTGCAGGACATTCCGGCGGGCTATCAACCCTGGTTCAAAGTGGCTGCACGGCAATCTGCAAAAGCCAGCCAAACCATTCTGTTCGGTCATTGGTCTGCCCTGGGCTTATATCAAGGCGAGGGCGTGGTTGCCCTGGATACCGGTTGCTTGTGGGGGCGGCAGCTCACGGCCTATACGTTGGAAACCGGAGCGTTTACGCAAGTGCCATTAGATCCACGTGACCGGCCAGTGGGTACGGTTGGCGAGTAGCCGGCGCGTTTTGTCATGGAGCTATGGTTAGTTGTCGCGGCGGCATTTTTGGCTGGCGTGATGGATGCGATGGTCGGTGGCGGTGGCCTGGTCACGGTGCCCGCACTGCTCTCAACATATCCGTCACTGCCGCCCGCTTTATTGCTGGGCACCAATAAATGTTCTAGTGTGTTTGGCACCACAGTGGCCGCCTGGCGCTACAGCCATCGCGTGCGGCTGGATTGGGCCTGGCTGGCACCGGCTGCGCTGGTGGCCTTTGCCGCGTCTGGCTTGGGCGCCTGGACGCTGACCTGGATGGATCCACAATATTTGCGCAGAGGGCTCCCCTGGGTATTGCTGCTAGTGCTGGTGTATACCTTGAAAACGCCGCAATTAGGCTTGCAGCATACGTCAACGTCGCACAGTGCAAAATCGCGCTTGTGGCTGGCGCTGGCAATGGGCGCAGGCATTGGTTGGTATGACGGTTTTTTTGGCCCAGGCACCGGCAGTTTCTTTATTTTTCTGTTAGTGCGTTGGCTAGGGCAAGACTTCTTGCATGCCTCAGCCTCGGCAAAAATACTCAATGCGGCCACCAACCTGGCGGCGCTACTGATGTTGGCGGCCACTGGTCATGTCTGGTGGCAGGTGGGATTGTTGATGGCTGCTGCCAATGTGGTCGGCAGCCTGGTGGGGACGGCGCTAGCACTCAAACATGGGGCTGGACTGGTTCGCCGGGTATTTATGTTAGTGGTTTTGTTGCTGATTTTAAAAACAGGAATGGATGCTTATGCGGGCACTTCATGATGCTGAGCCGACACCCCCCTTGGAAAGCCCGCTAGCGCCCGTGTCGCTCAGGCAAGCTTTCTGGTATTGGCTTAAACTCGGCTTGATCAGCTTTGGCGGCCCGGCCGGGCAAATTGCCATCATGCATCACGACCTGGTTGAGGAAAAGCGCTGGATCTCAGAAAAACGTTTTTTACATGCACTGAATTATTGCATGGTGTTGCCAGGGCCGGAGGCACAGCAACTGGCCACCTATATTGGCTGGCTGATGCATCGCACCTGGGGCGGCGTCATTGCAGGCGTGCTGTTTGTATTGCCTTCATTTTTTATGCTGGTGCTATTGGCCTGGGTCTATATGGCTTACGGGCATGTGCCGACCGTGGCGGGGGCGTTATACGGTATTAAACCGGCAGTGGTGGCCATTGTGCTGTTTGCCGCTTACCGCATAGGCACGCGGGCACTTAAAAATCGCGTCATGTGGGCGATTTCTGCCCTGGCATTCGTGGCGATCTTTTTATTCAAACTCCCTTTTCCTCTCATCGTACTCACTGCCGCAGGCCTGGGTTTTATCGGCGCACGCCTGGCGCCAAACCATTTTACTGTCGGCGGGCATGGTGCTGCCAACCAGCATTTTGGGCGCGCGCTGATTGACGATGAGACACCAACGCCTGCGCATGCCCGTTTTAGCTGGCAGGGTATGGCGCGTATCGCGTTGACCGGCGGCATGCTCTGGTTGCTGGTGATGGCGGGCTTGTGGTGGCAATATGGTTGGCAAGGCACCTTGACGCAAATGGGCTGGTTTTTCAGCAAAGCCGCTTTGCTGACTTTTGGTGGCGCCTATGCCGTGTTGCCTTATGTTTATCAGGGCGCGGTGGATCATTACCATTGGTTGAGCGCGGCGCAGATGATGGACGGCCTGGCGCTGGGTGAAACCACCCCCGGCCCGCTGATTATGGTAGTGACCTTTGTCGGCTTTGTCGGTGGCTGGCTAAATCAGGCATTGGCTGCGCACGGGCCATTGCTGGCGGGGTTTTTAGCGGCGACAGTGGTCACTTTCTTTACTTTTTTGCCTAGCTTTGTGTTTATTTTTAGCGGGGCACCATTGATTGAAAATACGCGTGACAATGTGCGCCTGACAGCCCCGTTGAGTGCGATTACCGCTGCCGTGGTGGGCGTGATTTTAAATCTGGCCTTGTTTTTTGCTTGCCATGTGTTTTTGCAAAGCCCGTGGTTTGCTGGCTTAGACTGGCTGGCGATTGGCCTGGCTGTTGTGGCGTGGTTGGCGCTGGCGCGCTTTAAAATCAATGTGATTGCCGTGATCGCGGCGTATGCGGTGGTGGGGATGTTGGTGCAATGGCTGCGCTAGCTGGCAGTGAGAGTGAGCAGCGGTTAACCTCGGCGCAGCCAGCTCCGTCTCCGTGCAGCCAGCTTCGCTATTGTCAGTTAACCAAATAATGCTGCGTTAATCTGGGCGTGTGCCTGTTGCGCCAGTTGTTGCCGTGATTGACCGCTGGCGGTAATCGGCGTGCCAAAATGTAAGTGCACCGTGGGTTGTTGCATATTCAGGTAGGTGCTCATTGAGGCAATGATGGTGGTATCGCCTGCATAGGCTGCATCCAGGTTAGGCTGGCCATCTGGCAACGGGTAGTGAATCGCCACCGGGATAATCTGGCTGTTGGCTTCAATCGCGGCCTGAATCAGGCTGCTTTTAAACGGCAACACACTAAGCCCCTCAGTGGTGGTGCCTTCCGGGAACACGCATAAATTGTCATTACGTTTTAATGCATGGCTGCAAATATTCACCACGCGTGCCGCATCGCGGTTACGCGTGCGGTTAATAAAGATGGTGCCTGACTTTCTCACCAGATAACCAAATACCGGCCAGTCTTTAATCTCCATTTTGGCCACAAAACGCACCGGGATCAGGCTGTTGATGGCATGAATGTCTGACCAGGAAATATGGTTGGCGACAAACAATACGCCATGGGTACGGATATCGGGCAGCTCACCGCTGGTCGTCACACGCAGGTTAAAGCAATGTAGCAAGCGTTTGCACCACCATTGAATTAGCCCGAGCCGCATCCAGCGATTGCATACCGGCAGCACCAGGGCTGCTAGTGTGACGCCTGTAAGGACATGAAATGTGATGCGGGTGATGCGCCACCCGCGAACGATGATTGAGGTTTGTGACAAGTTATTTCAAGAAATGCGCAGCATATCTGGGATTCATTCGGGACAAAGGTAACAATACCAGCATATCTGCTGTATTAAAAGCCGGGTCCCAGGCTGGTTCGCCGCAAATATAGGCGCCCAGTCGCAAATACCCTTTGACCAGTGGCGGGCAAGTGACTGTCAGTGATTGATCCAGCGCGTCTATCGGTAATGGATTATGTGGGAACACACGGTATTCAGCCGGAGATAAATAGTCTTCACGCAGGCTGTTGAATAATGAAGCGGCCATGTGGCCGCCGTCGTGCATAGAGATGCTGGCGCAACCGATCATGTATTCATACTGGCGCGCCATCATGTATTTGGCCAGGCCAGCCCAGAGCATGGTAATGGTGCCGCCGCTACGGTAGTCAGCGTGTACGCAGGCACGACCGACTTCTACGGTGCGGTCGGTGAGTGGGGCCAGTCGGCTTAAGTCAAACTCACCGGCAGAGTAATAGCCCCCGGCCAGCATGGCTTGCATTGGGTTTAAGATACGATAAGTGCCAACCACTTGCTGGGTGGCGTCATCACGCACCAACAGGTGGTCACAAAATGCATCGAAGCCATCGACATCTAGTCCTTGCTGGCCTTTGATTTGTGCGCCCATTTCTTCGGCAAATACCTGGTAGCGCAGTCGTTGCGCTTCCATGATTTCTTCTGCGCTGGTGGCGAGTGCCACGCTCAGAGTAGCAGCCGGCTGACGGTTAGTCTCGGCTGGCGATTGAATGTCTGCCTGGTATGTGCCGTGCTCTTGTAGATGGCGTTCTAACATCACGCAACTCCTTGGTTGAGGTTTAGCGTGATATTAGGAGGGCGACATGAACGATTGGTGACATTGCTGTGACAGTTGTGTGACGGCGTTTGGGTGCGCAAATAACCCGCCGCCAAATAAAAAAGAGCGACGCAATGCGTCGCTCTTTTTAAATCACGCTGGCAAGACGTTTAGTGAGAAACGCGTGATGTGCCGCCACTCTCAACAATACGCACCCGCTCACCCGCATTAAATTGCTCGTCAGCCTCTTGTACAATAGCGACCAAACCACCGCCATCGAGTTTAACGGTGATTTCGTAAGCATTTTTACGTGTGGCAACTTCTTCTGCCGCAGAGCCCGCCAGGCCGCCGGCCACTGCGCCAATCACCGCTGCAATCGCGCTGCCTTTGCCACCACCGACTGAGCTGCCCGCAATGCCGCCGATGGCGCCGCCGGCAATGGTGCCGACAGGCGATTTAGTGCCTTCCAGTTTGACTGAGCGGACACTTTCTACCACGCCGGTTTTAACCGTTTGCGCTTTACGCGCTTCGTCACGTGAATACACATTGCCAGAGTTCGAGCTGGCACATGCGCCTAATACGCCTGTGATCATGGCCACAGCAATCCATTGCAATACGCGTGTTGTCATTTTTCTCTCCTAGTGTTTAACTCGCATCGTTTAGCTGGCGGTCTGGCGCATTGATGGGTCATCTTTCAACGCATCCTGCACCAGTGCATGGCTATAAATGTTTTCAATCTCTGCTCGGCTTGGCTGATGGTTCTGGCCACCACGGCTGGCAATTTTAATGGCCCCCATGGTCGATGCCAGGCGGCCACAGGCTTTCCAGTCCCAACCACGTACAATGCCGTACAATAAGCCAGCACGGTAAGCATCGCCACAGCCAGTCGGGTCTACCAGTGCATTTGCTTTAACGCACGGGATGTCATGGCGTTGACCATCGGCATAAATGTGTGAACCTTCACTACCCAGTGTCACAATCAGCGCTTTTACTTTAGCCGCCAGTTGCTCTAATGATAAGCCTGTTTTGTCTTGGATGACTTGTGACTCGTAATCGTTCACGGCCAGATAGTCGGCCATTTCAATAAAGTGCAGCAGCTCTTCACCGTTAAACATCGGCAAGCCCTGGCCGGGGTCAAACATAAATGGAATGCCCGCATCGTGGCACTCTTGGGCGTGCTGGAACATGGCGTCACGCCCATCCGGCGCAATAATCGCCAGCTTGATGTCCCGTGCATCATTCACGCTGTTGGCATGCGCATGTTGCATGGCACCCGGGTGAAAGGCCGTGATCTGGTTGTCGTCCATATCTGTGGTGATAAATGCTTGCGCCGTATAGCTACCCGCAATCGTCTTAATGTGTTGTGCGTCTATATTGTTTTGCTCCAGCCAGGCATGGTAGGGGGCAAAATCATCGCCGACTGTGGCCATAATGTGTGGCTGGCCCTCCAGCAATTGCAGGTTGTAGCCGATGTTGCCCGCGGTACCGCCAAATTCACGGCGCATTTCGGGCACTAAAAAGGCCACGCTGAGCTTGTGAATTTTGTCTGCCAGAATATGGTTTTTAAATTGGTCAGGAAACACCATGATGGTGTCGTAGGCCAGTGAGCCGCAAATAAGAATTTTCATGAATCAGCTAAAGTTTTTAACGAAAGTGAGGCTATTATTGCCGCCAGCCAGGCTGCTGGCAAGTGCCAGATAGTGGAATCCGCTTAGGATTGTTTAATCGCCATGTCGATTAAGGTTTTGGCGGCTTTTTTGGCCGATTTGATTGCGCCAGAACCGCGTTTGATTTGTTCGGCCTGCACTGCGCCCTCAAACAGAATGGACAGTTGTAGCGCCAGCCCTTCGGCATCTTTAATATTGGCTTCTTGCGCCAGTTTGGTAATAAACTGGCGAAACTCACGCGATTGCTGTGAAGACAATTGGTGAATGCGGTTTTCTTCGTTGGGAAACTCTGCCGAGGCCTTGATAAAGGCGATGCCAGTGAACGAGGGCGAGGTCACCCACTCTTCAATAAACTCAAACAGTTTCTGGATTTTTTCATTTGGGCTGCCACCCAGGCCGCCTAGTTTCTCATTCATCCAATTTTGAAAGTCCTGATGGCTTTGCTGCAGCACGGCCAGAATCAACTCTTCTTTGGTTTCAAAATATTTGTAAAGCGTCATTTTGGTGGTGCCAGCCACGGCCACAATAGTATCGACGCCGGTCGAGTTAATGCCGCGCGTCTGGAACAGGTCGGTAGACACCTGCAGAATCTTTTGCTTTAAAGTATTCATGCGCGAATTATAGCACTCTATACAAGTTTGTATACTTATCAGTCTTGTTGCGAGGAATAAATCCTATTGATTTAATTTTGATTGTCGTGTTAAATATACTATACCGTATAGTATAGTTTTATGGTCAATTAATCACACAACAGGAGAACATCATGCGTCTACTAGAGTCATTGGTATTAGCAACTTTATTGGCAACAACAACGAGCGTGTTTGCGGCAGAGCCGTTATTCGTGGTCAAGTCGGTTGAGCTTAATCAGCCGGTTGATGTCGTCTGGAAAAAAGTGTCTGATTTTGGCGATCTGGGTGCCTGGCATCCTGCGGTAGCTAAAACTGAGATTGTGACTGGTAAAATCAATCATGCTGGTGCCAAGCGGGTGTTAACGTTGCAAGATGGCGGCAAAATCAACGAAACATTGACTGCTTACAACGCTAAATCCAAAAGCTACTCTTACAAAATCACCGATGGCGTGTTGCCGGTGAATGAGTACGCCTCTACCGTCAGCGTGCACAGCAATGGCGATGGCAAGTCGGTGGTGGTGTGGGAAAGCCACTTTTTGCCCAAAGCGCCAGCAGATGAAAAAGCGGCCTCTGATGCGATTAAGGGCGTTTATGACGGTGGGTTAAATCAGTTGAAAACATTATTCCAGTAATTTAACTGGGGTGATTAAGCCGTCGTGATTGCGACGGCTTTTTTATTTGGAGTTGACCATCAGCTTGGGTGTGTAATTACATTTCACCTGATCAAGCAGCTGGTTGACCAGCACCTGTTCATCGCGGTTGGTGGTCACATGGCCATTGATAATATTTTCTATGTAGATGCTTTTGAGGCGCTCAGGCAGTTGAATTGCCTCTATCAGGCGGCAGTCACCATGTTTCATGGTTTCGAGGCGGCCGTAAATGGCGGCGGTTTCAGACGGGCTGGCTTCATGTGACAGCGGATGTGCGGGTGGTGGATATTCTACTGTTTTTGCCTGCATGACCGGGTCTGGTGTGACCTGCATGTGCCAATAGTAACCGCCCATGATGCCAAAAAATAAGGTCAGCATGACCACGCCGTAATTGCGGATGGCCAGCCAGTTGATCTCACGCTTGGTTTGCACATCGATCAGTGCCTGCGCGGCCTGTTTGGCCTGTTGCAGCGCGCTTGATTGTGGGTGCAATAGTTTTTCCTGGCAGGCGCTAAGCGCCATAAAATACAATTGATTTGCCAGCATATCAGGCAATCTGGCGCCTGCCAGGTGTGCCTGGGTGGTCAGGTAGCTTTGCAGGCGGTCTACCTGGTGGGTGCCTGCTGCAGGCGTTGGTGTTTGTTGGGCAATCGGGCTGGAGAGCAGGTCGTCCAGAATATTAAATAGCGCCAATAGTTTGTGTGAGGCTGGCCTGCCGGATTTATCCAGCATGCGTATCAGCCAGTCGGATTGCAGCAATGCGTGGAGCATGCGGTTAAAACGGTTTGGTCACAACCAGAATGACGATGGCAACTAGCAGCAGCACCGGCACCTCGTTAAACCAGCGAAACCAGACGTGACTGTGGCGGTTTTGTTGTGCGCGGAACTGTTTTAGCAGTCTGCCGCAATAATGGTGATAGCCAATGAGTGCAATCACCAGTGTTAATTTGGCATGCAGCCAGCCGCCCTTGAAGCCGTAACCCAGCCATAGCCAGATGCCGAAAGCCAACGCCAATACCATCAGTGGTTGCATGAAGCGGTAGAGTTTATGTGCCATCAGCAGCAAGCGGGCTTGGGCTTGTGGGTCTTGCTCCATGGCCAGGTTGACGTAAATGCGCGGCAGGTAAAACAAGCCTGCAAACCAACTGGTGACAAAAATAATATGAAACGCTTTTACCCACAACATTTTAGCTGGCGCCTTTGTCTAGTACCTTGCGCAGCTCGGTAAAGTTGAGTTCGCCGATGGTTTTTTGCAGGCGATTGCCCTGGGCATCAAAAATAAAGGTGGTCGGCGTGAGGTTGACATCGCCAAAGGCCTTCACCATTTCACCATAGCCGTCATGCATGACGGTGAAAGGCAGGTTTTTCTCTTTGGTGTAATTAGCGACTTGCGCTGGCGGGTCATACGGCATGGCGACGGCGATCACCACCAGGTTCTTGTCTTTATATTGCTGGTAGGTGTTGATCAGGTCTGGCATTTCTTTGATGCAGCCTGGGCAATCTGTGGCCCAAAAATTCACCAGCACGGTTTTGCCACGTAATGACTGCATGCTGATTTTTTCGCCATTTAGTGTCGTGAACGTGACATCGGGCGCCTGTGGTTTTTGTATCACCGCCAGCGCTAACCCGGCAAACAAGGCCAGTGCAACCAGCGGCACTACCCATTTTTTAAACTTGGATTTGAATGTAGACATCTGAAAACCTGATTAGTCAAAAACCCTAGCGGCTGTACCGTGTTTGTGCCGAATTCGGCGTGGTATAATTAGCTTTTGTTTTTGATAAATTATCAATGAACGCACCTGTCAACGCAGATTTGTTAAAGCACAATTCTACTCCTCTCACGCGTTTACGCGAAATACCGTACAACTATACCTCCTTCTCTGACCGCGAAATTGTGATTCGGTTTCTCGGTGAAGAAATTTGGGGCATTTTGAATGCCTTGCGTGCAGAGCGCAAAACCGGTCGCAGTGCACGCATGTTGTTCGAGGTGTTGGGGGATTTGTGGGTGGTGACACGCAACCCTTATCTGCAAGATGACTTGCTGGAAAACCCCAAGCGTCGCAAAGCCCTGATTGATGCGTTGTACCACCGTATTGCTGCTATTAATGAGCGCAGCAGTGGTAACGATAAAGTACAAAAACTAGTGACTGCGGCGACCAAAGCGGTTGAAAAGTTTGCCGACGACTTTAAGCAAACAGCCGATTTGCGTAAAAAAGCACTGGCTAAGCTGACCAAATTTACCCGCAAAGATAACGTACAGTTTGACGGCTTGGCACGTGTGTCACACGTGACCGACGCGACCGACTGGCGCGTGGAATATCCGTTTGTGGTGATCAACCCAGATACTGAGGCTGAGATCTCTTACCTTGTGCGCGCGTGTATCGAATTAGGCTTGACCATTATCCCGCGCGGCGGTGGTACTGGTTATACCGGTGGTGCCGTGCCGTTGACGCCATTGTCTGCCGTGATTAATACCGAAAAACTGGACCAGCACACTGGCGTGCAAATGCGCACCTTGCCGGGCGTCTCACGCCAGGTGGCGACCATTGAGTGTGGCGCCGGTGTGGTGACACGCCGCGCGATGGACGCAGCAACCGCGGCTGGGCTGGAGTTCGCCTGCGACCCAACCTCTGCCGACGCTTGCTGTATTGGCGGCAACGTCGCCATGAACGCCGGTGGTAAAAAAGCGGTGCTGTGGGGCACTGCGCTGGATAACCTCGCCTCTTGGCGCATGGTGACGCCAGATGCGACCTGGCTGGAAGTGGAGCGCCTCGACCATAACCTGGGCAAAATTCACGATATCGACATGGCGCGCTTTAAAATCAGCCGCTACGACATCGACTTTAAAAACCTGTTGTCCGAGCCTGAAATCCTTGAGATTCCTGGCCCTAGCTTCCGTAAGGTTGGCCTGGGCAAAGACGTGACCGACAAGTTTTTGTCTGGCTTACCGGGTGTGCAAAAAGAGGGTTGTGATGGCCTGATTACCTCCGCCACCTTTATTTTGCACCGCATGCCCAAGCATGTACGCACCATTGCGCTGGAGTTTTTTGGTAATGTGTCTCACGCCGTGCCTGCGATTGTTGAGATCAAAGACTATCTGGATGCAACGGCCAAGCAAGACCCGGCTGTGATTATGGCCGGCCTGGAACACATGGACGAGCGCTATGTGAAGGCCGTGGGTTACGCGACCAAGGCTGCCCGTCAGCAACGCCCAAAAATGGTGTTGTTGTGCGATATCGCTTCTGATGATGAAAATGCCGTTGGTGAGGTGGCGTCTGCCGTGGTGCGTATGTGTAACGCACGTAACGGTGAAGGCTTTATTGCGGTCTCGGCTGAGGCACGTAAAAAATTCTGGTTAGACCGCTCACGCACGGCCGCGATTGCGCGCCACACCAACGCCTTTAAAATCAACGAAGACGTGGTGATTCCATTGCCGCGCCTCGGTGAGTATTCCGACGGCATTGAGCGCATCAATATTGAATTGTCGATTCAGAACAAACTGCGCCTGGTTGATGCACTGGAAGCATTTGTGGCAGGCGACCTGCCATTACAGCCTGACGAAGACGGCAATGCTGACCCTGAAGGCGTGAAATCCAAGCAGAATATTGCGCTGCAGTTGCTGCGTGATGTGCGTGCTAAATGGCGTTTGTTACTCAATACGCTGGATGAACCTGTGGCGGTACTGGGTGAGCTGGGCAAAGCGTTTACGCAATATGACAACGTGTTCCGCGCCGTGCAATCTTACGATTTGCGCGTCTCTTGGAAGCGTGAGCTCAAGCGCCCGATGGCCGATATTTTTGCGGGCCGCGAATTCCAGAAAATTTTGGATAAACTGGACGAAATCCAGAAAACTGTCTTGAAGAGCCGCGTGTTTATTGCGCTGCACATGCACGCCGGTGACGGTAACGTGCACACCAATATCCCGGTCAACTCAGATGACTACGGCATGATGCAGGACGCCCACGCTGCAGTTGCGCGCGTGATGGATCTGGCGCGTGCCCTGAATGGCGTGATTTCCGGTGAGCACGGTATCGGCATCACCAAAATGGCGTTTTTGGACCAGCACACCATTGATACGTTTGCTGCCTACAAAACTAAGGTTGACCCTAAAGGGCACTTTAACAAAGGCAAGCTGTTAATGGGCTCCGGGCTCGAAAATGCCTACACGCCTAGCTTTGGCTTGCTGGAGCAAGAGTCCATCATCATGGAACAGTCTGCCATTGGCGAAATTGCTGATGATATTTCTGACTGCCTGCGTTGTGGCAAGTGTAAGCCCGTGTGTTCTACCCATGTGCCACGCGCGAACCTGCTCTACTCACCACGTAACAAGATTCTGGGTACTTCGCTGCTGATAGAAGCCTTCTTATATGAAGAGCAAACGCGTCGCGGCATTTCGCTCAAACATTTTGACGAGTTTAACGACGTGGCCGACCATTGTACGGTCTGCCATCGTTGCGAAAAACCGTGCCCGGTCAATATCGACTTTGGTGACGTGTCGGTGAAGATGCGTAACTTTTTGCGTGAACAAGGCAAAAAGAAATTCAACCCTGGCACTGCGGCGGGGATGTTGTACCTCAACGCCAAAGACCCGGCAACGATTAAGTTTCTGCGCGGCACTATGATAGGCATGGGCTATAAGGCGATTAATATTGCCAATAGTCTGGCCAAAAAATTTGGACTGCTCAAGGATAAAAAAGCACCGCCAGCCACGGTGGGCAAGGCTGAAATCAAGGCGCAGGTGATTCACTTTATCAATCGCCCGATGCCGAAGAAAATGCAGTCTAAAACGTCTCGTGCCATGTTAGGCGTGGAAGACGACACCATGATTCCGGTGATCCGTAATCCGCAAAAAGTGACCGAAGACTCAGAAGCCGTGTTCTATTTCCCAGGCTGCGGTTCAGAGCGCTTGTTCTCTAATGTCGGCCTGGCGACGCAAGCCATGTTGTACGAAGTCGGCGCGATCACCGTGCTGCCACCAGGCTATCTGTGTTGCGGCTATCCGCAAACGGCTTCTGGCAACCATGACAAAGGCCAGGAGATTACGGCGGATAACCGCGTGCTGTTCCACCGCGTCGCTAATACGCTGAACTACCTGGATATCAAGACCGTGATTGTGTCTTGCGGCACGTGTATGGATCAGTTGCAGAAATACGAGTTCGAGAAGATTTTCCCGGGCTGCCGCCTGCTGGATATCCACGAATACCTGATGGAAAAAGACATGCGTCTGCAAGGCGTGACCGGTACACGCTATATGTACCATGACCCATGCCACTCGCCGATGAAAACCTACAAGCCATTGGAAGTCACCAATAAGCTCATGGGCACCGATGTAGCACTCAATGACCGTTGCTGCGGTGAGTCTGGTACGTTTGCGGCGGCACGTCCTGACATTGCGACACAAGTGAAATTCCGCAAGCAGGAAGAGCTGGAAAAAGGCATGGCCAAGATGGGCCTGACCGTGGGGGCACCTGAGCAGGCAGTCAAAATTTTGACCTCTTGCCCAAGCTGCCTGCAAGGTTTGTCACGCTACGGTGATGACACGGGTATTGAAGCCGACTACATTGTGGTGGAAATGGCCAAGCATGTGCTGGGTGAAAACTGGATGGAGAATTATATTCAGAAAGCCAATAACGGCGGCATTGAAAAAGTGCTGCTGTAAAAAGACAAACCCCGCGCAAGCGGGGTTTGTACTAGTGGTTGTGCGAGCGCAGCTTATTGCTGGCGCGCTTTGAGGTAGACATAAATGCCTGCCCATGTCATGACCACACACATAATCGCAATCACAATCAAACTCATCAAACCATAGTCAGTAGATAACAAATCAATCAAAATCTTCATAGCGTTTCCTCCTGTAAGCTAGTCATCTGGTGCGCAACAACGCTTAAGGATGATTTTGAACCCTATGACCAACATGGTTTTTGATGTAACGCAAAAGTGATGCAAACGGCAACCGCTGAAATAAGCGTGTATTGCCCGGCACCCAACAAACTATTCAGGAAAAGTGACTGATGAATATTTACCCGCTGCTTAAGCCGCTACTGTTTCAACTAGATGCAGAACAGGCACATGACCTCACCTTGCAATCGCTCAAGCGCGCCGAAAAGCTCGGCCTGCTAAAATTGGCAGTCACGCGCTTGCCTGAGCAACCGACCCAGGTGATGGGGCTGACTTTTCCTAACCCGGTCGGCTTGGCGGCGGGCCTGGATAAGAATGCCGCCGTGATTGATGGCATGGCCGCGCTTGGCTTTGGTTTTATTGAAGTCGGCACCGTGACGCCGCGCGCACAACCCGGTAACCCCAAGCCACGCTTGTTCCGTTTGCCCGAAGCGCAGGCCATTATTAACCGCTTTGGTTTTAATAACCTGGGCGTCGATCAACTGATCCAAAACGTCAAAGCTGCCAAATTCACTGGCATTTTGGGCATCAATATCGGTAAAAACTTTGATACGCCTAACGACAGGGCGGCTGAGGATTACCTGACCTGCATGCGCAAAGTGTATGGCCATGCCAGCTATATCACCGTGAATATCTCTTCACCCAACACCAAAAACCTGCGCGCCTTGCAGGAAAAAGACGCGCTGGGCCAATTGCTGGCCACCCTTAAGTCAGAACAAAAAATCCTGTCGCAAGTGCATGGCAAATATGTGCCCGTCGCGCTCAAAATTGCACCAGATTTGACCACAGAGCAAGTACAGGAAATTGCTGAGCTACTCATGCAACACCGCCTGGATGGCGTCATCGCTACCAATACCACGTTGGCACGCGACGATGTGGCAGGTTTGAAAAATGCGGAAGAGGCGGGTGGTTTGTCTGGCGCGCCGGTGAAGGCAGGCTCTACGCGTGTCATACAAACCCTGGCGGCGACCCTGCAAGGCAGCTTACCCATTATTGGGGTAGGCGGCATTTTGAATGGAGATGACGCCAAAGAAAAAATGGCCGCGGGCGCCAGCCTGGTGCAGTTGTACAGTGGCCTGATTTACAAAGGCCCGCAGTTGATTAAGGACTGCCGTAAAGCCTTGCTGTAATGGCAATCCCCGTCCTCTATTCCTATCGCCGTTGCCCGTATGCCATGCGTGCGCGCATGGCGTTGTGGGCAGCCAATATTCAGCTTGAAGTGCGTGAGGTTTCTTTGCGCGAAAAACCTGCCCATTTATTGCAAATCTCTCCCAAAGGCACGGTGCCAGTGTTGCAGTTGCCAGATGGCACGGTGCTGGAGCAAAGCCTGGATATTTTGCAGTGGGCACTCATGCAAAATGACCCGCAAGGTTGGTTACATGCTGACAGGGAAGCCGTTAATCACTTAATTAGTATCAATGATGGTGATTTTAAAAAGGTGCTCGATCGCTATAAATATCCAGAACGTTACCCGGAGCAACTGCAATTGGCTTACCGCCAGCAAGGCGAGCAGTTTTTGCAAGTGCTAGAAACGGCGTTGCAGCAACATCGTTTTTTGTTGGGTAATTCTGCCAGCATGGCGGATGTGGCGATTTTTCCGTTTATTCGCCAGTTTGCAGCGGTGGATGCTGAGTGGTTTGCGGGGAGTGCTTATCCGCAATTGCGGGCTTGGTTAGAGGGATGGCTGAAAAGCCCTTTGTTTGCAGAGATTATGCAGAAGTTGCCTACTTATAATGAAATGACTTTGTAGGCTGAAATTCAGGCTCGTTTGATTACAATAAAAGGTTATTCTTTTTTGTAATGTTTCTTTTTGCCTCTACGGCGACCTTCTTTCTTATGCTTATCAATCAATCAGCCTTAGTCGTGGGGTGGGCATGGATGCCCACGCGGATTTTGTGGTTGGTTGGAAGGTTGCTTTTCGCCTTTTCGGCGAGTTACTTTTCTTTGCTTGCCCAAAGAATAAGTAACCAAAAGAAATGCACCCCAGCTTCCGCTTGTTCCCTGCGCTACTCGGCTTGCCGGGCGGCCATCGAAACTCAACCTGGCAGCTCACACAAAGCGTGAGCTGCTGCGGGATTCGGACAACCGATGGCCGAGTACTCCCGCCAATCCTGCGTTGCTCGGCGCGTCAGATGGGGACCCCGAACACCATGCGACTGCAACTCTGAGCTAACTGAATAAAAATAGAATCTGTTTTTGAATCGTCCACCCCCCCCCCGAGGAGGCTAGTTTGGCGAGATAAATCCCATCCCATCACGCTGAGTAGCGGAGACAAAATAAGGGAGAAGGGAGCGACTGTTTGAGTTCCGCGGCAGCTTGCGTAGTGTGCAAGCTGCTAGGGCGAGTTTCGTGACCGCTTATTTTGTTGATAACTAAGACTGCGCAGCAGTCTGTTACGGCGTAGGCTAACTCGCGAAGCGATGTTAAGCGTAGCGGCCGAAGCCAACAACGCAAGGGAGCCTTTAGGCCGTGATGGCTGGGTGCCCTCTTTTTGGTTACTTTTTTGGGGCAAGCAAAAAAAGTAACTCGCCAACAAGGCGAAAGAAGTCGCTAAATCAACGCAAAAGAATTATCAATAACAGAAGAATAACGTTTTTCTGCTTTGTCTGAATGCGCTCGAGCTGGCTAAAACACCGCCTAACTTAGACTAATTTAGTCACTTTTCTGCGCTGTTTGCTCAAACTTCTCATACGCATTAATAATCTTCTGTACCAACGGATGCCTCACCACGTCCTGCGACATAAAGTGGGTAAAGGCAATGCCCTTCACATCCTTGAGAATTTTCTGCGCTTCTACCAAGCCGCTTTTCTGATGACGTTGTAAGTCAATCTGCGTCACGTCGCCGGTAATGACGGCTTTGGTGCCAAAACCAATGCGGGTTAAAAACATCTTCATCTGCTCTGGCGTGGTGTTTTGAGCTTCGTCTAGAATAATAAAACTCTGGTTGAGCGTACGGCCACGCATGTAGGCGAGCGGCGCGACTTCAATGGCGCCGCGTTCAAACATTTTGTTCACGGTGTCGTAGCCTGCCAAGTCGTACAAAGCGTCATACAGCGGACGTAGGTAGGGGTCGACCTTTTGGTTCAAGTCGCCCGGCAAAAAGCCTAGGCGCTCACCGGCTTCGACCGCGGGGCGGACTAACACGATTCTTTTCACGCGGTCGCGCGTCATGGCATCCACCGCGCTGGCGACTGCCAGGTAAGTTTTACCAGTACCGGCAGGGCCGATACCAAACGTGATGTCGTGGTCTTGAATCTGTTGCAAATAACTGACCTGGCGCGGTGTGCGGCCATGTAGATCACCGCGGCGTGTCATGAGTACTGGCATGGAGCTGCTGGCGACTTCTTCGGGTTTGAGTTTGTCGATTTCGACCAGGCCGAGTTGTATGTCTTCCAGCTCGATTGGTTTTTTGGCGCGTGCGTAAAAGTTTTCCAACATTTGCGCCCCCAGACGCATATTGGTTTGCGTGCCGCTCAGGTAAAAGGTGCTGCCGCGGCGATTGATGTCGATATCGAGGCCGTTGGCGAGTTGGCGGATGTTTTCATCCAGTGGGCCGCACAGGTTGGCCAGCATCAGGTTGTCTTCGGGGCTTAACGTAATTTCCATGCTTAATTCACAATTTCGCCAACCAGGCGTTTGGGGTTGTAGACGTCGGTAATTTTGACTTGCACCATTTGATGGATAAAACGTGCATCGGCAGCAATATCCACCACGCGGCCATTGTCGGTTTTACCGGCCAGCAGGCTAGGGTCTTTCCATGACGGGCCATCAATCAGCACGCGCTGCACCGTGCCCAACATAGCTCGGCTAATGGCGTCACCGTTGGTTTCGTTTTCAGTTTGCAGTTGCTTGAGCCAGGCTGCTTTGTCGGCTTGCGGGGTTTCGTCTGGCAGGTAGCTGGCTGGCGTGCCTGGGCGCGGGCTGTATAAAAAGCTAAAGCTGTAATCAAAGCCCACATCGCGCATCAGTTTGAGCGTGGCCTGAAAGTCTTTTTCGGTTTCGCCAGGGAAGCCGACGATAATATCGCTGGTAATCGTCAGTTGCGGGTTGGCGGCTTTGAGTTTGCGAATCAGGCCTTTGTATTGCAGCGCCGTGTAGTTGCGTTTCATCGCCATCAAAATGCGGTCGCTACCGGCTTGCACCGGCAGGTGCAATTGATTGGCTAGTTTGGGCACATTGGCGTGGCAGGCAATCAGGCGCTCGTTCATCTCGTTGGGGTGGCTGGTGGTGTAACGGATGCGCTCGATTTGCGGAATCTCGGCCACGGTTTCAATCAGCATGGCCAGATCGGCCTCTATGCCTTGATACTGCACGCGATACGCGTTGACGTTTTGCCCCAGTAGCGTAATTTCTTTGACGCCTTGTTCGGCCAGTTGGATGGCTTCGGTCAGAATGTCTTCAAACGGGCGTGAGAATTCTTCGCCGCGGGTGTAAGGCACCACGCAAAAACTGCAATATTTGCTGCAGCCTTCCATAATGCTTAAAAAAGCAGTCGCACCTTCGATGCGTGGTGGCGGCAAGTGGTCAAACTTTTCAATCTCAGGGAAAGTGATGTCTACTTGCGGCTTGTTTTCGGTCTGTTTGGCCTTGATCAGCTCAGGCAGGCGGTGCAGGGTTTGCGGGCCGAATACCACGTCGACATAAGGCGCGCGTTTGATAATGGCTTCGCCCTCCTGGCTGGCGACACAGCCACCGACACCGATGACCAGGTTTGGGTTTTTCTCTTTGAGCGGAATCATGCGCCCAAGGTGACTAAACACTTTTTCTTCGGCTTTTTCGCGCACAGAGCAGGTGTTAAGCAGGATGACATCGGCTTCTTCCATATTGTCGGTCTGGGTCATGCCGTCGTGCTCGCGCATTAAATCCACCATGCGTGACGCATCATATTCGTTCATCTGGCAACCAAACGACTTAATGAATATTTTTTTACCGCTGTCCTGCTTCATTGAAGGCTAAATTTCTCACAAAAACAGTATTTTAGCGTATTTGCAGATGAAACCCCAGCGGGTATCGGCTTCAAACGGATAAGTTAAAATCACATTTTAGAATGTATATTGCTAATCATTACAAACAAATGGATTGCAGCATGCTAAAAGTGTTGTTCAAGATAAGTTTATTTGTTTTTCAGTTTTTCATTGTAATTGACAATACGCTTGCCGATCCCGTAGTGAAGTTATCGCCACCCAAGCAGTACAGTGCTGGTCCGTATGATTTTTCTGCATCAAGTGCGACTGTTGATGGTGTCAAATTAGGGTATGTTGAATATGGTTTAGGGGTGCAAAAATTTGGACCGGATATGCTAACCTATCTCGCATGTGATCTGTCTACGCCAACTGAAGAAATGGATGGTGTGTGTAATACATGGAAAATCTATCATCTTAAGACACATAAAACTGTGCCACTTAAGATTCCTAGATTTGATGGCCGAACCTCAACCCCGCGATTTATATGGCCATATGTGGCTTACGTTGATACTGGATCACCCTCGAATGTGGAAAAAAGAGTAGTACTCTGTCAGGTATATGATTTCACAAAGCAACGATTGATGCGGCGTATCAAAGTCAATGTGAGTGAAGATGTTTTTGCAACAGATTTTCCTGGTATGTTTTTAATGCCAGAAGTTGATGTTAAACATAATTTTTTCATTCTCAAATATTTTGTTGATAGTGGATCTCAATCTACACCTTTATGCGAAATTCAAATTCCAACAACGCAACAGTGAAAGCTTTATTGCCCAGAGACTGCGGTAAAATATAAGTTCTATTTTTTTAGCTCGTATCTGCATGCAAGCCTTACCGATTTTTTTTAATATTGCACAACGCCTGTGTATCGTCATTGGTGGTGGTGATGTAGCGACGCGCAAAGTGCTGATGCTGCGCAAGGCCCAAGGCCAGGTAACGTTGATTTCACCTGCGTTGTGTGATGAGTTGCGCGTATTATTTGAGCAAGGTGAGATTGGCTATGTGCAGGCTGCGTTTGAGCCGGAACAGTTGACCAGCGCCTGCCTGGTGATTGCGGCCACTGATGATGAAGCCGTGAATGAGGCCGTCTCTATTGCGGCCAAGCGCTTGAATATTCCGGTCAATGTGGTCGATGCGCCAGCCCTATGCACCTTTACCATGGGCTCAATTATTGATCGTAGCCCGGTGGTGATTGCGGTCTCCAGCGAGGGTAATGCGCCGGTGTTGGCGCGACATATCCGCAGCAAAATTGAAACCATGTTGCCTGCGGCTTATGGCCGTATTGCGACGATTGCAGGTGAGTTTCGTGAGCAGGTGAAAGCCAAGTTTACCAATATGCCTGCACGCCGACGCTTTTGGGAGGACGTACTTAATGGCCCTTTGGTTGAACGGGTGTTGTCTGGCCAGGAGCAGGCGGCGCGTGAATTGCTGGGCGAGTTGTTAAGTCAAAGCGAAGATGCGCCCGCACGTGGCGAGGTCTACCTGGTGGGTGGCGGCCCTGGCGACCCTGATCTGCTGACATTTAGGGCCTTGCGCCTGATGCAGCAATGCGATGTTTGTGTCTATGACAAGTTGGTCAGCAAAGAAGTGATGGAGTTAGTGCGCCGCGATGCCGAGTTGATTTACGTCGGTAAATCGCGTGATCAGCATACCTTGCCGCAAGAAGAAATTAACGCCTTGCTGGCCAGGCTGGCGCTGGAAGGTAAGCGTGTATTACGCCTGAAGGGCGGCGACCCGTTTATTTTTGGCCGTGGTGGCGAAGAGATTGAAACCCTCATGCAGCACGGCGTGCCGTTCCAGGTGGTGCCTGGCATCACGGCCGCCAATGGCGTCTCTAGCTATGCAGGCATCCCACTCACGCACCGCGATTATGCACAAGCCTGCTTGTTTATTACAGGGCATTTAAAAGATGGCACGATTGATCTCGATTGGCAGGCGATGGCGCGACCCAGGCAAACCGTGGTGATTTATATGGGGTTGGTGGGGCTGGAGCAGATTTGCGCCAAACTGGTGGCGCAAGGCGTGTCGCCTGAGATGCCTGCGGCGGTGATACAGCAAGGCACCACGCAAAAGCAGCGCGTGGTGGAATCGACGTTGCAACATCTGGCAGCAGATGTGGCCGCTGCCGGGCTTAAGCCGCCCAGCCTGACCATTATTGGTGAGGTGGTGAAGTTACGTGCACGCTTAAACTGGTTTACGCCCAGCGACGACTGAATCAGGTATTAGGCAGAATCGGCAGCGAAAGTCTGGCTTCCAGCCCGCCTTCGCTGCGGTTAAGCAGTGCCAGTTGACCGCCATGCAAGGTGGCAATGCGGTTGCAAATGGCTAGCCCCAAGCCGCTGCCACCTTCATATTTGTTACGCGCGCTGTCCATGCGTTCAAACGGGCGTAGCAAGCGCTCCGCATGTTCGGGCGGAATGCCAGGGCCGTTGTCGAGTACGCTAATGACGATTTTGTCGGCCATCACCTGGCTGCGCACTTCTACCTTACCTTTGCCGTAGTTATAGGCGTTGCCTACCAGGTTATCCAGCAGGCGTTGCATGGCTAGGGGGCGGATAGGAATAAAATATTTGGGCCCCAGGGATACTTTTAACTCGCGCCCGGCACGGCGTTGGCGTTCTGCCAGGGCATGCAGCAAATCGTTGATGTCCATCATGCGCGTAGGTTCGCCTTCGACGCCGCGCACAAAATCCAAAAACTGGTGAATGATATTGTCCATATCAGAAATATCTTCAATCATGCCGTGCTTCATGTAGTCGGCTTCTGCTGGCAACATTTCTACTGCCAGCCGTAAACGTGCTAGCGGGGTTCGGATATCATGTGACACGCCTGCCAGTAATAAGGTGCGCTCGGCATCTAGTCGTGCCAGTGATTCGGCCATTTCGTTAAAGGTGTGCGTCACTTCGCGCAGTTCTTCCACGCTGTCTTCAGGCAGTTTTGGTGCGGGTTCGCCATTGCGTAAGCGCTCCGCCGCATGCACCAGCATGGTCAATGGACGGTTGATGCGCGCAGTCAGCAGGTAAGCGCCGACCAGAGAGAGTAAGCCCACCACGGCGGCCCAGCCTAGCCAGTGCCAGGGAAAAGGCCGGTCTACCTGGATTTTGGGAATGACCACCCAAAAGTCATCCTGGCCGACATTAAAGCTGATCCAGAGGCCGGGGATGTCGTAATGATTGACCGTGATGATGGTTTCTTCGCCCATGCGCTCGCGGATTTTTTGGGCCACCAGGTTGATAAACGGGTCTAGCGGCAGGGGTTCAATGTCTTCGAGAAAGTCTGCCGCATAGACGCGCACGCCTTCGCGGCCAGACAACTCTGAGAGCAAGGCCAGGCGGCGGTTTTCGTGTGAGGCAATGAGTGAGGCGCGCGTGTAGTTAACAATGGTGACGGCCTGTAAAGCCGCCGCGGTCGCGCGTGGTTCGCGGTCAAAATAGTCAAAGATTTTGAGCGACGCATAGATACTGACCGCCAGCAAAATGGCAATCAGTAGCATGATGCGGGACAGCAGTCTGCGAGGCAGTAGGCGCACGTGAGTGAAGGCTAGCTGAGTGGTTTATTGCGGCGCTTCGCCATCTGGAATAAACACATAGCCAAATCCCCACATGGTTTGCAGATAGCGTGGATGCGCGGGATCCGGCTCGATAATGCGGCGCAAACGTGACACTTGCACGTCTATGCTGCGATCAAACACATCCAGCTCGCGGCCACGGGCTAACTGCATCAGGCGATCACGCGACAAAGGCTGGCGCGGATGCTCGGTAAACACTTTTAATAAAGTGAATTCGCCACTGGTGATGGTGATGGCTACGCCGTTTTTGGTCAGGCTGCGCGTGTTGGTATCAAACACAAACTCACCAAACTGAAACGCAGCGCTTTTTTCTTCCACCACTTGCTTGGGGGTGATTTCATGGCGGCGCAAGACGGCGTTGATCCTGGCCAGCAATTCACGCGGATTAAACGGTTTTGGCAGGTAGTCATCCGCGCCCATCTCCAGACCCACAATGCGGTCTACCTCATCACCACGCGCGGTCAGCATGATGATTGGTGTCATGTGGTTGGCACCGCGCAGCCGGCGGCAAATGGCCAGGCCATCTTCGCCGGGTAGCATCAAGTCGAGAATCAGCAGGTCAAAGCTTTCGGCAGACATGGCCTTGTCCAGCTCTTTACCATCGGAAACGGATTTGATATTGAATCCTTGCTCGGTGAGGTAGCGCTGTAAAAGTTCGCGCATACGCAAATCATCATCAACCATCAATATTTTTTTTAACTGTTCTGCCATACGTACCTTATTTACACAGAAGCGGGCGTTTTTGTTAACGCGGTTGGCCGCCATCAGGATGACCTGACATGAGAGGCTAAAACAGCCTAGCCGTAAAACTTATCTTTATTATTATACTCCAAGCCGTATCACGCATGAAGTGGGTTCAGTTACAACTCGGTTACAAATGGCGATAAGAGTGAAATATTGCATTTACAATCCTGTTGCAAGATGACCACCTGAAATTAGCTGCGGTCGTGATGAAAGAATGGCTATTTTTTGTTAAATCAGTTGATGCTGCGACCATAGTTGCGTTATGTTAGTCAGCCTGATTTTAGAGTCAGGCAATATCTGTCATGTTAATCGTGCTTGGTTTTACTTTAAAAGGTTTTTTTAAAAAGCTTTGAGTGAAACAAGAATCAGTGAAACAAGAGTGAAGGTATTACGTTTGGATGTGGATGGGTAGAGCGAACAAACATTTGAAAGAGGTTTTTTTGCTAACAACGACCATGTTGCTGGCATTACCTGTGTCTGCCGACCTGAAGTTACCTATTCGGCTGACGGATAACCGCATGGTTGATAACGACGATGTTGGTTTGTCTAAAACCCTCGAGCGTAACTTCAGCCCTGAAGATCGTGCGCGTTTGCGCAAAGCGCTGTCTGATTATGCGCGTAACACCGATCCCGACCATCAACTCATGCTGCAAAAGCGCAAAATCATGCACGACAGCATTTCGCAGCGTTTTAATGAGTGTAACCGCGACAACGATGATTCTCTTGATCGCGAAGAAGCCACCCTCTGTTTGCCACAAGTCGCTCGACATTTTTCTTATGTCGACCTCGATGGCAATGGCGTCATTACCCTGGATGAGCTGGAAAATGCCTATGCGCAAATGGTCGAACGCCAGCGTGAGGCCGAAGCCAAAAGCCAGGCCCAGCAAGCTATAGTCACTGACTCTGAGACTGACAAATCCAGAAATAAATCAAAACCCGCTTCTGCGGTGATTCCGGCCAACAGCACTGTAAACTCCACCGGCAAAGACGTTTCGGCATTACGCAAACGTCCCAGCTAAGCCGCTGGGCTATGCCAATAGACATGCCAATCTTTACCTCGGCATGTTTGTTTTCTGTTTTATCCCTGATTAGTCGTTAAGTCTGTATGGATATCGGCCAATTATCGTTTGTCTGGCATCGCGGATTGCAGGACATTGCTGCTGCCGATTGGCAACTATTGGCTGGGCGTCATCCTATGCTGGATTACCCTTTTTTGCGTGCGTTTGAGTTGTCCGCCGCGGTTGATCAGCAGACTGGCTGGATTCCTTATCACTTAACGGTGTTTGAGGGAGCGCAATTAGTGGCTGCCGCGCCGTGTTATGTAAAAACGCACTCCTATGGCGAGTATGTGTTTGACTGGTCGTGGGCAGAAGCGTACGAGCAGGCGGGCGGGCAATATTATCCTAAGCTGATTGCCGCCATTCCTTTTTCGCCGGTGACCGGGCCACGGTTGTTAATTCACCCTGATTACCCTGAGCCACACGCGCTGGCAAAGGCGATGCTATCGCAGATGCGTGACGTTTGTCAGGCGCATGCCTGGTCAGGGTTGCATGTGTTGTTTCCCGATGCGGCTTCGGCAAATGCATGTGCCGAAACAGATGGCTTACGCCGACAGGGCGTGCAGTTTCGCTGGGAGAATCCCGGCTACGCTGATTGGGAGGCTTTTTTGGCCGTGCTTAGCCGCGACAAACGTAAAAAAATACGGCAGGAGCGCAATAAAGTTGCCCAGCAAGGCGTGCATTGCCGTGTGGTGAGCGGACATGACGTCAGCCCGCAGGAGCTCGCCTTGTTTTATCAATGCTACTGCCATACTTATCAACGACATGGCAGCACGCCTTATTTGTCTTTAGCGTTTTTTGAGCACATCAGCCGAGACATGCCTGCACAGTTCAGGCTGTTTATCGCCAGCCAGGATGGCGAAGACGTCGCGGCCAGTTTATGTGTGCTGGGCGATGACACCTTGTATGGCCGCTACTGGGGCAGTTTGCGTGATATTTCCTGCCTGCATTTCGAGCTATGTTACTACCAGCCACAACAGTTTTGCATCAGCCATGGCATCCGCTATTTTGAAGGCGGCGCACAAGGCGTACACAAGCTCGCGCGCGGCTTCACGCCTTATGCAACCTGCTCCTATCACTGGCTAAGTCATCCGGATTTTCACCAGAGCGTGGCACGCTTTTTAGCGCGCGAAGCCAGCACCATGCAGGACTATGTGGATGAGCTGGAGGAACGTAGTCCTTACAAGGCTTAATTGGCCGCCGATTAACGCGGAGGAACGCCGATAAAGGCACCTTGATTTTAGCCTCAGATGAATAGGTAAAAAGAGGCTTCAATTTTGGAAAGCTGCTTAAGCGCAATGACGGTGGCGCTGCTTAGTGGGCCCCACCCGACAAGCCGAGTAGCACAGGGAAAAAGCGGAAGCTGGGGTGCATTTCTTTTGGTTACTTATTCTTTGTGCAAGCAAAGAAAAGGAACTCGCCGAGAGGCGAAAGACAATGCTACGCACAGCAAGTTACCAAGGAATACTTTTCCCGTCATAAGCAATAAACTCCCCCGATTGCGCACTGTTTAACTCCTCAATCACCTGCCGTAACCCACGCACACTGGTTGCAGTATCAATCAAGCCATTCGGCCCACCCATATCTGTACGCACCCAGCCCGGATGCAGCGCTGCCACTTGAATATTAAATTCACGCAAGTCCAGCGCCAGGCTTTTGACCACCATATTCAACGCGGTTTTGCTGCTACGGTAAATGTATTCGCCGCCACCGCCATTGTCTTCTATGCTGCCCATTTTGCTGGTCATGGCGATGAGTTTTGCCTGGGTGGCGCGGCGCAGTTGCGGTAAAAAGGCTTCGGCCAGGTAGTACGTGGTGAGTGTGTTGACCTGAAATGCCTGCAACCAGGCTTGCGGGTCGGTGTTGCCAAAGGCGCTGTCAGGGTAGGTGCCGGCGTTGCTGATTAAAATATCAATGGTGAGTGCGGATAACTGGCCAGCCAGCGCGCGAATAGCGCCGACATCGCTCACATCTAATGCTAATAGTTGGATATTGGTGTGTTTGGCCGCCAGTTGTTGCAGCGCTGTTGCCTGCGCTGGCTCACGCACGGTGGCGTATACCTGTTGGCCGCTTTCGGCATATTGTTTGACGTACTCTAGCCCAATACCGCGGTTGGCACCTGTGATTAAAATCGTTTGTGTCGTCATTATTTGCCTCGTTTTCTTGAATTCATTGAATCTGGGATATGATTGAATTTTACGCTGGTTTGTTTGCCGGAGTACTATCTTTGCAATCGCAATGGAGTGTTGAGTTGATGGATGTAGGGCATCGTTTGGGGCAAGTGCTTGTCTGGGTTGGGTTGGGTGTGATGTTGTTCGCTACGCAAGCGATGGCTGGCGCGGTGGATGTCAGTAAAAAAATCCCGTTGAGGCCCTCTTTGTTGAAGCCCGAAGATGTGGCGGTCATTTACAACGTCAACGATGCGCAGAGTGAAGAGGTCGCCCGCTATTATTTGCAGGCGAGACAAGTGCCTGCAGAAAACCTGATCGGCGTAGAGCTGCCCAGGCATGCCAAGGACGCACTGACTGTGCCAGAGTTTGAGGCTTTAAAGGCGCAACTTGATGCCAAACTGACCAGCCAGCAGGTGTTGCTCCTCGTTTGGCGCACGCCATTTGCCGTGCAATGTAACAGTATTACCAGTGCGCTGACCCTGGGGTTGGATTTAAACCAGTGCCGCAAAACCTGTGATCCTGGCCGTGATAGTCCTTATTTCAATAGTATGTCATTGCGGCCATGGGCAGACCATCACCTCCGCTTGTCCATGCTGCTGCCGATTAGCAGTGTAGACAGCGCTAAGGCCTTGATTGATCGCGGCGTCTTGAGTGAATTTAGCTTGAATGATGCCGATGGCTATTTTGTTAAAACGCGCGATGTCGCACGCTCTAAGCCGCGCGAACCATTTTTTCCACAAGATGGTATGACCATCAAGTCCAAAAAGCTCACCCTGCATACTGTGAGTCAGGAGTCGATTGAAAATCAGGGTGCGGTGATGTTTTATTTTACCGGGCAAAAGCAGGTCGATTTCATGTTGACGAATACCTATTTGCCGGGCGCGATTGCCGATCACCTGACGTCAAGTGGTGGCGTACTGGCCAGTTACAACGCACAGATGCCAGCCTCGCGCTGGCTGGATGCTGGTGTCACCGGTAGTTATGGCACCGTTTCAGAGCCATGCAACTACTGGCAAAAGTTTCCTCATCCGCAAATTGTCATGGCGCATTACCTCTCTGGTGAAACCTTGATTGAGGCCTATTGGAAAAGTGTGAAATGGCCCATGCAAGGTGTTTTTGTGGGCGAACCACTGGCCAAGCCTTATGCCAGAAGTGCGCCGGTAATGGCCGAATAGCCTGGCTATGCGCGACTAAGCAGCTGTCATCATGCTGTCATTGCCTGTACACAGATGTGTCGTATAATCGCCGACATTGATGTGTTGAGAATAGCTTGTGCAAGATATTCGTTGGAAAGCGTTCTGGAGTCTGCTGTTTTGGGCATTTTTGTGCCTGATGGTTGGCTGGTTCACCAGTGCAGAGACTGCCTGGCTATTGTTGATGGCTGGCGTGCTGGTTTATCTAGCCACGCATCTCTACTGGATTCACCGCTTGTATCAGTGGGCGCTCAAGCCCAGCCTTAACTTTATGCCAAATGGCAAAGGCATCTGGGAAGACATCTTTGCCAATCTTTATCATGAAATGCGCCGTCATTCGCGCAGCCAGAGCCAGCTCAGCAGCACGCTGGAGCGATTGAGGCACGCCACTAGCGCCTTGCCAGATGGCGTAGTAGTGCTTAATAACCGCAACGAAATCGAATGGTTTAACGAGCCCGCGATTCAACGCTTGGGGTTAAAGCGGCATCATGACGAAAATCAGCCCATTTATTACTTGCTGCGACAGGCTGAGTTTGTCGAGTATTTACAGGCTGAAAACTACAGCGAGCCGCTCAAGCTAAAGTCCTGGCGCAGCCCGGACGTGACACTCGAATTACAGATTATTCCGTTTGCCAGCAAGCAGCGCCTGCTGATTTGCCGCGATGTGTCTGCGATTGAAAAAACCGAGGTCATGCGCCGCGATTTTATTGCCAACGTGTCGCATGAGTTGCGCACACCGCTCACGGTCATCGGCGGCTTTCTTGAAACCATTAGCGATATGCAAGGCGAAGTTTCGCCGGATATCCAGCCTTATTTTGACATGATGCAATCGCAAACGACGCGCATGCGCCGCATTATTGAAGACTTGCTGACTTTGTCGCGCCTGGAGAATAACGTCACGCTCAAAGACGAAACCGATATTGCCATGCCCGCCTTGCTCAATCAGTTGCAAAAAGATGCGCAGGCGTTGAGCCAGGGCCAGCATACAGTGACGCTGCATATGGAAACCGAGGTCAACATTCGTGGCAGCTACAATGAGCTCTTGAGCGCCCTGAGTAACCTCACCAGCAACGCGGTACGCTATACCCCGGCGCAAGGCAAGATTGATATTTACTGGCAGATGCGTGGTGAAGATGTCGTGTTTAGTGTGCAAGATACCGGGATTGGTATCGAGCCGCAGCATTTGCCACGGCTGACGGAGCGTTTTTACCGTGTCGACAGTGGCCGCAGCCGTGATACTGGCGGCACCGGATTAGGCCTGTCTATCGTCAAGCATATTTTGCATCACCATCAGGCCAGCCTGCAGGTTGAAAGTGAGCCAGGACAAGGCAGCCGCTTCCAGATTGTGTTTCCGGCGCAGCGGGTATTGCCTGCATGAGGGTGTGCGGCTGGCATGTGATGATATTACTGTTGGCCGGATGCAGCACCACACCGGATGGCGGCTATGTAGACTCACCCAACGGGCGCCCGGTGCCCGTGCGGCAAGACCGCAATACCCTGCATCAGCTGGTCAAAACAGACCTCGACCGCCTGGCAGATATCGAATACAGCGAGAACGTCAGTACCTTGCGCTTGCTCATGCTCAAAATGTACAAACGTAACCCGGCCGAGGCGCAAAAATCGGGCCTGGGGTCGCCTGAGCAAATTGCCAGTTATGTATTTGAGCAAACGGGCGTGCATCACTGGCAGTTTGACGCCTTGGGTGGCGCGCAAGATACCGCTGCGATTAAACTCGCACTCAACGCCCAATATAGCGGAGACCGCGTATTCGCACTGGTGGTTGGTATACAGTCGATGTTGTTTAGGGCGCATGGCAATAAATCAGCCTTTTTTCTCACCGACAGCATAGAGCCGCAAAATTTGTATAATGCGGCCAGAAACATTGAAATTGCAGTATGGAAGCTGACCAATGCCAAAAATGCCCAAGGCGAGTTGTTGCTGTTAACCAATAGCTTGCCTGGCGAGGTACAAAACCTCAGTTTTGAGCGCGAGTTTAGCAAGCTGATTGCCCGTACTGATTTACTGGCGCTGACGCTGGCAGAAAAATCGCAACGCTTTATTTCGCGTCTGACACAAAGTATCACCGCGGCTCCTTTTCTCCCTTTTAGATAAATTTAATCATGCAACAAGCACTGACCTTACTTAATGGCCTGACGCCAGCTCAGTTCATGGCGGAATACTGGCAAAAAAAACCTTTGTTGATTCGAGGGGCGATGCCAGATTTTCAAGGCTTGCTTGATCCGGAAGAGTTGGCTGGCCTGGCGTGTGATGCCGAGGTGCCCGCCAGATTGATACAGTTTGATCCACAACGGGCAGATCTGGGGGCAGGCTGGCAAGTGACGCAAGGCCCTTTTGAGGATGACGATTTTACGGCGCTGCCTGCACAGCACTGGACCTTGTTGGTGCAGGGCATGAATCATGTGTTGCCCGAAGCACAGGCCTTGCTGTCCCACTTTGACTTTATCCCCACGGCCAGGTTAGATGACGTCATGGTTAGCTATGCGCCTACCGGTGGTGGCGTTGGCCCGCATATTGATAGCTATGATGTTTTTTTGCTGCAAGGCGCAGGCAAGCGCCGCTGGCGTATCAGCCAGCAAAGCGATTTACGGCTGATTCCTGATGCACCCTTGCGCATTCTGTCGCACTTCGTCTGTGAGCAGGAGTGGGTGCTGGAGCCTGGCGATATGCTTTACTTACCGCCCAATGTCGCGCACTGGGGCATCGCTGAAGATGATGATTGCATGACTTACTCCATCGGTTTTCGTGCACCGGCAGCCAGGGAACTGGCGATTGAGTTCCTGGATGCTTGCCGCCAGGATGGTTTGCCGGATGAGTTGTATCGTGATCCCGATTTGCAGCCGGTCGTCGATGCGGCGGCGGTAGATGCCAATATGGTGAATAATGTGGCAGACATGTTGCGTCGATTGCCCTGGCAACCTGCGCAGTTAGGTCCTTTTCTGGCCAAATATTTTTCTGAGCCTAAGGCTTATGTTGTTTTTTCCCCTAATCGCAAGCTCAGCCTGGCTAAGTTTTCGCAACGTTTGGCACAAGAGGGCGTGATCATGGACTTGCAATCGCAAATGCTGCATTGGCAAGGCCAGTATTTTATCAATGGTGAACAGGTGCCAGTCTCTGCTGAAGGCGCGCCATTATTGAATCTGCTCGCCAATCAGCGGCAACTTGAGCCAGCCTTATGCCAAGGGGGCGCCATAGAAAGTGTGCTGCCATGGCTGCACGAAATGTATTTGTCTGGCTATGTGCATTTGGCCGAAAAAGCGGCTTAATTGCATTGGTAGCAAATGATTTGCCGGTGTTTTCGTCAAAAAAACAGCTTGATGTGGATGTTACGCAAAAAAATCCATGTTTTTTAAGACAATGTGCGTTCTTTTTTTAATGAATTACTGATACAATTTTTTCACTCGGCTGGTTCTGCATCAAAGGGGATTGTCCGTACATAATTTTTTGCTCATACATACTAAGGAAATAAAGATGACACGTTCTGCATTGTTGGCTGCATTGTTGGCTCTGGCTTTGACTGCTTGTGGTGAAAAACCAGCTGAAGAAGCGCCTGCTGCTGAGGCACCTGCTGCTGAAGCTCCAGCTGCTGAAGCTCCAGCTGAGGCACCTGCTGCTGAAGCCGCTCCTGCTGAAGCTGCTCCAGAAGCTGCACCTGCTGAAGCTCCAGCTGAAGAAGCTAAGTAATTCAGACTTGAGTAATCTGGTTTTAATTAAACCTGGTTTACTTAAAATCTAGGATTCACTTAAAATCCAAGCCTGCTTAGATGTAGAAAAGCCGACGAAAGTCGGCTTTTTTATTGGTGCTGCCACCCTGATGAAAGCGGTTTGTCTGTCAGGCCGCGCTTTTGAGTGGTGTCAATTCGTTGGCAATCTGGCAAATACGGATAAAGTCTTCGGCCACCAGGGCCGCGCCGCCAATCAAACCACCATCTATATCTGGCATGCTCAGTAGCTGCGTAGCATTGCCTGGGTTCATGCTGCCACCATATAACAGGGTGGTATCTGCTGCCGCTTGTGCATCAAGTAACTCAATATGACCGCGGATAAAAGACAGAATCGCTTGTGCATGTTGCGGTGTGGCCGCTTTGCCGGTGCCGATGGCCCAGACCGGCTCGTAGGCAATCACGCCTTGTGATAAGGCCTGAATGCCGACATGCGCGATGACCGGATTGAGTTGCCGGACGACGACCAGATCGGTTTCGCCCTGTTCATATTCATCTAGCGTTTCGCCAATACACAAAATAGGCGTCAGGCCTGCTTTTAACGCGGCTTCAAAGCGTTCACCACAAGTTTCATCACTGTCGTGACCGCGCTGCCTGCGCTCTGAATGACCAATAATCACATAGGTGCAGCCAAACTCCTTAAGCATCAGTGGCGACACTGAGCCGGTGTAGGCGCCACGTTCATAGCGGCTCATGTTTTGTCCGCCCCAGCTAATGTGGCTGTTTTGCAGTAGTTGTTGCGCCTGATACAGGTAAGGGTGTGGCGGGCACACCGCATAGCGGGCGCGATGGTGCCGTGTCTGTTGCAACAGGCTTTGCATGAATTGCTGGTTGTCTGGCAAGTTGCCGTGCATTTTGCGGTTGGCAACCACCAGCTTGGGGCGATTTGTTATCACACCGTTTCCTTTGAGGGTTTTCTTTCTATAATGACGGATATTCTACAGAAAACTTGACCTTATGCCCGCATTAGATTTTTCCTTGCAACTCGCGTCTACCGCGGCCGATATTCCTGCGGCTGCGCAATTTAAGCGCTGGGTGCGCAGCGCATTACGCGTAGAAACCAGCCTGACTATCCGCATAGTGGACGAAGAGGAGGGGCGGCAATTAAATGCGGCGTATCGCGGCCGCGATTACGCCACCAATGTGCTGACGTTTCCATTAACCGAAGAACCTATGCTCATGGGCGATATTGTGATTTGCGCCCCTGTGGTTGCCAAAGAGGCTGTTGAGCAAGGCAAGCCTCTGCTTGCCCATTATGCACACATGACCGTGCATGGCGTGTTGCACCTGCACGGCTATGACCATGAGGTCGATGCTCAGGCCGAACTGATGGAGGCGATGGAGATCGCCGCCATGCACAAGCTGGGCTTTGCAAATCCTTATGCAGAATAACCTTTAACCGCAGGCGGCAAATCGCTACAATCATTGCATGGAGTTCACAACCAACCATCCGGTTAAAATTAAAGGCGAGCCGCTGTCGGCACTGCCGCAAGACTTGTATATCCCGCCGGATGCGCTGGAAGTCTATCTGGAGACTTTTGAAGGTCCGCTAGATTTATTGTTATACCTGATCCGCAAGCACAATCTGGATATTCTCGATATCCCCATGGCTGACCTGACGGTGCAGTACATGGCCTATGTCGACAAAATGAAAGTGGTGAACCTTGAGCTGGCTGCAGAGTATCTGTTGATGTCAGCCATGCTGATTGAAATCAAGTCGCGCATGCTGTTGCCCAAACCTACCGAGGTTGCGGTAGAAGACGACCCGCGTGCGGAGCTGGTCAGGCGTTTGATGGAGTATGAGGCGATCAAACTGGCGGCGCAACGGCTGGATGCGATGCCTAAAGTGGGCGAGCAGATTGAGGTGGCCGCAGCCTATTATCAGCAGATTAGCCTGGTGAAACCACCCGAAGTCAGCCTGGATGACTTGGTAGAAGCGTGGCGCAATGTGCTCAAGCGCGCCAAATTAAACCAGCACCACAAGCTCGGGCGTGCTGAGTTATCTGTGCGAGAGCATATGAGTTTGCTGCTGCGAAGATTAAGTGCCGCACAGGTGCTGCGGTTTGATGAGCTGTTCGATCTTGAAACAGAAGGCGTGCCCAAGCTGGTCGTTAACTTTCTGGCCATGCTGGAGCTCGCCAAAGAAGGCCTGGTGCGTATCACGCAGCAAGAAGCGTTTGGCGTCATTTATGTGCAAGCCAATAGTGCAGGATAGAAAGCGATCGCATGCGTGAGCCTGACAATATTGAAGAGATGAAGCGTATTCTGGAAGCGGCCTTACTGACGTCACCGCAGCCGCTGGCGCTGGATGACTTGCTCAAGTTGTTTGCCGGGCGCATGGAGCGCGCAACCTTGCGTATGTTGCTGGATGAGCTGAAAGCCGACTGGGTAGAAAAAACACTGGACCTGGTGCAGGTAGCCAGTGGCTATCGCTTTCAGGCTAAAGCTGAGTATAGTGAGTATTTGTCGCGTTTAAACCCTGAGCGGCAGCCAAAATACTCGCGCGCAGTGATGGAAACACTGGCGATTATTGCTTACCGGCAGCCGGTGACGCGCGGCGATATTGAGCAGATTCGTGGCGTGGCGGTGAATCCTAACGTGATTAGACAATTGCAGGAACGGGACTGGATAGACGTGGTCGGTCAACGTGAAGTGCCTGGCAGGCCGTCACTGTACGCCACCACTAAACATTTTCTCGATGATTTAAACCTGCGTTCCTTAGCTGAGCTACCACCGTTTGAAGCGTTTGCGCAAACAGAAATCCCGCTGGAGTAATATTGATGATGCAAGCTGCATTACTGAAAATCAGAATCAACCACCAAGGTAACACGGCCCTAGGCCCTGGCAAGATCGAGTTGCTGGAACATATTGCGCAGCACGGTTCAATTTCAGCGGCGGCCAAGCAAATGCGCATGTCCTATCGCCGCGCCTGGGAGCTGGTAGATATGATGAATCGTAGTTTTGACCAGGCCGTGGTGGTGAGTACCACTGGCGGCTCTCATGGCGGTGGCGCACAAGTGACGGAGTTTGGCCAGGCACTGATGCTGGCTTATGCGCAAATTTTACAAAAAACGGCCCAAGCCGCGGCCGATGAGCTGCATTTAATTAACCAGCATTTGAAAAAAATCTGATTTTTTTCGCTCTCGTAATATGTGTTTGAATATAACGATGGTAGCATCGCAGATATTCAATTTTATCATCCCTGGATGACCGCAATGAAAAAATGGCTTTGGCTGGGCTTGTGCCTGATCAGTGTATTGGCGCAAGCAGAAGACAATAAAATCAAGGTGTTTGCAGCGGCCAGTTTGACCGATGTGATGAATGTGCTGGTCAAGCAATATGGCCAGCAAACCGGTGTGCAGGTGGTGCCTGTCTATGGCGGCTCAGGCACCCTTGCTAAGCAATTGGAGCAAGGCGCACCTGGCGACCTGTTTATTTCGGCTGATGAAAAGTGGATGCAATACCTCAAAGACAAGCAGCTGGTGCAGGTGCCGACGATCAAGCCATGGCTGGGCAATCGCCTGGTGATGATCACGCCGCAAAACAAGCCGTTAACGATTAAGGCTGAAGCCAGCACCGACATCAGCCAGCAAGCGCCTGGCTATTGGTGCACGGGCGATACCTTGTCGGTGCCGGTAGGCATTTATGCCAAACAGTCTTTGACCAATCTGGGCTGGTGGGACAAACTTAAAACCAAACTGGTGAGCACGCAGGATGTACGGGCGACGCTCAGCCTGGTCGAGCGCGATGAATGTGATGTTGGCATTGTGTATGCCAGTGATGCGCAGTCTTCTACCAAAGTGAAGGTGGCGGGCGAGTTTGCCGAAAGCAGCCATGTGCCGATTGTGTACCCAATGGCATTATTGCCACAGGCTGCGAGTGAAACGGCGGCATTTTACCGTTACTTGCAATCTGCCGAAGCCAGAAAGTTATTGCTTTCTTACGGGTTCAAGCCACTGTTCAACGATTAATCTGCCTGTTGTCGCCCCATGTGGACCTTGTCTCCCGCTGAACTCGCGATTGTTTTATTGTCGCTGAAAGTCGCCGCCTGTTGTGTGCTGGTGTTATTGCTGCCCGCCATAGGCATGGCCTGGTTGCTGGCCAGAAAGCAATTCTGGGGGCATGCGCTGGTGGATGCGCTGGTGCATCTGCCCATGGTGTTGCCGCCAGTCGTGCTGGGCTATATGCTGCTGGTGTTGTTGGGCAGACGCGGCTGGATCGGTAGTTGGCTATATGAGCAGTTTCATATTCAGTTGACTTTTCACTGGTGGGGCGCGGTGATCGCGTCAGCGGTGATGGCGTTTCCGCTCATGGTGCGCGCTATCCGCCAGGCACTGATGCAGGTAAATCCGCTGCTAGAACAAGCGGCGCAAACCCTGGGCGCATCGCCAGCCAAAACCTTCTTTACCATCACTTTGCCACTGGCTTATCACGGTGTACTCACCGGTGGCATTCTGGCGTTTAGCCGTAGCCTGGGTGAGTTTGGTGCCACCATCACCTTTGCCGGTAACCTCGAAGGTGAAACACGTACCTTGCCATTGGCGATTTATAGCCTGACACAATCGCCAGAGGGCGATGCTGCTGCCTTGCGGCTGGTGATTCTAAGTGTATTGGTCTCTGTTGCGGCTTTACTGGTCAGCCAGTGGCTGGAACGCCGCCTGCTCAGGAGCCAGCGCTGATGCTGACAGTCGATATTCAGATACATCAGCCCTATGCGGTAACCAGCCCGCTCGATTTGCATGCGCGCTTTGCGCTGCCTGCTGGGTGTTGCCTGGGCATCATGGGCGCTTCAGGCTCGGGTAAAACAACCTTGCTGCACAGTATTGCCGGCTTATTATCTCCTGCATCCGGGGTGATTCGTAGTCATGCCGACGTGTGGTTTGATGCGAAGCAGCATATTCAATTGCCGCCTTGGCAGCGCCCGGTTGGGCTGGTGTTCCAGGATGGTCGCCTGTTTCCACATATGACGGTAGAGCAGAACTTGCGCTATGGCATGCCTGCAGGTGAAGGCCAGATTTCACTGCAAGACGTGGTGCGTGTATTGGAAATCGGCGCCTTGCTTAAGCGTAAACCTGGGCAATTGTCTGGTGGCGAAAAACAGCGGGTGGCGATCGGTCGTGCGTTGTTGCGCCAGCCAGCGGTATTGATGATGGATGAGCCCCTGAGTGGCCTGGATGATCATCTCAAACAACAGGTATTGCCTTATATCAAGCAGGTGATTGCGTCATTTGCATTGCCGACGCTATATGTCAGCCATGTACGCGAAGAGGTGGCGGAGATTGCCAATGAGGTGTGGGTGTTGGCGCAAGGACAATTGCGCCAACCCGTTTAATCAGGGTGTTGCTGATTAATGGTGATGACCACCGGCACCATGGACGTGCTGGTGAGAAATTTCTTCCTGGTTAGCTGAGCGTACGCTGGCAATGGTGGCTGTAAACAACAGGCGTTGACCCGCCCAAGGATGGTTACCGTCAACCACGACTTTGCCGTCTGCAATGTCAGTGATGGTGTACAAAATCACGTCACCGGTTTCGTCTTCACCTTCAAACTGCATGCCGACTTTGAGGTCTTGGCTTGGGAACGCGCTCGCTGGCTCTATTTGTACCAGCGCATCATCATATTCACCAAAAGCATCTTCCGGGTCCAGGCTGACTTCAATCAGATCACCCACGTTTTTGCCGTGCATGGCTTCTTCCACTTTAGGAAAAATATTGTCGTAACCGCCGTGCAGGTAAGCAACCGGATCCTTGCTTTCTTCCAAGGTGTCGCCATCGCTATTTTGCAGTTTATAGGTCATGGTGACCACGGTGTTCATCGCTACTTGCATGTCTAAAGTCCTAAAGTTCTTTGATAAAACAGTATTCTAAAGGATATTGTCGGCATGTGTCATTGTTGCCGACGATAATATTGACCATAAATCTTTCGCCATTGCCAGGGTGGCATCGGCTGGGCATCTTGCCACAGGCCCAGGCCTTGTTGCTGTGCCTGCTGCTGCAAAGCATCCAGTGCAAGACGTTTTGAGTAGCGCGCGTTAAACCAGGCCATGCCAAGGGTGATTTGTGACTGACTGGCGTCGGTTTGGTTGCAATACAAATGGCCCAAAGTCCTGCCATAGAGGTCGCGGCCTTGTAAATGCACGCTAATGCTTGTGTGCTCGCAGAGTTGCTGCAAGCTGCGCCTGGACTGGATGCCGAAGGCTTGTTGCCGCTCCGGGGCGTCTATGTCCAGCAGGCGTAAATGGTAGGTGAGGCTGTCGTCACGAATAATGACTGTGTCGCCATCAATCACGTTAACCAGCACGGGCGCGGCGTGTACGTAAACGCTTGCAATAAGCAAGCTGACTGGCAGCCATTTCATCATGCTGCGCTAATCCAGCAAGCTGGTGTAATTGTCTGGCGCCAATACGCTAGGAATCGCTTCCGGCAGCAAGTCTGGGTAGTCTTTGCTGAAATGCAGGCCGCGACTTTCATGGCGGTCAATGGCGCACCGAACAATCAGCTCGGCCACTTGCAGCAGGTTACGTAGCTCGATCAGGTCGTGGCTGACTTTAAAGTTGCTGTAAAACTCACCCACTTCGTCGCGCAACATATGAATGCGATGCAGGGCGCGGCTCAGGCGCTTGGTGGTGCGCACAATGCCCACATAGTTCCACATAAAGCGGCGTAGCTCATCCCAGGTGTGGGTAATCAGTACTTCTTCGTCGGCATCGGTGACGCGGCTTTCATCCCAGTCCGGGAGTGAAATGGTCGGCTGCAAACCCTGCGCTTCTATATCGAGCGCACAGCTTTGGCTAAAGGCCAGGCACTCAAGCAGCGAGTTGCTGGCCAAGCGGTTAGCGCCGTGCAAGCCGGTGCATGCAGTTTCGCCAATGGCGTACAGGCAATCAATGTCGGTGCGGCCATGCATGTCGGTCATCACGCCGCCGCAGGTGTAGTGCGCGGCAGGCACCACCGGAATCGCTTGCTTGGTAATATCAATGCCCAATTGCAAGCAGCGTTGATAAATATTGGGGAAATGTGACTGAATAAACTCGGCCGGCTTGTGGCTGATATCCAGGTAAACACAATCCAGGCCGCGCTTTTTCATTTCAAAGTCGATCGCGCGTGCGACGACATCACGTGGCGCCAGTTCAGCGCGTTCGTCATGCCAGGGCATAAAGCGGGTGCCATCCGGCAGCAGTAACAAGCCACCTTCACCACGCAGTACCTCTGAGATAAGAAAAGATTTGGCATGCGGATGGTAAAGGCAGGTTGGGTGAAACTGCACAAACTCCATATTCGCCACGCGGCAACCTGCCCGCCAGGCCATGGCAATGCCGTCGCCAGTGCTGATGTCAGGGTTGGTGGTGTACAAATAGACTTTGCCCGCGCCACCGGTGGCCGTGACAGTGTATTGCGCAGAAAGCGTGATCACTTTGCCCGTTTGGTTATTGAGCACATACGCGCCCAGACAGCGGTTAGGGCCGTCACTGGCGGTTTGTTTAAACAGTTTATGTGTGGTGATGAGGTCAACCGCAATGTGGTGCTCGAGGATGGTGATGTTCGGATGCTCGCGCACGCGATCCGTCAACGTCGTTTGTACCGCCTGGCCAGTGGCATCGGCCACATGCACCACGCGCCGGTGACTATGGCCGCCTTCGCGGGTCAGATGCAGGCGGTCATCGTCGGCCTCACGGGTGAAGTTCACGCCTTGCTGTAGCAGCCACTCAATGCTGGCGCGGCCATTGGTGACCACCATGCGCGTGACTTCGCTATCGCATAATCCGGCACCTGCATCCAAGGTATCCTTAATGTGTGCTTCTATGGAGTCTTCGCTGTTGTGTACCGCGGCAATGCCGCCTTGCGCCCAGTTGCTGGCGCTTAAGGTGAGTTCACGTTTACTTAAGATACAGACCCGGTGTTGATCGGCTAATCGTAACGCCAGCGATTGACCCGCCAGCCCGCTGCCAATAATCAGGACATCAAACACTTTATTCATATTGTTTTGAGATCAATGGAACTTTGCAAGAGAATGCAGGGTCACATAATTGTCTGTATTGCGTGTTGCAGTGGCAGGCAAAAATAAGGGATGAGGCGATGTTACACACAGCAAATTTAGAGGCGTTAACGCGCACCGGGTTCGTCGAAAATAACACAAAAGCGTATACTACTCCCAATCATAAAATTACCCAAGGGAGTCATCGCGATATGACTGTTCAGGCGGCGAACGCCAAACAGCAAGAGAATAAAGAGTTTGACCAGATGCTGGTTGAACGCGCTCAGCAAGGCGATAAACGCGCCTTTGGTTTATTGGTAGAAAAATACCACCGCAAGCTTGGGCGCCTGTTGTCACGCATGATTCGTGACCAGGCCGAGGTAGAAGATGTGGTGCAGGAGTCTTTTATCAAAGCTTATCGCGCATTGCACAGCTTTCGCGGCGATAGCGCGTTTTACACCTGGTTGTACCGCATTGGCATTAATACGGCCAAAAATTACCTGGTGTCTTTGGGGCGCAAACCACAGGTGATGCAGGATGTGGAAATCGAAGATGTAGAAAACTTCGATGAAGGCACTGACATGCGCACCATGGAGACGCCTGAAACGTCGCTGATGACCAAAGAAATTGCGCAAACGGTGAACGATGCGATTGCCGCATTGCCTGAAGAGTTACGCACCGCAATTACTTTGCGTGAGCTGGAAGGTTTGAGTTATGAAGACATTGCAAACGTGATGCAGTGTCCTATTGGTACCGTACGTTCACGTATTTTTCGGGCGCGCGAAACAATTGCTACCAAGTTGAGGCCGTTGTTGGATACGCCTCAGCATAAACGCTGGTAATCGCGCGATATCTGTTATAAAACAGTTGTGGGTGTGTCGGTGTTATGACAAACATTTTGTTAAATGCTAACATAAAAACATTGATTGATTTGGGGTTATTATGAAGCAGCAATTATCTGCCTTAGTCGACGGCGAGGTCGATGTTGAACGCTGTGAACATATTTTTCTCGCAGCTAAATCTACGGGCGAAGTTGCCCAGGCGTGGCGTGACTATCATGTGATTCGCGATGTGATTCGTGACGATTGTTGGGTTGAGTCTGAGATGACTAGCCGCATTATGGCGCAGCTTGATGACGAGCCAACCATGTTGGCGCCGCAAGCAATGGCTGCCGCTGATAAAGTCACTCATATCCGTCCACGTTTGAGTAAGTATAGTTGGTCAATTGCTGCCTCGGTGGCTGCCGCCTTTTTTGTCGGAATGTTTGTCTTGAATCAGCCTGAAGTGACGGCGACCATGCAAATTGCAGACAACGATACCGATGAGTATGTTGTTGCGCATCACAACTATGCGCCGAATAGTGCAACTTATTACATGCACAATGTCGCCTATAACGCTGGCGAATAAGTTTACTGTCGTCACTGTATGCCATCTAAGTATGATTTCCGTCGGGCTTGTCTGCCTGTCTTGTTTCTGGCTGCCATTAGCCAAACCGTTGTTGCCGAAGAGGATCTTTGGGCAACCATGCAAAAAACTGCTTCAGCGGCTCGCGAGCTAAATTATCAGGGCCTGTTTGTTTACCACAATGGTGCGATGATACGCTCGGTGCAGATTACCCATATCTACGAAGGCGGGCGTGAGTTCACCCGCAACGTCGTGCTCGATGGCAGGCCGCGCGAAGTGTTTAGCGAGGGCGATGACATCGTCATTTTTAATGCTAAAAATGACAAGGTCGTCATTGAAAAACGGCGCGGCCAGAATCTGTTTCCGGCCATGCTGCCGACGCAGTTATATCCCCTCAAGCAAAACTATAAACTGAAGTTTGTCGGTCAGGAGCGCATTGCCGGACGGCTGGCGCAAGTCATCGACATGATTCCAAATGACAATCTGCGTTATCAGTATCGCATCTGGTCTGATACTGAATATGGCTTGTTGCTTAAAATGAGCATGCTGGATATAGAAGGCCACACGCTGGAGCAGATTGGCTTTAATCAGGTGGCCATGTTACACACCAAAGATCTGGACTGGTTTCAGCCCAAAATTGATGCGACTAAGCCTTATGTCATGGATGACACTACAGATTTGACGCATACGGTTGATAATCTGGTGGTGGCCAATCTGCCAACCGGTTACAAAAAAGTCGACCAAATCCAGTTAAGAGTGCCCGGCCGCGCCGCGCCGGTACAGCAATTGATTTTTTCTGACGGCCTGGCCTCGGTGTCGCTGTTTGTTGAGCCGATGGTTAAAGGCATGCAACCACGCGTGGGTAAAAAAAGCATGGGGTCGACCAATGTCTATGCGCATGTGTTAAATGGCTATCAATTGGTGGTGGTGGGTGAAGTGCCTGCGCAAACCGTTGAGCAAATTGCGCAGCAAGTCACGTTTAAAAAATAGCTGCATGGCTGCTCGGTGTAATAAGCCCCAGGTGTGATGGTTTTAAAGCTTTGAAAGTGCGCGCAAAACTCCCTGCAACTTGAATTTCTCTGTGGCGTCACCATGTCATCATGGTGACGTTTTTAAGCGTTAACGTGCCCAGGCGGTTAAAGGTTCTGGTGCAAATTTTTTAATCATTAAATGGTAGGATAATCATGATGAAACAATGGATTTCTGGCGTGATGTTGGCGTGTGCAGTCACGATCGCTATGCCTGTGGTCGCTGTAGAAGCCAAAGATTTGCCAGACTTCACCGAATTGGCCGAAAAACAAGGGTCGGCGGTGGTGAATATCAGTATTACCTCGGTGGTACATGGCGCTGGCAGTATTGGTTTCCCTGGCATGCCAAACGATGAAAACCTGCAAGAGTTTCTGCGCCGCTTTGGTATTCCAGGTATGCCCGGTGGCCCAGGCCAGGAGGGTGGGCAAGACTATAAAACCCAGTCATTGGGCTCTGGTTTTATTATCAGTACTGATGGCTATATTTTGACTAATGCGCATGTGGTGAGCGAGGCCGATGAAGTGTTGGTCAAGTTGTATGACAAGCGCGAATTTAAGGCGAAAATTATCGGCGCAGACAAACGTACCGACGTTGCCTTGATTAAGATTGAAGCGACTGGCTTACCCAAAGTGACAGTGGGAGATCCGAACTCACTCAAAGTGGGCGAGTGGGTGGCGGCGATTGGCTCGCCGTTTGGCCTTGAAAACACGATGACCGCCGGGATTGTCAGTGCCAAAGGCCGTGCGCTGCCACAAGAAAATTATGTGCCGTTTATTCAAACTGACGTCGCCATTAACCCGGGCAACTCAGGTGGCCCGTTGTTTAACCTGCGCGGCGAAGTGGTTGGCGTGAACTCGCAGATTTATAGCAAGAGTGGCGGCTCCATGGGCTTGTCATTCAGCATCCCGATTGACGTCGCGATTGATATTTCCAATCAGCTCAAAGCCACTGGCCGCATCGCGCGTGGCTGGTTAGGCATTGGTATTCAGGAGGTCACCAAAGACCTGGCTGACTCGTTTGGCCTCAAGCAAACCAGTGGTGCATTGATCGCTGGTATCGAGAAAAACAGCCCGGCTGACAAGGGTGGCCTGGAAGCTGGCGATATTATCCTCAAGTTTGATGGCAAGCCGATTGTGACTTCGAGCGATTTGCCGCGTGTGGTCGCGACTACCAAACCAGGCAAAGTGGTGCCGGTAGAGATTGTGCGTAAAGGCGCCAATAAAACCCTGCAATTAGGCGTGGGTGAAATGCCTAGCGAACAAACTGAAGCGCCTGCCTCCAGCAAAGAGCCGGTCAAGCCAGAAGCCAATAAGATCGGCCTGACTTTGCGTGAACTCACTGCGCTGCAAAAGAAAAAGCTTAACGGCAAGAATGGCTTGCTGGTGATTGAAAGTAATGGTGCCGCCGCGCAAGCCGGTATTCGTCGCGGTGATGTGATTTTGGGCTTGAATAACAATGAAAGCCAGAGCGTAGATGCGTTTAACAAGCAGATTAATGCTGTGGCGTCTGGTAAGACGGTGGCCGTGTTGGTGCAACGTGGTGAAAACACCTTGTACGTGCCGATTAAAATCAAGTAATTGCTGTTGGTATTGATGTAGGCAAAAAGACAGGTTCGCCTGTCTTTTTGCCTTTTAGTCATCGGCGATTGTGGCTTGTGGTCTTGCTTAGCCGCCTGGGTGCGGGTAGAAAATAAATCACTGATATTCATGCATTTACTGTAAAATGCACCCCATTTGAGAGGCGCTTCAAGCGCCTTTCTTGCTTGTAAATAACGTAAACGACACATGAAAAATATTCGTAATTTTTCGATTATTGCGCACATTGACCACGGCAAATCGACACTGGCAGACCGCATTATTCAATTGTGCGGTGGCCTTGAAGCACGCGAGATGGAAGCACAAGTGCTTGATAGTATGGATATCGAGCGTGAGCGCGGTATTACTATCAAAGCGCAAACCGCTGCCCTGCAATACAAGGCTAATAATGGTGAAACCTATTACCTCAACCTGATTGATACGCCCGGTCACGTCGACTTTAGCTATGAAGTCAGCCGCTCGCTTTCTGCCTGTGAGGGTGCTTTGCTGGTGGTTGACGCTTCACAAGGTGTAGAGGCACAGAGCGTGGCCAACTGCTATACCGCGATTGAGCTCGGTGTAGAAGTCACGCCTATTCTCAACAAAATTGATTTGCCTTCGGCCGATCCGGCGCGCGTGATGCAAGAAATTGAAGACGTGATTGGGGTTGATGCCACCGATGCGGTGCGTTGCTCTGCCAAAACCGGCGAAGGCGTGCGCGATGTGCTGGAAGAAGTGGTGGTTAAAGTGCCACCACCGGTTGGCGATATTGACGCGCCGCTGAAAGCACTGGTCATTGATGCCTGGTTTGATAATTATGTTGGCGTGGTCATGCTGGTGCGAGTGGTTGATGGCTCGTTGCGCGCTAAAGAAAAAATCCGCTTGATGGCAACGGGTGCCGAGTACTTATGTGAGCAAGTGGGTGTATTTACGCCTAAGTCACTGCAGCGCCCGCAATTAAGCGCGGGTGAAGTCGGCTTTATTATCGCCGGCATTAAAGAGCTGGCTGCAGCCAAGGTCGGCGATACGGTAACGTTAGCAGGCAGGCCTGCTGCTGCGCCGCTGCCTGGCTTTAAAGAAGTCAAACCGCAGGTATTTGCCGGTTTATATCCGGTTGAGTCTAACCAGTTTGAATCTTTGCGGACGGCATTGGAAAAGCTGCGTTTGAATGATTCCAGCTTGCAGTTTGAGCCAGAAAATTCAACCGCTTTGGGCTTTGGCTTTCGCTGTGGCTTTTTAGGCTTGTTGCATATGGAAATCGTACAAGAGCGCCTGGAGCGCGAGTACGATATGGATCTCATTACCACCGCGCCTACGGTTGTGTATGAGCTGCTGCTTAGAACCGGCGAAGTGGTTCAAATTGAAAACCCGTCACGCTTGCCTGAGCCGTCACGGGTTGAAGAAATTCGTGAGCCGATGATTGTGGTGAACTTGCTAATGCCACAAGACTATGTCGGCCCAGTGATGACCTTGTGTAATAACAAGCGCGGTGTGCAGCGCAATATGCAATACATGGGCCGCCAGGTCATGTTGAGCTACGAGATGCCATTGAATGAAGTGGTGCTGGATTTCTTTGATAAATTGAAATCGGTATCGCGTGGTTATGCCTCTATGGATTACGAGTTTCTGGAGTTCCGTGCCGCAGACCTGGTCAAGCTGGATATTATGGTCAACGGCGAACGCGTGGATGCGCTGAGCCTAATTGTGCACCGTGCCAATAGCCTGTATCGCGGCCGTGAGCTGGTCTCAAAAATGCGCGAGCTGATTCCACGCCAGATGTTTGATATTGCGATTCAAGCCTCTATTGGCGCCAACATTATTGCGCGCGAAACAGTAAAAGCCATGCGTAAAAACGTGATTGCCAAGTGTTATGGTGGCGATATCACACGTAAACGCAAGTTGCTGGAAAAACAAAAAGAAGGTAAAAAGCGTATGAAGCAGGTGGGCAATGTGGAAATTCCACAAGAAGCCTTCCTCGCCATCTTGCGCGTAGAAGATAAATAATCACTTTAGTGGAATAGTTTACTCAGGAAACAAGCATGTATTTTGCAATCTTTATGTTGGTGATTTTGCTGGTCTCGGGCGTGATCTGGCTGCTGGATATTCTGGTCCTGCGCAAACAACGCCAGGCAGGTGCGCTGGGCGACGTTGCCGACCCATGGTATGTGGAATACAGCAAAAGCTTTTTCCCGGTGATTTTGCTGGTGTTTATGGTGCGCTCATTTGTGGTCGAGCCATTCAAGATCCCTTCAGGCTCCATGATGCCAACGTTGCTGGCCGGTGATTATATTCTGGTCAATAAATTCACTTATGGTTTGCGTGTGCCTATCATCAATAGCGTGTTTTACCCGATGGGCCTGCCTAAACGGGGCGATGTCTTTGTCTTTCATTATCCGCCTGACACTTCTATTGACTATATCAAGCGCGTGGTTGGTTTGCCAGGCGACAAGATCCAGTATCGTGACAAACAGCTGACTATCAATGGCAAAGTGATGAATCTGGACTTTGTGCAGCCGTATCAATATGCACTCAATGTGAATGATGAAAGTGGTAATCCTCGCGCAGTCGATGTGACTGCATCACGCTTGAGCGAGCAGTTGGGTGAGGTGAAGCATGAGGTGCTGATTCATGACATCATGAATCAATATAGCCCCGGTAGTGCTGGCGATCGTCTAATGCAGGGCGAAACCATTACGGTGCCCGTCGGTGAATATTTTGCCATGGGCGACAACCGTGATAACAGCTCAGATAGCCGCGTTTGGGGCTTTGTCGCCGAGAAACATCTGGTGGGTAGGGCGTTCTTTATTTGGTTTAACTTTGACCAATGGCGTCGTATCGGGCAAAGTATTGGTTAAATGCACGGTGAACCGTGTGGAAAACGACATCTGATTGAGGAATCGTATGATCAAATACTCAAAGCGTTCTCACCAACACGGTATCGGCTTGCTCGGCTTTTTGCTGGTATTAACGGCATTTGGCATCCTGGGCACGGTCGCGTTAAAAGCCTTGCCTGCTTATATGGAATATTATTCTATTCAGGCCACAGTCAATCGCATCGCACATGATCCTTTACTGCAAAGTGACAGCGACGTACGCACCGCGTTTGATCGTCAGATGCAGGTGGACAGCATTCATGATGTGACTGGCCGTGATTTAGACATCAGCGGCGGTGTGGTCGCCATGCGCTACCAGAAAAAAATTACACTGACAGACACCATGACCCTGTTGATCGACTTTGATGCCGCCAGTAAACCCTGATGGCTGGCTTGATCGCACCTAAATGAACGCACTCCCGGTATTACAAACCAGAATCGGTTATAGCTTTAAGCAGCCCACCCTACTGCAGCAAGCGCTCACCCACCGCAGTTTTTCTGCCATCAATAATGAGCGTCTGGAGTTTTTGGGTGATAGCGTGCTCAACTTTATTATTGCGCATCAGTTGTTCAATTTATTTCCGCACCTGCCAGAAGGTGACTTAAGCCGCCTGCGAGCAAAGCTGGTGAGAGAAGCCAGCCTGGCTGAAATCGCAGCGGATTTAAATTTGGGCGATGCGCTCAAGCTGGGCGAGGGCGAGCTCAAAAGTGCTGGCTGGCGCCGCCCATCGATTTTGGCCGATGCGCTGGAAGCCATTGTCGGCGCGGTGTATCTGGACGGTGGCTTTGATGCCGCGCAACAGGTGGTGGCGTTACTGTACCGCGACAAACTGCAGACCATAGACCCGAAATTTATCGACAAAGACGCCAAATCGCAATTACAAGAATATCTGCAAAGCAAAAAGATGGACCTGCCAGACTATCAGGTAGTGTCGATTGAAGGTGAGGCGCATGCGCAGACCTTTACCGTGCAGTGTTTTATTAAAAAGCTCAAACTGACCACCACCGGTGTGGGCACCAGTCGCCGTGTGGCGGAGCAACAAGCGGCCAAATTGGCCATGGACGAGATTCAATCATGACAGAACAACTTACCCCCGCCGCAGACGATTTTCGTTGTGGCACCGTTGCCATCGTTGGTCGCCCCAATGTTGGTAAATCGACACTGCTTAATCATATTTTAGGCATGAAGCTGGCCATTACCTCGCGTAAGGCACAGACCACGCGCCATCGTTTGCTGGGCATACACACCACAGACGATACCCAGTTTTTGTTTGTGGATACGCCTGGTTTTCAGCAAAAACATATCAACGCGCTCAATAAAACCCTCAATAAAACCGTCACCCAGGTACTCACTGAGGTCGATGTGGTGTTGTTTGTGATTGAGCCGATGAAACTAGGCGAAGCGGACGAGATCGTGCTTAAGCTATTGCCAAAAAACAAGCCTGTCTTATTGGTTGTGAATAAAGCAGACCTGATGGGCGACAAAGGCAATTTGCTGCCTTTGATTCAAGATTTTGACCAACTGTTTGATTTTGCCGGCATTATTCCGGTCAGCGCCAAAAAGAGCCTATACCTGGATGAGCTGCTATCCACTGTGCGCGAGCACCTACCGCAACAGCCTGCTATCTATGCAGAAGACGAACTCACCGACAAAAACGAACGCTTTTTGGCTGCCGAGCTGGTGCGTGAAAAAATCTTCCGCCTACTGGGGGATGAGTTGCCTTACTCTGTGACGGTAGAAATTGAAAAGTTTGAAACTGAGAAGAATCTACGCCGTATTTTTGCCGCCATTATTGTAGACAAAGACAGCCAGAAGCCAATGATCATTGGCAAAGGTGGCGAAAAGCTCAAGCAAATTTCAACCGAAGCGCGCCAGGACATGGAAAAGCTATTCGGCTCTAAAGTTTATCTCGAAACCTGGGTCAAGGTGAAAGGTGGCTGGGCGGATGATGCGCGTGCATTGAAAAGCCTGGGCTTCTAATTAGCCACGTACTACTGGCATTTTCATGGCAGTAAAATCCCCCGAATCCGGTAGCCACAAGCAATCCCAGCAGCCGGTTTTCATCCTGCACACCTATCCTTTTAAAGAAACCAGCCTCGTGGTTGAAATGTTCAGCCGCGACCTTGGCCGCATCGCCGCCGTGGCTAAAGGTGCGCGCAGGCCACTCTCAGCCATGCGCGGCATGCTGCAGTCTTTTCAGCAGTTGGCAGGCACCTGGTCAGGCAAAAACGAACTCAAAACCCTGCATGAATTAGAGTGGATGACCGGCCTCACACTGCTGCGCGGTGATGCCCTCATGTGTGGGTTTTACATGAATGAGTTGCTGCTGCGCTTACTGCCGCGTGATGATGCTCACGCACAACTATTCGAATATTACGCACAAACCATACAGTTACTTTCTACCCTGCAACAAGACGCCAGTAATGGCCAACTGGCCGAGATCCTGCGCCGGTTTGAACTCAAAATGTTGCAAGAGCTCGGCTACGCTGTGCCACTCACGCATGACGAAAACGGTGAGATTATCCATGCCGACGAAACCTACCGTTTTGAGGCGGATTACGGTGCCTGTTCGCCATCGGCAACCCGCAATGGTCTATTAATACAAGGCGCAACGTTGCTGGAAATGGCACGGGGTAACTACTCGAATGTGACTACGCAGTCACAAAGCAAGCAACTAATGCGCTATTTGTTGCAGCATTATTTGGGTGAAAAACCGTTGCATACACGGCAGTTGTTGGTGGATTTGCAGGGGTTTTAGTTTGGTGAGCTGTCGCGGGCCTTGCGTTAGCGCATTTATTCTGGCGTTGGCTAGAACCTAGGTTTGGAGTGATTGCAATAAAAGGTTGTTCTTTGATTGGTAGTCGTAGGGTGGGCATGGATGTGCGCTCGTTTGTGGTTGATTGTGATGTTGCTTTTCGCTTTTGCAGCGAGTTACTTTTCTTTGCTTGCCCAAAGAATAAGTAACCAAAAGAAATGCACCCCAGCTTCCGCTTGATTCCTGCGTTGCTCGTCAAAATGGGCGTCCATCGAAACTCGCCCTGACAAGCCACACACTTCGTGGCTTGTTGCGGAGCTCAAACAGCCGATGGCCGAAAGCTCCCCCTTCGCCTGCGCTACTCGGCGCGGCAGATGGGGACCCCGAACACCATGCGACTGCAACCCTTCTCGAATTTAATAAAAAAGAATCTGGTTTTTGAACCGTCCAAATTTAGGCAGTACCAGTTTGGCGAGATAAATCCCATCCCATTACGCTGAGTAGCGGAGACAAAATAAGAGTAGAGGGAGCGACTGTTTGAGTTCCGCGGCAGCTTGGGTAGTGTGCAAGCTGCTAGGGCGAGTTTCGTGACCGGCTTATTTTGTTGATAACTAAGACTGCGCAGCAGTCTGTTACGGCGTAGGCTAACTCGCGAAGCGATGTTAAGCGTAGCGGCCGAAGCCAACAACGCAAGGGAGCCGCAGGCCGTGATGGCTGGGTGCCCTCTTTTTGGTTACTTTTTTGGGGCAAGCAAAAAAAGTAACTCGCCATCAAGGCGAAATAAAATACGCGCTCAAGCCTGAAGATACTCTCAATTAACTGGTAGACAACCTTGGATTTTTTTAGGGCGTGCTTACTTACCTGGAAACCTTTAAGTCTAAACAAGAATATCTTTCTATTTTTCACATGATTAATTTGGTTTACCATCATCAACAGTTAAAATGTTGTCATTCACCTCATTACAAAGAGAGCTATGTTAAAACTAGGCGTTAATATTGATCACGTGGCTACCATTCGGCAGGCACGTGGCACTAAATATCCAAGCGTGGTCCAAGCCGCATTGCGCGCTGAGCAGTCTGGCGCAGACAGCATTACCTTGCATCTGCGTGAAGACCGCCGCCACATGCAGGATGCCGATATTTTTGCTTTGCGCCCTCTGCTGCAAACCAAAATGAACCTGGAATGTGCGGTGACCGGTGAGATGATTGATATCGCCATTCAGGTCAATCCACAAGATGTATGCCTGGTGCCCGAGCGCCGCGAGGAGCGCACCACCGAAGGCGGGCTGGATGTGCTGACGCATTACACCAAGGTGGAGCATGCAGTGAAAAAGCTATCTGACCAAGGCATTCGTGTGTCGCTGTTTATCGCGCCTGATCTGGCACAAATTGATGCCGCGGCTAAAATGGGCGCGCCAGTGATTGAACTGCATACGGGGACTTTTGCCGATGCCGAGACCGAAAAAGATCAATTGGATGAACTGGAAAAAATCGAAGCCGCGCTCAAGCATGCAAAAGCGGCGGGTCTGGTTGTGAATGCCGGCCACGGTTTGCATTACCATAACGTGCATCATATTGCGCGCTTGCCTGGCTTTGAAGAGCTCAATATCGGCCACGCTATTGTGGCGCATGCTTTGTTTGTAGGCTGGGATAGCGCCGTGCGCGAGATGAAGGCGCTGATGAAAGAGTTTGCGCCTAAATAACACAGGCGAATGCGAGGTGGGCATATGATTTACGGCATTGGCACTGACATCGTTGAAGTGGAGCGCATAGACGCTTCACTGGACCAGTTTGGAGACAGCTTTGCCAAGCGCATTCTGGCGCCCAGTGAATGGGCTGATTATGAAGCCAGCAAACTCAAAGCCCGTTTTTTGGCCAAACGCTTTGCGGCTAAAGAGGCTTTTGCCAAAGCGATTGGTACCGGTATTCGCGGCGATGTCAGCTTTCAGAATATTGTAGTGACGCACGATGCGCTGGGCCGCCCTTTGCTACAGCTATCAGCCACGCTGCAGGCCTTTCTCAAACAACATCATATTTACCAATCGCATATCAGCATCAGTGATGAAAAAAATCTGGCACTGGCCTACGTCGTGCTGGAAACGACCCAAACAGCATGACAGCAGATCAGTTAGTGGACATGCAGCGCCGTTTTTCTGGCGTGCGCCGTTTATATGGTGAGCAAGGGTTGGCTGGTTTGCAGCAAGCGCATGTACTGGTCATTGGCATTGGTGGCGTTGGCTCGTGGGCGGTGGAAGCGCTGGCGCGCAATGCGGTGGGCAAGTTAACCTTGGTAGACCTGGATAATCTGGCCGAGTCGAACATGAATCGGCAGATTCATGCGCTGGATGTCACGTTGGGCAAGGCCAAAGTGACTGCCATGCACGAGCGCATTGTGGCGATTAACCCGCTGTGTGAGGTGATTGAGGTTGAGGATTTTGTGACGCCGGAAAATCTCGCCTCACTATTGGCTAATCAGCCGGATATGGTGGTGGATTGCATGGATGACACCAAAGCCAAAATTGCGCTGGCGGCTTATTGCAAACAGCAGCAATTGCCGCTGATCATGGTGGGCAGTGCAGGCGGCAAGCTGGATGCGACGCGCATACGCCTGGCTGACCTGGCACATGTGCAGGGGGATCGCATGCTGGCCAAGGTGCGTAACCAGTTGCGTCGTGATCATGGCTTTGCAAAAGCGTCCGATCACAAAAAATCTGCCAAATTCGGCATTATGGCTGTGTATTCAGATGAGCCGGTAGAGCGTCCTGAAGAGGTTTGCGAGACGTCACAAGCAGGGCTGACTGGCCTCAACTGTGCGGGCTATGGCTCCAGTATTTGTGTCACCGCCACGGCTGGGTTTGTGGCAGCACAGCAAGCCATTGGGCAGTTGATCACGCTTTAAGCACTGGGCTTATTGCTCAGCGGTTTGCTTGGCCGACCCCCGGCCAGCTTGAACAATATTGCGATGCTGGCGTCTACCTTAAAAATCAGGCATAAACATTGCATTAAGCTTGCATGCGCTTGTTTTAAATGCACTGGTTTTCAGCCTGTCATCATCGCTTCAAGTGGTTCAGGTATCAGTTACAGTGTGGTGTAGCCCTAGGTTGCTTAATCCATCAAAGGTGATTGTCATGCAATTGGACGTGTTTTTAAAAAAAGTTTCTGTGAATCATGCCTTGAATAGGCTGATCTGGCATATTGCAGAGGCGGGGATTGAGATTGCTGCACTGATCAAGCAGGGCGCACTGGCTGGCGTGACTGAAAAAATGACCAGTACCAATGTGCAAGGCGAAACGCAGATGCAGCTGGATATTCGCAGCCACGAAGTGGCAGTAGCACAGTTACGCGCATCGGCAGTGGTGGCTGGGGTGTTGTCAGAAGAAGAGGATGTGCCGGTGTTGTTTGAAACACTGGATGCACCGTTTCTGGTCAGTATGGACCCGCTGGATGGCTCTTCTAACCTGGCGATCAATGGCGTGGTCGGCAGTATTTTTTCTGTGGTGCCCAATATTGGTGTGGCCACACTAGGCGAACAAGCCTTTTTACAGCCTGGCCACGATCAGCGCGCCGCGGCGTATGTGATGTATGGCCCGGCGACCTTGTTGGTACTTACTATCGGCCAAGGTACGCATGTGTTTACGCTGGACCAAACGACTCAATCATTTGTATTAACGCAGCAAACCCTACAGGTTGGCGAAGAAACCTCAGAGTTTGCCATTAACGCCAGTAATCAGCGCTACTGGCAGCCAGCGGTGCAGCGCTATATTGCAGAGTGCCTGCAAGGCGCAGATGGGCCGCGTGGGCGCGACTTTAATATGCGCTGGTGCGCCAGTATGGTGATGGATGTGCACCGACTATTGACGCGTGGCGGCGTATTCTTGTATCCGCGCGATAGCAAGCAGCCAGTCAAGGCGGGCCGTTTGCGCTTGTTGTATGAAGCTAACCCCATGAGTTTGCTGGTGACGCAGGCTGGCGGGGCGAGCATAGACGGGCTGGAGGATATTTTGGCGATTCAGCCGACTGCCTGCCATCAGCGTGTGCCGGTATTGTTAGGCGCCAAACAGGAAATCCAACGCTTACGTGATTATCATCAGCAAGTTTCAAAATAATAAAGGAGTATGACATGGCATTGATTTCGCTCAGGCAATTACTCGACCACGCCGCAGAAAATAGCTATGGCTTGCCTGCGTTTAATATTAATAATATGGAGCAAATTCTCTCTATTATGAAAGCGGCTGACGAAGTCGACAGCCCGGTGATTCTGCAAGCCTCTGCGGGTGCACGCGGTTATGCCGGCGAGTCTTTTTTGCGCAAAATGGTCGAGGCGGCGATAGAGCAATATCCGCATATTCCGATTTGCATGCATCAAGATCACGGCGCTTCGCCCAAAGTGTGCCAGATGGCGATTCGTAGCGGTTTTTCTAGTGTGATGATGGATGGCTCGCTCAAGGAAGACGGCAAAACGCCCGCCAGTTACGAGTACAACGTTGAGGTGACGCGGCGTGTGGTCGAGTTTGCGCATGCGGTTGGTGTGTCGGTGGAGGGCGAGCTTGGTGTGCTGGGTTCGCTGGAAACCGGCATGGCCGGTGAAGAAGATGGCGTAGGCGCAGAAGGTAAATTGGACGAGTCACAATTGCTGACTGACCCGGATGAGGCCGCTGCGTTTGTGGAGGCCACCAAAGTTGATGCGTTGGCGATTGCGATTGGTACCAGTCATGGTGCGTATAAGTTCACACGGCCACCCTCAGCTGACACGTTGTCGATTGAACGTATTCGTGAAATTCATGCCAAAATCCCTAACACGCATTTGGTCATGCACGGGTCTTCCAGCGTGCCGCAATCGTTGCTGGAGCAAATCCGGCATTATGGTGGCAATATCAAGGAAACCTATGGCGTGCCGGTGTCGCAAATTGTCGAGGGTATTAAAAATGGCGTGCGCAAGGTCAATATTGATACCGATATCCGCCTGGCCATGACAGCTGCCATCCGTTGCCATATGGCCGAGCATCCAGAAGAGTTTGATCCACGCAAATATTTTAAAGAAGCGACCACCGCTGCACAGCATTTGTGTAAAGAACGCTTTGAGGCCTTTGGCAGTGCCGGACAAGCGAGTAAGATAAAGGTGATTTCACTGGAAAAAATGGCGGCCATTTATTAGCTGCATTTTTTGACATTAAAGAAACGGCCTAAAAAAGCAATTATAAATCAAGGGGGCATGAGCAAAGGAATCCCATCATGCGAGAAAAATTAGTCATTGGTAACTGGAAGCTGCACGGCGGCCTGCTTGAAAATCAAGGCCTGTTGAACAGGCTCAAGCAAGAGTTGCACGACCTGGATGGCGTCGATACTGCCGTGTGTTTGCCTTATGTGTATTTGTACCAGGCGCAAGACCTGCTGCAAGACTCGACGATTGCCTGGGGCGCGCAAAACGTCAGCCAGTTTACCGAGGGCGCGTTTACCTCCTGCATCTCAGCCAAAATGGTGGCAGAGTTTGGTTGTACCTATACCATTATTGGTCATTCTGAGCGTCGCGCGCTTAAACTCGAAAGTAACCAGGTCGCCACCAAGCGCCTGTTAAATGCCTTGCATGCCGGGCTAACACCTATTTTTTGCGTCGGTGAGACTCAGGATGAGCGTGACGGCAATATGGCCGAGCTGATCGTGCGTAACCAGATGCTCAACGTGGTATATGGCCTGGACGATGAAGCCTTTGCGCTGGCCAAAAAGTTTAATATGGTGATTGCCTATGAGCCAGTATGGGCTATTGGCACCGGTGAGCATGCCACGCCTGAGCAGGCACAACGCATGCATGCGTTTATCCGTATGATGATCGCCGAGCGCGACCGCGAGTTTGCCGAGCAGATTCGTATTGTCTATGGCGGCAGCATGGCTCCCAAAAATGCGCATAGCTTGCTTAGCATGCCAGATATAGATGGCGGTTTATTGGGGCGTGCAGCCTTGGTGGCCGAGGATTTTGTCGAGATATGCAGAGTCGCCAGCCGTTGCTATCAGCAGAAATCGGTGTTTAAGGAGCCTACCTCGGCACAACCAGTCTTTGCGCTATGAGCGCCAACTTCAAGGGCAATAAAAGTACTTTACCAACAAAAAATTGCCAGCAATGCGGCAAGCCGATGATTTGGCGCAAGGCCTGGGCCAACAATTGGGCAGCGGTTAAATATTGCTCTGAACGTTGCCGCCGCGCACCATTAAAACACGTCATATGAGAAACCTTGTCATTGTTCTGGGTGACCAGCTGACGCTGGATAATCCGGCATTGCATGACTTTGACCCCGCGCAAGACCATATTGTAATGGCAGAGGTCGCGCAAGAGTCACAGCATGTGTGGTCGCATCAGCAGCGCATTGTGCTGTTTTTATCTGCCATGCGTCATTTTGCCAGCCAGTTGCGCGCGCAACAGTTTCCGCTGACTTACTTTGAGCTAGATGCACATGCTCACCCTGATTTAGCCAGCGTTTGGCGGGCAATGTTGCAGCAACACCAGCCGCAGGCGATCAAGGTCTGCGAACCTGGTGATTGGCGTATTTGGCAGCAGCTGCAAGCTGTGGCAGATCAGCATGCGACGCCCTTGCATGTGCTGCAAGACACGCATTTTATGTGCAGTATCGACCAATTTAAACGCTGGGCTGCTAAATACAGCGAAAAAAATACGTCTTTGCGCATGGAGTTTTTTTATCGCAGCATGCGTAAAAAATACCAGATTCTCATGCAGGGCGATACGCCTGTCGGTGGCGATTGGAACTACGACCATGACAACCGGCAAGCACTAGGCAAGCAAGGGCCGCAAGGTGTGGTGGCACCGCCGGTGTTTACGCCCGATGCGATCACGCAAGCGGTAATGGCGCAGGTAAACAATCAGTTTGCAGCGCATCCAGGACAGCTGGCGTCGTTTGCCTGGCCTGTCACACGCGAGCAAGCACTCACCTTGCTTGCGCATTTTGTCGCAGAAAAGTTGCCGCAGTTTGGCCCATATCAAGACGCCATGTGGCAAGATCAGCCATACTTATGGCATTCGTTGCTGGCCTCGGCGCTTAACCTCAAATTGCTTAATCCGCGTGAAGTGATTGCCGCTGCCGAGCAGGCGTACGTCGATGGTCGAGCATCTCTTGCCAGTGTGGAGGGGTTCATCCGCCAGATATTAGGCTGGCGTGAGTTTGTGCGCGGCGTCTATTGGCTGGAGATGCCGGGCTTGAAGTCCGCCAATTATTTTGCGCATAGGCGCGATTTGCCGGCCTGGTTCTGGAGCGGGCAGACGCAGATGCAGTGTTTGTCGCAGTGCATAGGCCAAACCTTGCAAACGGGCTATGCCCATCATATTCAGCGGCTGATGGTGATTGGCCTGTTTTCGACCTTGGCGCAGTTGTCGCCACAACAAGTGTCAGACTGGTTTTTGGCCGTCTATGTGGATGCAGTCGAGTGGGTCGAGCTCCCCAATGTGGCGGGCATGGCGCTGTATGCCAATGGCGGCCGCTTTACCAGCAAGCCGTATGTAGCGAGTGGCGCCTATATTCAGCGTATGAGTAATTATTGTGCCGGCTGCCAGTATGACCCCAAGCAGAAAACGGGAGAGCGTGCCTGCCCGTTCACCACCTTGTATTGGGCGTTTTTAATCCGCCATGAGGCGTTGCTTGCTGCTAACCCACGCACCCGGTTGATGGTCAAGCATGTCGCTCACATGGCGGCAGACGAGCGACTGGCAATCAATACTTTTGCCGAGCAACGTCTGCAGCAATTAGCATTTTTGTAATCCCTGTTGGTTTAATTTCACAAAACTGTCACATTGGATGCTGGTTGAGTCGATACAATAATCGCCATGAAAAATACCACGCCTGCTCTGCTTGACAGAGATCTTAGCATTCTTAGTTTTAATGCCCGCGTCCTGTCTTTGGCGCAACGAGAGGACTATCCCTTACTCGAGCGTTTACGCTTTTTATGTATTGTGTCTAATAACCTCGATGAGTTTTTTGAAGTGCGCATGCCGTTGCAGATGGAGGCTTATCAGCAAGGGGTGACCAGCGGCCCGGTGTCAGCTACCACCTGTGAGCAAGTGGCTGAGATGGCGCAAGCGCTGGTAGCGCAACAATACCAGCTGTTTAATGATGCGCTGATGCCCGCATTGGCTAAAGAGCGCGTGCACCTGGTGTCTGGTGGTGTGCGTACGCCGGAACAAACTACCTGGGTTTCTAACTACTTTAAACGCGAAGTGCTGCCGTTTTTGATGCCGGTGTCACTCGACCCGTCACACCCGTTTCCGCAAGTGGCCAATAAGTCACTCAATTTTATTGTGCGCATTGCGGTTAATGGCGAAGAAAAAATTGCCATTGTACGCGCACCTCGCGTGGTGCCCCGTTTGGTGCAATTGCCGCCGTCTATCAGCAAAGGCGAGCAATGCTTTGTGTCCCTAACCAGTATCATCCGCGCCAATCTGGAGGTGCTATTCCAAGGCGCCAGCATTCTGCATTTTTCCCAGTTCCGCGTCACGCGTAACAGTGATCTTGAGGTGGATGAAGATGATGTGATCAACCTGCGTACGGCGTTACGGGAAGAGTTGGCGCATCGCCAGTATGGTGAAGCCGTGCGCCTCGAAGTCACACAGGAATGCGATGACACGCTGGCAGAGTTTTTACTCAAGCAATTTAATCTGCCGCCGCTTGCGCTTTATCGCGTCAACGGGCCGGTGAACCTGGGGCGTTTGATTCAATTGCCAGACATGGCCAAAGGCGACCATCTCAAGTTTGTGCCTTTTCAGCCGCACTGGCCGCAACACATTAAAAGAAACACCTCTTTGCTGGCACAGATGCGTGAAAAAGATTTGCTCATTCACCAGCCTTACGAGAGCTTTGAGGTGGTGATCCAGTTGCTCGAAGAAGCAGTGAAAGACGAGCAGGTGCTGGCGATCCGCATGACGATTTACCGCACCGGTGCTGACCCACGCATGCTGCGCTTGCTGCAAGAAGCCGTGCGCCGTGGTAAAGAAGTGCTGGTGGTGGTGGAGCTCAAAGCACGCTTTGACGAAGAGGCCAATATTAACTGGGCTGAAGCCTTGGAGTCGGTCGGTGCGCAAGTGGTGTATGGCGTAGTTGGCTTGAAAACACATGCCAAAATGTTATTGATTATGCGTCGCGAAGGCAAAACCATCCATCGCTATGGCCATCTTTCTACCGGTAACTACAACCCCAAAACCACGCGTTTATATACCGACTGGAGCATGCTGACCGCAGATGCCAACCTGACGCGTGAGATGGAGACGGTGTTTCGCCATCTGACCAGTGAGTTGCCGATTCCGCCCCTTAAACACTTGCTGGTGGCACCGTTTACGCTGCAAAGCAGCATGATTAAACAGCTGGAAAAAGCGCAGCGTTTGGCTAAGCAAGGCAAACCGGCTAGGGTCATTGCCAAAATGAACGCCCTGACCGATGTGCCTTTGGTGGCGGCATTGATGAAAGCTGCCAGCGCAGGCGTTGAGATCGATTTAATTGTGCGCGGGGCTTGTATCTTGCCGGTCGATTCGCCTGCGGTGCAAGGGCGTATCCGTGTGCGCTCGATTGTCGGGCGTTTGCTTGAGCATTCGCGCGTATTTTATTTTGAGCTGGATGGTCACGTGCAGATATGGCTTTCTAGTGCCGACTGGATGAGTCGTAACATGATGCGGCGGGTAGAGCTGGCTTGGCCAATTAAAGACCCGGCCATGCAAAGCCGCATTTACCGTGAAAGCTTGCAGCTATATCTGCAAGACAATAAAGATGCCTGGCAACTGGCAGAGCAAGGCCAATATGTGCCTGTTGTGCAACAGGCAGCGGATGCTGAGCCGTTGTCTTGCCAGAACCTGCTCTTACAACAATATCACTCGATGTAACGCCCTATGCCAGTCAAAAATCTAATTTTATGGCGTCATGCCGAGGCTGAAGTATTGTTACATGGCGCCTCAGATCTTGAGCGTGCGCTGACCAAAAAGGGCCACAAACAGGCCAAGCAGATGGCCGGTTGGCTGAAGAAATATCTGCCAAAACAAACCTATGTGCTGGTGAGTCCGTCTGTGCGCACTCATGAAACGGTGGATTACTGGGGCGATGACTGGCAGGAAGATAGTCGCCTGGCGCCTGAGCGGCCGTTGGCGCCTTTACTGCAGTTGTTGGCCCAAAGCCCATTTGAAACGGTGATGCTGGTCGGGCACCAGCCATGGATAGGCGAGCTGGCAGCGCAAAGCCTGGGCATGCCGGATGGGCAGATCAGTATCAAAAAAGGCGCAGTCTGGTGGTTGCGCTTGCCAAAATCGGGGCCACCCTACAAGTTATATAGCGTGCAAAGCCCCGATTTGATTGAATAACTATCTGACAGTGATTTGGTGACTATGGCCAGGCCAGAGCCGTCACAGGTCGTTATTTCTTTGGCCTGCCGGTTTTAATGGTCGGCACCGCTGCCAGGGCAGCTTGTAACGCAGCATTATCCATGGCGGCTAATAACTTCAAGCCTGCTCTTAACAGCTCGCTTTTCTTGGCTGGTTTGGCCAGGCCTTCCAGGCGTTTTTTCAGAGTTGCGATTTGCGCATACTCTTCTTTAGGCATGGTGAAGCTGTCACGCTCCATTTTAACTTTGCTGGTTTTTGGCTTGTCTTTTTCAGTAGTGGCTGTTTTGTTCACCACTTTGATCCCCGTGGTCGGTTTAACACCAATGGCCGGTGCCGTTTTTTTTGTGGCTACGGCGGCTTTGGCTACGGCCTTTGCGATTGGCTTGACCGTGGTTGGCTTGGTCACTGCTGGTTTTGCCACGGCCGGTGCAGGGGCAACCGCTTTGGCCGCTACCGGCTTGGCGGTGTTTGCCGCTTTGGCAGTTGCTGGTTTAGTCGTACTCAAGGGTTTTGCTGCTGGTTTGCTCGCCATGTGACTCTCCTTCATTGATATTGTAAAAACAGTTTATACCGTTTTTTGTTGACGTCAATTGTCATAAATATTTCATATTGTTATGGTGTCATAGAGGCTGTTTTTCATGACAAAATGCAACACCTTTAATCAGGGAGTATCAGATGCGCAGGGTATTAGTGGCAAATACCAAAGGAGGTTGCGGCAAAACCACTCTGGCCACTAATCTAGCTGGCTATCTGGCACAACTCGGGCACAAAGTCGTGCTGGAAGATCTTGACCGGCAGCAATCTTCTGCAAGCTGGTTAGCGCGCCGTCCATCGCACGTCGCCACGGTTTTTAATGCCGAAGATCTCGGTAAATCTGCCTTGCAAAAAGCCGATTGGGTGATTGCGGATTCCCCCGGTGGGCTGCGGGACAAAAAGATTTCTGATGCGGTGACCGAGGCTGACCTGGTGCTGGTGCCGGTTGCGCCTTCGGCGTTTGATATTGGCGCCACGCAAGATTTTTTGGAGTTGCTGGCTGAAGAAAAAGCCGTACGCAAGCATAAAACATTTGTCGGGCTGGTGGGCATGCGCGTCATGCCACGTACACGTTCAGCAGAGCGTCTGCTGGCATTTATGGATGAATCAGGCTTTGCCGTGCTTTCCATGCTGCGCTCATCGCAAATTTATGTGACGGCAGCAGAGGAAGGCTTAAGTATTTTTGAATTGTCGAACACCTTGAAAGAGGTCGACATTGCGCAGTGGAACCCGGTCACCGACTGGATTCTGCAAAACAGTTAAATCGCGCCTGTTATAGCAGGCGATAAGCAGGCAATCAAAGGGAGTCTTATGAAAGACAAAGTGAATCCAGACTATCTGGAAAAAGTAAAACAATTGAACGCAGATGAGGCTGAACGTATTTTGTCCCGCATGGGTGGCAAATTACCTAAACGTTTTATCAAGGAAAAACTGACCCAGGAAGAGGCGCTTGCTTTGCAGCTGGAAATTGAAGATGAGCAATTGCAAGAGTGGCGCGATAAAGTAGTCAAGTTGCGCGAAGAAGATGAAAAGCGCGATAAGAAGAAAAAAGACTAAAAAGACAAAGACTTAAGCTACATTGAAGTGAATAAAAAAACGGGCATTAGTGCCCGTTTTTTTATTGATGCCGGATTTCTAACTGCCAGCCTAGTTTTTGCCACAACAAACATTCTTCTTCTAATAAATAATGCGTTTGTGGATGCTGGCTGGCCCATTGTGGCGACAGTGTTAGCATGAAGTGCTGCTTATGCCGCTCGAGCTGCAAATGTTTTAGCGCAGGTAGGCGTCGGGAGTGACAGAAAATCACCGCCAGGCGCAAAGCCATTAATTGACAGACCAGGTCTTGGTTATCAAAGTCGGCGGCCAGTTTGCGCAATTTCCCCTGGTGGCCAAGCACCAATAAGCTGATGGCGTGTAGCTCGCTTTGCGCGAAGCCCATCAGTTCGGTGTTATCCAAAATATAGGCACCGTGTTTATTGCAGTCTGTGTGCGAAATGGCCCAGCCGATTTCATGGCACAGCGCAGCCCAGTGCAGCAAGGGTTTGTGCGTATCGCAGGCCTGCATGGCATCATAAAAATACAACGCTATTTTGCTCACATTGTTTGCGTGGTCCATCTCCACCCCAAACTGTTTGCACAGGCGGGTAATCGAAATCGTACGCAAATCTTCGGTGGCATTATCTGAGCTCAGCATGTCATACAGTACGCCATGGCGCAGGGCACCGTTAGCTACCATCAGCGTGTCTATTTTCAGGGTGTCGAACACGGCGGTTAATACCGCCAGCCCGCCGCCGATCACGGCACGCCTGTCATCTTTCAGGCCTTCCATATTTAGGCGGTCGGCCGATTTAACTTTAATCAATATCTGTTTCAGCCAGTCCAGTTGTGCCCGCTCAATGCGGTCGGTGGCAAATCCGGCGCCTGCCAAAACATCTGCCACCGCGCCTACCGTGCCTGAGGCACCGTAAGCCACCTCTGACTGGCCAATGTAGCGATTGGCAATCATATCAATAATTGACTCGGCGGCGATTTCAGCACGCTCAAAGTTGCGTTCGCTAAACTGGCCGTCAGCAAAGTATTTTTGCGACCAGCCAACCGAGCCCAAGCGCAGCGACTCTGTGACGTTGGCTTTAAAGTGCTGCCCCAAGATAAACTCGGTAGAACGGCCGCCAATATCCACCACCAGGCGTTTTTCATCTGATTGTGGCAACATGCGGCTCACGCCCTGATAGATCAGGCGCGCTTCTTCCACCCCCGAAATAATCTCAATCGGGTAGCCGAGTACTTTTTGCGCCTGCCTGATAAAGTCTTCGCTATTGGTGGCTTCGCGCAAGGTTTGGGTTGCCACGGCACGCACGTGCTCAGCCGGAAACCCTTTCAGGCGCTCGCCAAAACGGGCCAGGCATTTCAGGCCACGCTCAAATGCTTGCGGCTTCAGGTTGCGCTCTTCGTCCAGGTCGCCGCCTTGTCGCACGGCTTCTTTCAAATAGTCGACACGCAGAATTTGGCCGTCAACCACGCGCCCGATTTCGAGGCGAAAGCTGTTAGAACCCAAATCTACGGCAGCAAGTTGGGTGTCATGAGTAATATTTAGCATGCGATAATACGGGGTAGGTTACTTAAGGTAGCGGTTAATGGCCTTGGGGTATTCTGGAAAATAGCGTTCAATCACGCTCAAATCAAAGCTTCTCAAAATACTGGTGTTAGATTCGCGGTCGAGCAAAAACTCAAAAGAAGCTGCCACCAACTGTGAAGCATTGTGTGTGGCATCGAGTAGTTGGCTCGCATAATCAGGTTTGACACTGACTTGATGCGTGGTGGTATGCGACCCATGTACGGTGACAGAAAACGAGTTCGGACTGGTTTCAGTCACCTCAATAGTTGCCATGCTTGCCTCCACGATGATTGTCTCGCCATGATTGCCTTCTTGGACAAGTTCTGCAAACAGTATAAATCGTTATGTTGGCATAGGCCAGTGAAACTAATGTGAAAATAAAACGCTAGTGCGAGGTGGATTTCATCAAACCGTCATGCCATGCCAATAAGATCAAATAAAACTCAAGATAGCCGCCATGCGTCCCTTATTTTGCCTGCTTATTTCGTTTGTGATTGCCCAGAGCGCGCACGCCGCGCGCCCGTTGGTGACCGATGATGCCCGCCTGACCAACGCTCACAGTTGCCAGCTCGAAAGCTGGATGCGTAGCTATAAAAGCGGGCAAGAGTTATGGGCGCTGCCTGCGTGCAACCTCGGTGAGAATTTTGAAATCACCCTCGGTGGCGGCAGCTACCGCAACAATGATGACAATTACCATACCGAAGACTGGGTGGCCCAATTTAAAACCTTGATCAAACCGCTGCAAACCAATGGTTGGGGCATAGGTTTTGCCGCCGGGCGCGTCATGCACCCGGATATTCAGCCTGGTCCTAATCAGTTGGGCAACACTTACTTTTATATTCCAGTGTCGTTTTCACTGCGTGATGACGACGTGATTGTGCATGTGAATGTTGGCATGTTGCGTGATCGGCAAGAAGACCGCAATAAGGTCAGTATGGGCGTGGGGTCAGAGTTTAAACTGGGTGGGAACTTTAAAGGCGTTGCCGAAGTGTTTGGGGATCATACACAAAGCCCTTTTTATCAGTTTGGCGTGCGTTACTCGCTGGTGCCGGAGGTGTTTCAGATTGATGGTACGCTGGGGCAGCAGGTGAATGGGGATAGCCAGACACAGTGGTTGTCTATTGGGGTGAGGTGGACACCATAGGGGTTGGTTTCTGTGGATTGAGTTTAGAAGGTCATTCTTTGGGGAATATTGGGGCGTTCTGTTTCGCCTTTTCGGCGAGTTACTTTTCTTTGATTGCCCAAAGAACAAGTAACCAAAAGAAAGTGCACCCCAGCTTCCGCTTGTTCCCTGCGCTACTCGGCTTGTCGGGCGGCCATCGAAACTCAACCTGGCAGCTCACACAAACCGTGAGCTGCTGCGGGATTCGGACAGCCGATGACCGAAGGCCCCCGCCAATCCTGCGTTGCTCGGCGCGGCAGATGGGGACCCGAACACCATGCGACCGCAACCGTCGATGATGATTAAGAAAAGAATTGTTTTTTTGAACTGTCCACATTTATGCAATGTGTGTTTGGCGAGAATAATCCCATCCCATCACGCTGAGTAGCGGAAACAAAATAAGGGAGAAGGGAGCGACTGTCTGAGCTCCGCGGCAGCTTGCGTAGTGTGCAAGCTGCTAGGGCGAGTTTCGTGACCGCTTATTTTGTTGATAACTAAGACTGCGCAGCAGTCTGTTACGGCGTAGGCTAACTCGCGAAGCGATGTTAAGCGTAGCGGCCGTAGCCAACAACGCAAGGGAGCCGTCAGGCCGTGATGGCTGGGTGCCCTCTTTTTGGTTACTTTTTTGGGGCAAGCAAAAAAAGTAACTCGCCAACAAGGCGAAAGAAAACATTTTCTAAAGTCGCCAACATTCCAATCTAGCCATCAAAACCTACTTCAATAAAATAATCCGATTAATCTGCCCCAATCTAAACGCCGTCGTACTCAACTTGCCCCCTTTTAGTGCCAATGGCCGTATCGGGCAGGGCGGGATACGCCGTCCGTCTTCCAGCAACGTGTCATCCTCAGCTGTTGATTGCCAAACACCGCCATTGACTGGCCTAAATTGCCAGCGGATATAACCAACTTTGGCACCTAGTTGCAACATTTCGTCACGGTCTGGGGCTTCGCTGACCAGCAGTTCACTTTCGAGTTCTTCGTCATATTTGCCAAACGCCTGTTTGCAGGCAAGGGCTTCATGCTCGCTGGCGCCGACATAGGTGCAGGCGCGGTGTTCTTCGCGTTGTACGTCCCACGCACCCAATTGCCAGGCGGCATCCAGCACGGCTTCTTCGACCACTTCCGGCTGCCGCCAGCGGTCATTGATTTGCAAGGCCGAGCCGGGCACTGGTTGCAAAATGGGTTTAAGCATAGGCAGGGCGGGGGTGGGTTGCTTGCGAAAGCCATGCCAGTGCAACATGAGCAGCAATGGCGTATCCGCGCGCGGCACAGCGGTCAGGGTGACGGCGGTGAGCGGCAACTGCATGACCTGCATTTGCTCAATCAATGTGTGAAAAATATTCATGATTCACTCCTGTTTGCTAACGAGGCTGTTTCATCAAATCACTAGCAAGAAGTGTGCTGAACCCGCTTGAAATAAAGCGTCAAACAAGGTGCTAATTAGACGATTTGTGCGCGCATACAAGCGGTGCATCACCTGTTTTAATGAGAGTTTTTGTCAGTCTCATGCTGCGTTGCTAATTCCCCTCTTGAAAAACGGTTTTTGCTTCCCCATCTAAACGTAAATTTTTGTGTTTAATCCCGTTTTTGGAGGAGTTGTCATGACTACTGCGACCGCAGAATCGCCATCTAAACAGACCATGGGCTTTCAGGCCGAGGTCAAACAGTTACTGCAATTGATGATTCACTCGCTGTATAGCAACAAAGAGATCGTGTTGCGCGAGTTAATTTCCAACGCATCGGACGCCGCTGATAAATTGCGTTTTGAGGCTATCTCTAACGGCAGCCTGTATGAAAATGACAGCGAGTTAAAGATCAACATCACGTTTGATAAAGACGCACGCACCTTGACCATTGCCGATAACGGCATCGGCATGCGCCGCGAAGAAGTGATCAGTAACATCGGCACCATTGCCAAATCTGGCACCAAAGAGTTCTTTCAAAATCTGACTGGTGACCAGGCTAAAGATGCCAACCTGATTGGCCAGTTTGGCGTCGGTTTTTACTCCAGCTTTATCATCGCTGATAAGGTCACGCTGATCACGCGCCGTGCCGGTGAAACCGAGGCGATCAAGTGGGAGTCTGGCGGCGAAGGCGATTTCACTATCGAGGTCACTGAAAAAGCGGGGCGTGGTACTGAGGTGATTCTGCATCTGCGCGAAGGCGAAGATGAGTTCCTCAATGACTGGAAACTCAAAACCATCGTCCGCAAGTATTCTGACCATATCACCTTGCCTATCGTGATGAAGAAATCTGAATGGAAAGATGGCGAAAACGGCGAGGGCGGCCAGATGGTGGCGACTGACGAAGACGAAACCATCAACAAGGCCTCGGCCTTGTGGGCGCGCAGCAAGAGCGACATCACCGAAGAAGAATACAACGAGTTTTACAAACACGTTTCGCACGATTACGAAAATCCGCTGGCCTATACGCATAGCCGCGTAGAGGGCAAGCAAGAATACATTTCATTGCTCTACGTGCCAGGCAAAGCACCGTTTGATTTATATGACCGCGATCGCCGCCAAGGCATCAAGTTGTATGTCAAGCGCGTATTTATCCTTGAGGATGCAGAAAAACTGATGCCGCAATACCTGCGCTTTGTTCGCGGCGTGATTGACTCAGCCGATTTGCCATTGAACGTGTCGCGCGAGATTCTGCAAGACAGCCGCGATGTTGAAGCGATTAAAAATGGCTCAGTGAAAAAAGTATTGAGCCTGCTTGAAGACGTGGCAGAAAACAAACCAGAAGACTACGCCAAGTTCTGGAACGAGTTTGGCCGTGTGCTCAAAGAAGGCCCGGGCGAAGACTTTGCCAACAAAGACAAAATTGCTGGCTTGCTGCGCTTTGCCTCTACCCATGCCGATACCGAAGAACAAAACGTGTCGCTCAAGGCCTATATCGAGCGCATGAAGCCTGAGCAAGAAGCCATTTACTACATCACCGCCGATACCTTTGCTGCCGCGAAGAACTCCCCGCACCTGGAAATCTTCCGCAAAAAAGGCATTGAAGTATTGCTGATGTCTGACAAGGTGGATGAATGGTTGCTGGGCGGCTTGACCGAGTTTGAAGGCAAAAAACTGCAATCGATTGCCAAAGGTGATTTGGACCTCGGCAAGCTGGAAGACGACGCTGACAAAGAAGCACAAAAACAGGTCGAAGAAAATGCCAAAGACCTGGTTGAGCGCTTGAAGGCAGCGTTGGGCGACACGGTGAAAGAAGTGAAAGTAACGCATCGCCTGACCGATTCACCGGCCTGCCTGGTAGCGGGCGAGCATGATTTGTCTGGTAACCTGGCGCGTATTTTAAAAGCGGCCGGGCAAAAGGCGCCAGACAGCAAACCTGTGCTCGAAATCAACCCGACGCATAGGCTGGTAGAAAAACTCGGCGCAGAAGCCGATGATGCCAAGTTTGCCGATTATGCGCATGTGTTGTTCGATCAGGCCTTGCTGGCCGAAGGCGGCCAATTGGAAGATCCGGCCAGTTTTGTTAAACGCATGAACAGCCTGATTCTGTAATTGTTTGAGTTAGCCGTACTTGAAAAGCCACCTGAGCAAGGTGGCTTTTTTGTTTGAGACAGCACAAGCCAGCATCGGCGTCATACCAACATAAGTTGTTACTACAGGATTGGGTGAGCACTAAAAGGTCATTCGCATAATCATCAAAAACAGATATTTTTTAACACCTGTGGCATTATTTAAACTATTGAATCAGCTAAAAGCGTTAGGCGGTTTTACCAATGAAACAACGCTCGCTATTTTTAACCACGGGAAATAAAAATGAAAAAAATGATTCTTGCTTTGTTGCTCTGTTCTTCAAGCGTAGCTTTTGCAAACTCCGCTTGCGATGTTCCTAAAAATGACTTTGACGGGCTATATTGCCTCAACAAAGTTTATCAAGAGGCAGATAAAGAGCTTAACGAAAATTATAAAAAACTAAACGCCAAGCTTGATAGTGATGGCAAGAAAACATTAAAGTCTGGGCAGCTATCCTGGATTGAAGATAGAAACAATAACTGCTCAAAACGTGAGGCGTCTGGTTTTTTTGTAAATCTAAATTGTGCCACCAGTACTACAATTCAACGCTCTCAGTTTTTACAAGATCGCTTTCGCGAGTGTTCAAGTTCAGGTTGTCAAAACAGTAAGCTTTAATGGCTAACCCTATCATTCAAGCGTGACTGGCTAAAGCCATCCCCTTAATTTAAACGTTAGGCTCCAGTGACATACCCCGATTACTTCATCGCTGTCGAAGACCACATGAGCATGACGCTCGATACCTTTTCCGCATATCTGCGGTCAATGCCGAAGAAGGTTGTCGGCACTGTTCAGCTATCTGAGCTCTGCGCAATGGCTGATCACCCCAACGGACTTTACTTGTTCTTCGACGATGATGATGTGCTTTGGTATGTCGGCAAGTCAACGAGCCGTAGCTTCATTGAGCGAGTACCTTCGCACTTCGATCAACGGAAAGATGCCTGGTTCAACACATTACCCACTCGCATTATGGCAGTGTGTTCAATCGTCGAATATACCGACGCGCATGCTCTTGGCTTGTCGCTTCGTTTGGTGCTCGTCGGAATGAAGTCGAAACAAGCTACCATTCGTCTAGAGTCAGTTCTGCGTAGCTATCTGCAACCTCATTTAAACGCTGGCAAGTCTCGAGGCCACACAGGGAAAGAAGTTCTTTCAACTTATGTGGCCTAATCCATCCATCAAGCGGGGCTGCCAAAGCTGGCCCTTTATTAAAAACGTTAGAGCTAAAGAAAATGGAATCCCAAGAACTAATAAGCAACTTCCGTAAACAGCTAGATCAGGTCGAGATGCAGGGTAACCAACAGGTACAGGTTGCTTCATTGCGGACATACCTAGACGCACTTGAGAGGGATGCCAGTACTTCTCAGGAGTATCGGAAGCGAGAGCATGAGGGGATGCTTGCCCACCATGCCGCAAAGAACCAGCAAAGCATTGAAATGCTCAAAGCCGTGCTTGAGTCAGGGAGAAGTGCGCTCCAATCTCTACTAGTTATAAACGGTGGTGCCGTTGTTGCGCTGCTCGGTGTTTTCAGTAGCTTAGCAGGTAAAGATGGTGGTGCTACTCTAGCGCGGCATCTATCCCTTCCGCTTCTGCAGTTTGGACTTGGAGTCTTGGTGGCTGCCTTAGGCTTTGCATTCCGGTACTTTAGCCAAGCCTGCTATTCCGATAGCAATCTTGAGAAGGACAATTACGAGAAAGCTGGAGACTGGTTCCGTTACGCGGCAATTGCTTCCGCGCTATTGGGCTATCTCCTGTTCGGGTTTGCTGTCGTTAATGCGTACTACGCAGTCGTGTGGTCGTTTTCGCTTTAACCAATTATTCAAGCAGTCCAGTAAGGTGGGCAGCGAGTTGCCCGCCTTACTAATTTAAAGATCACATATAAAGCCCGCTGTAGCGGGCTTTATATTTTTTATAATTATAAAGATATTCTCTTTTATTATTTATTGGTATTTAAGTGGCTTGCTATAGTGATTTCATCACCATTTGTATGGAAGTCATTATGCGACACTTATCAAAAATCATTCCGCTGTTGGTTTCGTTTTCATTTGGCAATGCCTGGGCGACTGATGGTTACTTTTCACACGGCTACGGCGTGCGCTCACAGGGCGTGGGTGGTGTAGGCATTGCCTTGCCGCAAGACGCATTGGCGGCGGCCGCGAACCCGGCTGGCATGGGCAAGGTGGGCGACCGTATTGATGCTGGTGTTACCTGGTTTAGACCAGTACGTGAGTCTGAGCTGGAAGGCAGCCCTTCACCAGGCGCTAATGGCACTTACAAAGGCAACGATACGCAAGATTTCTTTATCCCTGAATTTGGCTATAACAAACAATATTCCGAAGATGTGACGCTGGGTGTGAGTGTGTATGGCAATGGTGGTATGAATACTGATTATAAGAATGGTATTCCGCTGTTTCAAAGCCAGGGCAGTGCCGGGGTAGATTTGATTCAGGTATTTGTGGCGCCTACGGTCACCTTTAAAGTGTCTGAAAAACATATTATTGGTGCCTCGTTAAACCTGGCTTATCAGCGCTTTGAGGCTAAGGGTTTGCAGGGCTTTGATAACACGACATTTAGCGCTGCGCCCGGGCGGGTGACCAACAATGGCCATGATAATTCGTATGGCGCAGGTGTGCATATTGGCTGGCTTGGAGAGGTTACAGATACGGTCACCTTAGGCGCGACTTATCAGAGCCGCACTTATATGAGCAAGTTTGACCAATACAAAGGCTTGTTTGCTGAGCAGGGTGACTTTGATATTCCATCGACCTATGGCGTGGGTATTGCGGTGAAAGCCACACCGGCGCTGACCTTGGCGGCTGATTTTCAGCGCATTAACTACAGCGAAGTGGATGCAGTCGGCAATGCGTCACTCAACAATTTATTTAATGGCTTGGGTAATGACAATGGCGCCGGGTTTAACTGGCAAGACGCCAAGGTGTATAAGATTGGTGCGCTGTATCAATATAGCCCGGCTTTAACCTTGCGTGCAGGGTTTAACCATGTGGACCAGCCGATTCGTCGCGGCGATACTTTACTGAATATTTTGGCGCCAGGCGTGGTGAAAGACCATGTGTCGTTGGGCGCAAGCTGGGTGTTAAGCCCGCAATCTGAGTTGTCGTTGTCTTATACGCATGCGTTTGAAAATAGCGTCAATGGCAGCAACTCAATTCCGGCGGCGTTTGGTGGTGGCGAGGCAAACCTCAAGATGTATCAGGATGCTTTGGGCGTGGCCTACACCTGGAAATTGTAAAACTCTTTTATTTTCGCCATCTTCGGGCGTTATAATCAACAGCCACAGCATGAATTTTGTGGCTTTTTTTATGTCTGACATATTCTTGTTGTAGGCTTGTTTTTTGCTTTTGGCTCATTTAAAGCAAATTTGTGATCAACACCTCAGGGGAAGATGTATGACTGCCAATGTGAAAAAAACACCTAAAAAGACGGATAAAGCGGACACTGCGCAGGCCGTCGATGAATTCTTGCTCGAGCAACTGCCGATTCCACAGGCGTTACGCAACCACCTGACGTTTTCTATCGGTAAATCAAACTCTTGGGCCACCACGCGCGACTGGTATCAAACCGCCGCTTTTACCGTGCGCGACCATTTGATGAGCCGCTGGGTGAATACGCGCGATGCTTATCGTGATGCGAATACCAAGCGCGTCTACTACCTCTCACTAGAGTTTTTGATTGGCCGCATGCTGTCGAATGCCGCACTGAATTTGGGCATTGCACCGGAACTAAGCGATGGCTTGCAGGAGATCGGCCAAAAGCTGGAAGGTGTGGCCGAGATGGAGCCGGATGCCGCCCTGGGTAACGGTGGACTGGGTCGACTAGCTGCGTGCTTTGTTGACTCAATGGCGACCATGGATATTCCGGCCACCGGCTATGGCATTCGTTATGACTATGGCATGTTCAGGCAAACCATAGAAAACGGCCAACAAAAAGAAAACCCGGATAACTGGCTGCGCTACCAGAACATTTGGGAAGTACAGCGCCCTGAGCACACCTGTGAAGTGAAGTTTTATGGCCGCGTGTTACATGTGCATACCGAGCGTGGTATCGAGCATCATTGGGTCGATCACGAAACCGTGGTGGCTATGCCCTACGATGTGCCGGTGCCTGGCTATGGCACGCAAACCGTGAATAATTTACGTTTGTGGTCGGCCAAGGCGACTAACGAGTTTGACCTGGCGTATTTTAATGCTGGCAATTACGAAAAATCGGTCGAAGGCCGCCATAGTGCCGAGACGATTTCACAAGTGCTGTATCCGAATGATACGTCCGAGTCGGGCAAGGCGCTGCGCCTCAAGCAACAGTATTTCTTTGTGTCTGCATCCACGCAGGATATTTTGCACCGCTACACCAACTACAACGCTGACTGGAATACGTTGCCGGAAAAAGTGGCGATCCAGCTCAATGACACGCATCCGGCGATTGCCGTGGCCGAAATGATGCACCAACTAGTAGACCACTACCACTTGCCATGGGATAACGCCTGGAAGCTGATCACCAAGATGTTTGCCTACACCAACCACACGCTGATGCCAGAGGCGCTGGAAACCTGGTCGGTAGATTTGTTTGAGCAGTTATTGCCACGGCATCTGGAGATTATTTACGAAATTAACCACCAGTTCTTGCAGATGGTAAACCGTCGTTTTCCGGGCGATACCGCGCTGTTGCAACGTGTCTCGATTATTGATGAAAGCCATGGCCGCCGGGTGCGCATGGCGCATCTGGCCATTGTCGGTAGCCATACCGTCAACGGGGTGGCTGCGTTGCACAGTGAGTTGTTGCAAACCACCTTGTTTGCCGATTTTACTAAAATCTATCCGGGCAAATTTACCAATGTTACTAATGGCATCACCCCGCGTCGTTGGCTAAACCAGGCCAATCCTTTGTTAACCAACTTGTTAACCAAGCATATCGGCACTGGCTTTCAAAAAGATCTCGGCCTGATTAAAAAAATAGAACCATTTGCCGACAATGCGGCGTTTAGAAAAGCCTTTCGCGAGGTGAAAAAAGCCAACAAGCAGCGCCTGGCTGACAAAATTCTCCAAAAAACCGGCATCGCTATCAATACCAATGCCTTGTTTGATGTGCAGATCAAGCGCATCCACGAATACAAGCGCCAGTTGTTAAATGTGTTGCACGTGATCACTTTGTACAACCGTATCCGTAGCGGTCACGTGAGCCAGCATACACCGCGCGTGGTGATTTTTGCTGGTAAAGCCGCGCCTGGTTACTGGCTGGCCAAGCAGATTATTCGCCTGATTAACGACGTAGCGACCATGATTAATAATGACCCGGCCGTCAACGACCAGTTAAAGGTGGTGTTCTACCCTAACTATGAGGTGAGCGCGGCGGAAATCCTGTTCCCGGGGGCAGATTTGTCCGAGCAGATTTCTACTGCAGGCACCGAGGCCAGCGGCACCGGTAATATGAAAATGGCGCTCAATGGTGCGCTCACCATAGGCACGCTGGATGGTGCCAATGTGGAGATTAAGGAAGAAGTGGGCGATGAGAATATCTTTATTTTTGGCCTGACCACGCCAGAAGTCGCACAACTCAAAGCTAGCAGCTACAACCCGTGGGATTATTACCACGGCAACAGTGAACTCAAGCAGGTGATCGACATGATAGGTAACGGCTTCTTTTCGGTAGAAGAGCCCGCGCGTTACCAGGCCATTGTCGATACCTTGTTGCACAAAGGCGATCAATACCTGTTGCTGGCCGATTATGCTGCGTATGTCACCGCGCAAGAAAAAGTCGCCGCCTTGTATCAGGATGAAGAGGCCTGGTCACGCATGGCGATTTTAAATGTGGCGCGGATGGCGAAATTCTCCAGTGACCGCACCATTGCAGAGTACGCACAACGCATCTGGCAGGTTTCACCGTTTAAAGCCTGATCTTTTTTCTGATTGCTACCATTCAAAGCAAGTCCATCTGGACTTGCTTTGTGCTTTATGGGTACACTGCATTTAACTTGTTAAAGAGCGTAATCATGAAAAACACAGCGTGGATATTGTTGGCCGGTTTATTAATCACAGATGCACAAGCACTGGACCTCAAAGGCCTGGGTGAGATGGTTGAAAAGGTCGGCGGCAGCGCGACCAGTAGTAGCGGCGGCAGTAATAGTGCCGTGAGTAACTTGAGTGAGCAGGAAACCAGCGATGGCCTCAAGCAGGCACTGAACCAGGGCGTGAGCAAGGCGGTTGGCCTGTTAGGGGCGACCGATGGTTTTATGGGCAATAAAGACGTCAAGATCCCCTTGCCGGATTCTTTGAAAAAAGTAGAAAAAGGCATGCGCATGGTGGGTATGGGCAGCCAGGCCGATGAGTTGATCTTAAAAATGAACCGCGCGGCCGAACAAGCCGTGCCTGAGGCCAAAACGCTGCTGGTGAACTCGGTCAAGCAAATGAGCGTGACTGACGCTAAAAATATCCTCACCGGCCCGCAAGATGCTGCGACGCAATACTTTAAGAAAACCACCTCCACCGACATGGCGGCCAAGTTTTTACCGATTGTGCAAAAAGCCACCGCCAATGTGCAACTGGCAGACACTTATAATAAGTATGCCGAGATGGGCAGCAAGTTTGGCGTGATTAAAAAAGAAGACGCTAACATTAATCAATATGTGACGCAAAAAGCGCTCGATGGCGTGTACCTGATGATTGCCAAAGAAGAAGCGGCGATTCGCCAGGACCCGATGGGCCAGGCCAGTAGTCTGCTCAAAAAGGTATTTGGCGCAGCCAAGTAGCTGATTTTTAAATATATCCTGGCTACCTCTGCGCAACAGGATGGGTGGCCTGGACATAATTCCTTCTTTTTACTTTAATCCTTTTGTCATGATGCGCCACTAATCTGCACGGCATGTGTAGGTGGTGCAAATGATCAGTCAAAATCGTTCAAATAATGCTCTCGTGGTTTGGCGTCTGTTAGACGGCAAGCCCGGACATGAGCATCAGTCTTTAGGGTTGGTCAATGCCATGCAGCAGCGCCTGGCGGTGCAAGTGGTGGATATTGCTGTGGGCCGTAGTGGTGCTGGCTGGCTATATCTGGCCGCTGGCGTGTGGCCTGCCGGCAAACAGTTGCCCAAGCCAGACATGATTGTGGGTGCCGGTCATGCTACGCACGGCCATATGCTGGCGGCTAAACGTGCCTATGGTGGTAAAACCGTGTGCATGATGCAGCCTAGCTTGCCTGCCGAGTTATTCGATGTCTGCCTGATTCCCGAACACGATCAATACCGTGGTTTTTCCAGCTTTATTGAAACACGTGGCGTGATCAATCATATCCAGCCTGTGGGTGCTCAAACCAAAGACAGTGATGACGTGTTAATCATGATTGGTGGCCCCAGCAAGCATTTTGAGTGGGATGAGTTAGGCGTGATTGCGCAAGTCTATGACCTGGTGCGCAAACATACGGATGTGCATTTTATACTCACCACCTCCAGGCGCACGCCTGCCAGCTTTGTCTCCGCCATGCAGCGGGTGCGGCTGGCTAACCTGACCATCATCCCGATTGCCGACACCGATAAAGACTGGGTGCAAACGACATTGGCGCGCGTGTCTAGCGCCTGGGTGACTGAGGACTCTGTTTCTATGGTTTATGAAGCACTCACGGCGCAAGTGGCGGTGGGGCTCATTAATCTGCCTGCCCAAGGCAACAGCCGCGTCAGCCGTGGTATCGCAACCTTAATCGACCGCCAGTTGGTGACCAGGTATGACCCTTATGGTTTATATCGCCAGTATATGCGTCCCGTGCTCGGGTTTAACGAAGCCGGGCGCTGCTGCGACGCGTTGCTGGCTCACTTCAGCCAATCTTCTGCAGGCCGTCGCCTGGTGTCACGACTCACTTAATTGTTGAATTCTTGTTTTGCGTAAACTGACAGTGTTACAAATATTACCTGCCTTGCAATCGGGCGGGGTAGAGCGGGGCACCTTAGAGATTGCATCGCACCTGGTGGCGCAAGGGCACCGCTCTTTGGTGATGTCTGCGGGTGGCCGTATGGTGGCCGCACTAGAGGCCGCAGGCAGCAGCCATTTCACTGACGCCATCGGGCGCAAGTCTTTGCTGACCTTGTTAATGATCCCCAAATTGCGTGCGCTATGGCGGCGCGAACAAGTCGATATTGTGCATGTGCGTTCACGCTTTCCGGCCTGGGTGGTTTTTCTGGCCTGGCAAGGCATGCCGCCTGCAGAGCGGCCACGCCTGGTGACTACCGTGCATGGCTATTATCGCCCTGGCTGGTATAGCCGCATCATGACGCGCGGTGAGCGGGTGATTGTGATTTCTCAGACCATACAAGATTATGTGCAGCGGGTGTATCAGGTAGAGGCGCACAAATTGCAGCTGATTTACCGTGGCGTGGATACGTCACACTATGCGGCTGGCTACCAACCGGACGATGCTTGGAAGCAGGCTTGGTTTGCCGAATATCCGCACATGCGCGGCAAACGTCTACTGGTGTTGCCTGCCAGAATCTCGCGCTGGAAAGGTGCAACAGATTTTGTCGAGATGTTGCGTATCGTCTGCCAGCAGCATCAAGACGTGCATGCCTTGCTGGTGGGGGAAGTCGCGAGTGACAAACAGTGTTTTGCAGCGAGTTTGCAGCAAAAGATTCATGCGGCCGGTTTGGCTGAACACATCACGCTGACCGGCTATCGCCAGGACGTCAAACAGATCATGGCCATGGCCAGTATTGTGTATTCGTTATCGACCGAGCCAGAAGCGTTTGGCCGCACCACATTAGAGGCGTTGAGTCTTGGTGTGCCGGTGATCGGCTACCAGCATGGCGGTGTCGCGGAGCAATTGGCCGCGCTGTTGCCAGAAGGCGCAGTGCCGGTGGGCAATGTGGCAGAAGTCGCCATGCTCACACTGAGTTGGCTGGCACAACCGCCCACCATACTGCCAAACACGCAGTTTTCGTTACAGGTGATGCAGCAAAGAACGCTGGAGGTGTATCAGGATGTGATAGCTGATCGCCGGCGAGGAGAGGCAGCATGCATATAACTGCGCAGCCCCAGACACAGTCGGTTTTCGCCATGCCACGACTGCTGGCCAATGCGTGCCTGTTGCTTGCCGTGATGATCATCGCCTGGAGCCCTTTTTCGGGCGGCGCCAGAGTGCCTACGTTATTGCTGGCTGTGGTGGGGGCCGGGTTGTTGCTGACCAAGCTCCGCGTGTTGCGCCAACAGCTTGCCGTGCGTCGCTGGACAGCCCTATTTTTGTTGCTGTGGCTACCGATGTGGCTGTCATTACTGCATGCCTTTGATCTTAAAGCTACCCTGGCGGCGATTGCCTGGTTTAGTCTGATGTATCTGGCGGGGCTTGCGCTGGTGCTGTTGTTGCAGCAGACCGCCTACAGGCACTTATTGGCGCGCGGGCTGGGTTGGGTCATTGCCCTGTGGATACTGGATAGTGCGATTCAATACCTGTGTGGGGTGGATATGCTGGGCATGCCCAAAACGCCTGAGGGCCGTATTACCGGCATGTTTAGCGATTTGCATCAGGGGATTTTGATGCTGGCGGTGCTGCCGCTGATTTTTTATCACTGGCAGCCTAAATATGGCTGGCTGGCTTGGGCAATGTTGTTGGGCGCCGGGGTGGTCATTGTGTTATCTGGCGCCCGGGGCTATCTCTATATTTATATGCTGATGTTGCTGCTCGGGCTATGGCGTCGCCAGCCTGGGTGGAAAGTTTGGCTGGCTGTCTTGGCTATCCCGCTGCTGGTTGCTATGTTGTCTAGCCTGCTCAATCCGCAGCTGGCAAAAACCAAACTTGAGGCCACACAAGCCATGACCGTGTCAGAACAGACAACATTTGACCGCTTTAACCACGCACTGACCTACCGTCTCAACTTATGGGAAACAGGCTTGCGCATGTGGCAGGCCGAACCGCTCACTGGCATAGGCAGCAATAACTACAAGCGTGCCTATGCGCAATATGCCAGCCGCGCGGATGACCGTTTTGTGGCTAACCGCACACACAGCCATAATATCTATGTCGAATGGCTGGCGGAAACCGGGCTGGTCGGTGGCTTGGGTCTGGTGGCGATTGTGGTGTTATGTGTGCGCTGGTTCAGGCAGACCGATATGCTCAGCCAGCACCAGGCATGGCCTTATGCCTTGCCTTTGATGGTGATTTATTTTCCTATCAATACGACTCAGCCGATGCTGGTGCCGTGGTGGTTTCCGGTATTACTGTTGCTGGCTTGCGCATTTATCGCCAGCCTTGAGCGGAGCCAAGATGACCGTGCAACCTAGGCTGATGCAATACCAGGATGCCGATTGTTTGAGCGCAACGCTGGATCACACCATTGTGCGCGATTTGCCACGCGACCCCGCCATCAAGCGCATCCTCATCATTAAATGGGGCGGCATGGGCGATATCGTCATCAGTACGGCGATCATGCAAGATATTTACCTGGCTTTCCCGCAGTCAGAGATACACCTGAACACTATGCCGGCCTGGCAATCGCTGTTTGCCGATGACCCCAGGTTTAGCAAAGTGTGGTGCGTGAATCTACAGCAAAAGCCGGGCCGCTGGCATGCCTACAGGCAATGGCTGGCCGAAGTGGTGACGAGGCAATATGACCTGATCATTGATTTGCAAACCAATGATAAAAGCCGCGGCTTAATCACGATGCTCAGGCTGATGGGCAAAGCCCCTGCTTTATTATTAGGTAATCACCCGCGATTTCCTTATACGATTAAGCAACCGCAGTCTTTGCCGCAGGCACACAGTTTTCAAATCATGCAACAAAGCCTGCTCTGTGCAGGCATTGCTCTGCGTACCGATGCGCCCAAGCTGCATATCGCGCCATCGTCGATGGCGTCCGCCGAGCAGCGATTGGCACAACATGGTTTGCAATCCAAATCGTTTGTGGTTTTTTTATGCGGTAGCCATGCCAGCGGCCGCACCAAGCGCTGGGGTGTTCAGTATTATGCCGCCTTGGTGGCGCATTACCTGCAGCGCGGTGAGCGCGTGGTATTGCTAGGTGGCCGTGACGAGGCTGACGAGTGCCTGGCCATCGCCCGCCAGCATCCGCAACAGGTGGTGAATTTGTGTGGGCAAACCAGTTTGCTTGAGGTACCTGTGATTTGCGCGCATGCCACTGCCATTGTGGCGAATGATACCGGCACCGCCCATTTGGCTGCCGCCACCCAAACGCCGATGACGGTGATTTGTGGCCCAACCAATCCGCGACGGGTGAAGCCGCCAGGGCAGCATGTGCTTGCAGTGCAACTCGACCTGCCTTGTAAAAATTGTTATGCTAAGCAGTGTAGCCATCACTCTTGCATGCAGCAGCTTTCACCGCAACGCCTGCTGTCCTCTCTACCAGGAGCGCCGCATGCCTAGTGTCATCTGGTGGGGGCATTCTGACCGCGATTATTCGCGCAACCGCATTTGCCGACAGTTGTTGCAGTCGCTGGGTTATCAGTTGATTGATTTTTCACCGCGTATCAGTGCGCTGGCTGATATTGAAGCACAACTGAAAGGCTTGAGCGCTGATCTGGTCTGGGTGCCGTGCTTCAGGCACCGCGATGTAGCCGCTGCCAGCCGCTGGGCGCGCAAAAAAAACATTCCTGTGCTGTTCGACCCTCTGATCAGTGCCTGGCAAAAGCAAGTTTATGAGCGTCAAAAATATAAGCCTGAGAGTGGTGCGGCGCAACGTTTGCTCAAGCGTGAGACCAAGTGGTTGCAAGCGGTGGATATGGTGTTGCTGGATACCGAACCGCAGCGGCAGATGTTTATGCAGCGCTTTGGCCTGGCGCCGGAGCAAACCGCCTGTGTCTATGTCGGTGCCGAGCAGCCATTGTTTTCCCCGGCGCAGGCTGCGCATGCGCCGGCGTTGGTTGAGGTCTTATTTTATGGCAGCTTTATTGCGCTGCACGGGGTAGAGACGGTCGTTGCTGCGGCCAGGCGCACCAGTCATCAACCGCATATTCAATGGGTGCTACTGGGTGATGGCCCCGCCAAAGCCCAGGCACAGCAACAGGCCGCCGGGCTCGCCAATGTGCGCTTTGAGCCTAGTCTGCCGTATGCGTTATTGCCGCAGCGCATTGCGCAGGCCGATATTGTGCTGGGTGTGTTTGGCGGCTCAGAAAAAGCGGCACAAGTGATTCCCAATAAAGTGTTTCAGGCATTGGCATGCGCAAAACCGGTGATTACACGCGCCAGTGCGGCTTATCCGGCAGGGATCGAGCATGGGCCGGATCATGGCTTATGGCAAATTGAGGCAGCCAATCCGCTGGCGCTGGCGGAGGCTGTGATGCAATGGTCTCATGGTGCCCGCGACAAAGGGCTGGCTGCGCATAGCTTATATTGCACGCATTTCTCTGAAAGCCGATTGCAACAACAATTGCTGGCGGCTCTGAGCGCTATGCGTCTCAAGCCACAATAAACCATCAGTCATGACCTCACCACGCATCCTTGTCATCACCTTGTCGAATATTGGCGATGCCATTATGACCACGCCGGTGCTCGCCGCCCTCCATGCGCAGTATCCTGCTGCGCGTATAGACCTAGTGTGCGATCTCCGTTCATCGGCCTTATTTGAACCTTGCCCTTATATCGGGCAGCTGTTTGTGCGTGATAAAAAAACGGGTTGGGCAGGCTATGTGCAACTGATCCGTGCATTAAGGCAAACCTGTGTACCCGATGACCTTGGTTAGCCAATTGCTGAGTCGCGACGCTACCCGCCTCATCGTGCTGGTGGCCGAAAGGCTGGCGGGCGGACAGGGGTTCGACGTGCATTTAAAGGTCGTGAGCCCTGATGCCGTTTCTTCACCGGCAAAACTTAACCAAGTGCTAGAGGCACTGGTCACCCAATTTCCACTGCAATATATGTGCAGCTACAACAGGTATAAACAACCTTAATGAACGACAACACACAAAGCACCCGCGCACAACTGACCAGGTTGATGACCTATATCAAACCCTATTGGCTCACTTTTGCCATGGCCCTGTGTTGCCTGGTGATCCTATCTGCGAGCAATACAGGCTTCTTGAGCACGATCAAGCATGTGACAGATGAAGGCTTTGCCGGGCATGCCGAAACCCGCGCACGTATTTATCTGGCCGCCATGCTCTGTGGCTTGTTGTTTGTGCGGGCCTTGGCCGGGTTTGGCTCTAATTATCTGGTGCGCATTGTCGGGCGACGTGTGATTGAAGACGTGCGCAATCACGTCTTTGGTCATATGCTCACATTGCCCGCCAGTTTTTTTGACCAGCATGCGATCGCGAATATCACTACCAAAATGACGTTCGATTGCGAGCAACTCTATAGCGCTGTGACCAAAGTCATTATTTCATCTGTTCGCGACAGCCTGACCATTGTCGGTATCGTGGCTTATATGTTGTATCTGGACTGGCAGCTAACGCTGGTGTTTTTGATGCTGGCGCCCATCATGACGCGCTACCTGAAAAAAATGACGCCCAAGCTGCGCAACTCGGGCAAACAGGTGCAGGCCAGTATATCGGATATGACACAAGTGATTGAAGAGGCCGCCAGCGGCCAGCGCGTGGTCAAGGTTTTTAACGGACAAGCTTATGAATACCAACGCTTCAGTAGCATCGCTGCCACCAACCGGCAGATGATGGTGCGGCTGGGGCGTATTTCAGGGCTTAATAGCATGTTTGTTGAAATGCTGGCCGCGATTGCACTGGGGATGGTCATTTTCTACTCGGCAGGGCAGTTCACTGCGGGAGAGTTTGCGGCGTTTATTGGCGCCTTGCTGATGCTCATTGGGCCAGTCAAGGCGATTGCCTCGGTCAATGAAGATGTGCAAATCGCAGTCACCGCCTGCCAGAGCGTATTTGCCGTGCTCGATACCCCGGCAGAAAGCAATCAGGGACAGTTGCTATTGGGGGCGCCGATTAAAGAGATTCAATTGCAGAATGTGGCTTTTCAATATCCTTATGGGCAACATGCAGCATTAAAGCAACTTAACCTGACTATCCAGGCCGGAGAAAGTATTGCGCTGGTGGGCATGTCGGGTGGTGGAAAATCCACGCTGGTCAATCTGTTGCCGCGCTTTCACGAAAGTCAGCAAGGCCATATCACCATCAATGGCATTGATATCCAGCAACTACCATTGCCGTACTTGCGGCAGCAGTTTGCACTGGTCAGTCAGGACACTGTGCTGTTTAACGACACTATCTATAATAATATTGCTTACGGTAGTTTGCGCGGCGTGACTCAAGAGGCGGTGATTGCGGCGGCCAAGGCGGCGTATGCCTGGGAGTTTATCGAAAAGCTGCCGCAACAATTAGATACCCATATTGGTGACCGAGGCCTGCGCCTGTCTGGTGGCCAGCGTCAGCGGCTCTCCATTGCGCGTGCCATGCTCAAAAATGCACCTATATTAATTCTGGACGAAGCCACGTCAGCGCTGGATAACGAATCCGAACATCAAGTACAGGCTGCCTTAAATCAACTGATGGTCGGCAAAACCACCATCATGATTGCGCATCGCCTGACCACCATCCAGCACGCCAGTCGAATTATCGTGATGGATCAAGGTCATATCGTGGAAGAGGGCCAACACGAGCAACTCATGCAGTCTGGTGGTAAATATGCCGCACTCTACAATATGCATGCAAAAGCCAAATAACTGTTGACACTGTTTTTGAAAGTTTGCTATAGTCTCACCTCTCGACGCAACGCAAGTTTTACAAGTCGATTCGGACGCGGGATGGAGCAGTCTGGCAGCTCGTCGGGCTCATAACCCGAAGGTCACAGGTTCAAATCCTGTTCCCGCAACCAAGCAAAAAAGTCGTTTAAAAATTAAATGAATTTGATGCTTGACCGATCGAAAAACCTCTGTATAATGCGCCCTTCGCTTGAAACGAAACGTTCAGCGAAAAGCCTTCGAGGCACTGTTCTTTAAAAATTAGGATGACTGATAAGTGTGGGTGTTTGTAGTTGAGTGAAGCGCATTT